>ERZ791917.680-NODE-680-length-27189-cov-3.641852_pt1 | contig 27189 bp, 40 predicted proteins | sample MGYA00510138_ERZ791917 | MGnify/ENA primary metagenome ERZ791917 (study PRJEB30046, sample SAMN00792102) | human gut metagenome | study: EMG produced TPA metagenomics assembly of the A metagenome-wide association study of gut microbiota in type 2...
TTTTAAATGCAAATAGCAATCATATTCAATAAGGCAAGACGATCAGGATCAGTGAAAATGTCATTTTTGACGTAATTACCCTTACTTTATGCATGGCCTTAACAAAGACATCATCTTTCCGTTGCAGATCTTCGCCCTTTCAAATAACGTACTTTACAACTTTCCCGAACAAGGAGTTGTGCCCGTGTTGTATGTTATTTACGCTCAAGACAAAGCTGATAGCCTCGAAAAACGCCTTTCCGTTCGTCCGGCACATTTAGCACGTTTACAGTTACTGCATGATGAAGGTCGTTTGTTGACAGCTGGTCCAATGCCAGCGGTAGACAGTAACGATCCAGGGGCTGCGGGATTTACTGGCTCAACCGTTATTGCTGAATTTGAATCGCTGGAAGCAGCTCAGGCCTGGGCCGATGCTGACCCGTACGTAGCGGCAGGAGTCTATGAACACGTTTCAGTGAAACCATTTAAGAAAGTGTTATAATTTATTAGAAATTTGCACTTAAATCAAAAAGTTAAGGACAATTTAACCACCAATCAATAAATTAAAGGGCACATTAAAGTACACAATATTTGTGCCCTTCTCTGTTTCTTTCCCGTTATCAGCTAGCTGGAAACTTTTTATACAGAGTTGAGAGCCCTACTCCATACGTTTTTGATACGCTTTGTCGTGATTCACCGGTTGCCATCCGCTCCCCCATTTCCCGCCATTGCTCATCCGTAAACTTAGGCCTGCGACCACCAACTCGCCCTTTTGCCCTGGCTACGGCCAGCCCTGCTAAGGTACGTTCGCTATTAAGATCAGATTCATATTGTGCTGCGGAAAGGATGTTACGAAAGTTATAGCGGCCGCTGGCTGTTTTGAGATCCACGCCATCGGTAATACTGCGGAAGTTGATACCCTTTTCCTGTAACTGCTGGAACATCAACAGCGCATGCAGAACGTTGCGGCCTATCCTGTCCAGCTTCCAGACCACCAGTTCATCCCCCGGCTGCATAGTGGCGATCAGCCGTTTTAGAACCGGCCGATTCGATTTCCTCCCGCTGGCATGCTCTTCAAAAATTTTCTCACAACCCGCTGACTTGAGCGCCGTTAGTTGCAATTCAGTGTCCTGGTGGTTTGTTGATACTCGGGCATAACCGTAAATCATGGGATTTCTCCTGTTATGAAAACAGGAGAAACGGCGAAGCATCACCAGATTTTTGATGGTTATAAAAAAGGTTGGTTTGGGAGAAGCGGCGAAAAGGGATGTGGGCACAGGAGATAATCAGATACCTGATATGTCTTACTGGTCTTCACCGGCAGGCGGAATTAATTTCCCGAATGGGTTCCAGATGCGATTCGGGACTATCGCTGGTACTGGTGGAAAATTATTTTCTACGCCATTTACAAATCAGTGCTATGGCATTGTTTTCGGACAAACATATGGAGCCAACTACTGGATGTTCAGCCCGATGTACAGAGCATCTGATCTGAGTAATACCGGTTTTGCATTCATTAACAAAGCCTGGTCTGGCGTTCCGGGGGTAGGTTCTCAGGACGCTGGTGAATCAGTTTTTTATATTGCAGTAGGGTATTAATATGGAAATGGTTTATAGCGCCTCAAATAATAGTTTTTTCGCTAAAAATGATGTGGCGAAATATGAACAGGCCGGATGGGAACTTGCTGATATTGTCGAAGTGACATATGACACTTACCTGGAATTTATTGAAGACAGAACGTTGCAAGGGAAAGTACGCATCGCGGGTGATGATGGCCTTCCCACCTGGGGGGAAATTCCACCGCCAACTCATGAGGAACAAATTGCCGCAGCCGAACTGGAAAAGCAGCAATTGATTAATCAGGTCAACGAATACATATACAGTAAGCAATGGCCTGGTAAAGCAGCGATTGGTCGCCTGAAAGGTGAGGAACTGGCGCAATATAATTTGTGGCTGGATTATCTGGACGCACTGGAACTGGTTGATACCTCCAGTGCTCCAGATATTGAATGGCCTACGCCTCCGGCAGTTCAGGCCAGATGACATCCGGCGCGGTGCTCGTATCTGTTGCCGTCACCGCGTCAATGTAATCAAGCACGGCGTTAAGCCGGGTGGTTTCTGCCTGCGTCAGCTTCCGCCCGGCCTGTAATTTCAGCTGAATCAGACTGATCGAAGCCATTGCAGCATCAATCAGTGACTGGCGCTGTGCTTCTGCCGCTTCTACTGCGGCGCTATGCTGTGCCTCAGTATCTGTCACCCATTTCTCACCATCCCATTCATCGTATGGAGTTAACGGGGCGATAGTGGTTGTATTTTCAGGATATTCGCCAATTTCGGTGATGGTGATTTCATCGCCGTTTTCAGTGTTGTAAACAGTTTCGCCACGATGGTCAGCAACGTATTCCCAACTGGTTAAATCAGCCTTGCGGCAGATTGCGAAACCTTCTTTTTTGCTGCCCGGCGCATCAACGCAGGAATTAGCTGGAACGCCAGCGCCAACCGGCAGATATTCAACGGATGAACCAATATATTCACGCGTTTCGCCATTGTAGTTGTAAACGGTAATAAATCCAGCCTCAGTGGCAAAACCGTTTTCATCCAAAGTGATTTTTTTTGTGGTCATCATGCTGCCCTTACAATGTAGTTAAATGCAATGTTGCGCGGCCTTGTTTCAGTCCCACCCGTCGCATTAGTTTCCCTACTGGAGGTGCCTCCGGTTTTTAATACATCATCTGCGCTGGTAGCTGATGTTGCCCCGCTAACTCGGATAGCTAATAAATGCGTATGAGATTGGATTGCTCCTCCCTGCGCAGATAGCAATGCACGGCCACTATCTATCCCTCGACCATCATCCCAGCCACGAATAAATTCACCGCGTAAATCAGGCACTTTATTTGTCGGATAAGCCTTTGCCAGTTTCGGGTATTCTTCAGCAGAAAAAGGCGCACCGTTGCATTTCAGCCAGCCTGTAGGCGGAGTGGCCAAAGGCCACGGGACAGGCACACCAACGGGTAATGCTGAGCCTTCTCCCAAACCAAGGTTTGTGGTAATCGCTGTCGCCAGCTTTGCCACCAGTCCATCAACGTCACCATCATCGAGCGCGTCCAGTTCGGCGTTCGCGATAAACTGCCCCAGTACAGCCGCCATCGTCGACGGTTGGCGCAGCGCTTTACTGACCTGTGCGCTGGATGCTTTACCCGAGGAGAATCCTTTCTTCAGTGCGGTTAGCGTCTCCCATTCCTCCTGCGAGGTAACATTTGCATTAGCATCTGTCGCAAACGCTTTAAAATCATTAGTTCCAGCCATTAAAGTAATCTCCCCCATGCGCCGTCATCAAAACCGGCGATGTATTCGTTATCCATGTCAAATCCAAAGAATTTTGTTCCTTCGGACGGTGTTTCGACCGAGGGTGTTTCAACGCCGCCAGCCCATACACCAGCAGCTTTAACGGTGAGATAACCCTGTTTGATAGCGGCTATCAGTTCGAGTGACACATCAGAAATATCAGTCTCGGGAAAAACCCAGACCGATATCGTCATGTCCTGGTTATCGACGATCTGCATCTTCAGTCCAGAGCCTGCGGTAGCAGCGTCAAGGATGGGAGGCAGAGAGTCGTTCCGACCATCCCAGTTGTTGATAGCGATTTTCGCTTTCAGAATGATGCGGTACGTCTCATCACTCAGCGTCGTATAGCCAGAATCAGGATCATATGGCCCTTGCCAGATGCCCTGGTCATATCCGAGCCCGTCAGTGTCCCAGCTGAAATAAACGCCGCTAATTGGCTGGCTGACTATACGACTACGCCCAATCCACAGGCCGAGGATATCGAGTTGCACGCCAACCGCCGTATCGATATCGAAGGCTGTTACAAGCCCTGACATAGTGCTGGACACATCAATCAGCGGGCGGGTGCTCAGATCTATATGGTCAAAAAAGAGTGGCTTGGTAGCGTGGTAGTTAGTGATCAGTTCGGTGTATTTGCTCATGAGGTCACCGTGATAGTGACGTGACTCGCAACGCATGACGCAGATTCGTCATAAGCAATATCGATATTTCCGCTTGCGACTGAGTCAGAGGATTTGCCGATGAGCAGCTCCTGAATGTCGTAATAGCGAGCACTGCCTCCGCTTACCACGCCAAGGTTTGCCGGGGAATAAATACGACTCAGCAGAACGTCGTCGCCAATTGTCAGGCCATTAATATAGCCGGCAACAGCCTGTTTGATCTGCTCGCCGATTTGAGAGGTATACCCGGTAAAAACTTTCAGGGTAATGGCTACGAAAATTGGCACATCGGTAGAGCGTGAAAAACTGATGACGTGAGGATTACCGTAAGTATCCGGCACCGTGACAGAAGTTGTCCCGTAGGTTGCCGTTCCCTGTCCTTTATTCCCCCTGATGGTCTGGGCTATTTCGGTAACATCCCCACCATCGACGATGGCGGAAATTGAGTGCGGCGGCAGCCCGTTGCTGTCTGTTGTTCCTGTGTCGTTCTCATACAACTTGTGACGTGTCACGCCAGCAACGTTAGCTATTGCACCGTCGACACCTTCAAACGATGTGATCGATGGTAGCGCGACGCTTTGCCCCTGCCGAATGCGCAGCTCTGCGTCGGTTTCGGCTGGTGAACCGACAGTAGCCGAAGCTGGGTTGGTTACCGACACCCAGCCGCGAGTCGGTGTGTTAATGGTGGTAATAGTCCCGGCCATCGCCGCAACCGAACCGCTATTCGCACATGTGGCCGTCACCAGCACAGTACCATCAACGCCGATCGCTACACTTGCGGGAAAATTCCAGATAATGCCGTTTTTATCCCGTGCGGAGCCATTCGTGATAGTCGTGCCTGCCGTACCGGTTAACAGAAGGTCAGCAGTAGAGTTTGTCGCTACTTTTCGCGTGATCCCGTTAATTTTCACATTGCTGCTAAGCGCTGCGGCCTGCGCTGTCGTCGGTGAAAAAGAGTTGTAGATCCCGATAGCGGTGTTGTTAGCGTCATGCACCGCAAGAGCCACCAGCGCGACCATCTGCCCGTCTTTGCTGTCTGGTTCGAGGTAGGCATCACTACCGTAAATCTGCCTGAAATAGCTGGTCAGTGTATCTAGGATTGTCTGGTAATCAGGCGCACTAATCCCCTGGGCGGTTACCGTTGCCGATAGCCCCAGCGTGTCGAGGTTCAAAGCCATTTATGCCTCGCTTGTTACAGTCGTCTGGCCGTAGATTGTGTCAATGGAGGAAGTGAAGGTGACGCGACGGCTGGTGCCGTCATAATTGGTATCGAAGGAAAGAATCGACAGAACGCCCGGTGTATCCTGTATGCGTTCGCGTATAGCCAGGATGTAGACATCTGATCGCTGCTTCCCAAGCACTGACTGAACATACGGCGTGCCTTCCGTCAGATCGAGAAACCACTGACCGCGCCACAGCTCGAAACGGGTTTTTACGGCCTGGGCGACACATTCCGGACTGTCGATAAGGAAAGTATCGTCACCCTGGCCGAAAGTGTAATCGCCTTCAGTATCTTCGCGACGGTATCGCATTATTGCGGCCCTCCGGTAGTTCCCCCGCCAGTCTGTACTCCGCCATGTTTATGCGTGGCGACACTGATACCAGAAGCTGTTACGTCATTCGTTACCGTCACCGGCCCAAGCATCGTCGCAGTACCGCCGCTTTCTCCCATTCCCTGAGACAGGTTACCGTTAATCGTTACGTTGCCGTTCAGCGTGATAGTCGGGGATGTGATTGTCGTTCCACCCTCAGCCGTAGCCGTAAGCTTGCCCGGCGTTTTAACGGTGATGTTATGCCCTGCTGCGACCTCTACGAACGCCGAGCCATCATCGGTTCGCAGCTGCGCGGCGCTGGTACTGATACCGCTGATTTTCTGCGCTTGCGACTGCGGGCCAACGATGGCGAACGCATCAGATAAGTCATGCTGGCGCGGGTCGACGGTCTCCTGAACGCCGCCGCTCTGCCACCAGAAATCGATGCAACGGTCGGCAAAGATCAGCAGGCACTCGTCGCCTTCTTTTACCGGAAAGGTCAGCGTGCAACCGCCGCCGCGCGGGAAGATAACCGGCACATCCACCAGCGGTTTTAATTCGGTGGAGCCATCGCCAACAATACCGCGAAGCGCTACCTCTACCGTGCAGGTAACAGTATCAGGATCGAACGACTGAATGATGCCGGGCATCGCTACGCGCATCTGGGTAGACACCGAATCGGCAATGGCCTGCGCGGTCTGCTGCTCACCGCCGATCTGTGATTGAGTTGGAATTGGCATAAAAACCCCATAAAAAAACCCGCTCGGTGGCGGGTTATAATTTTGCTTCTGGATAACATCTACAGCGACCATCAGGACAACACTTTCCCTCCCCGGGATGACCACTTTTAGGAGGCTTACTCCACGAAAATGTTTTCCCATTATTTTTAGCGCATTCTGCACACTCGTCACCATCCTCGCAGGAGCGCCAAATATAACGTTTAATACCCAAGCGAGATTGCCTTATCCTCTCTGCCTCGGAGTGACGACGGCTGTTTTCGGCGAGGTGTTCAGCATGGCGCGCGTTATCCTTCTCAATTTCTTCTTTACTTCGCCGCTTCCCATTTGCTGGCTTTGATTTTTGGTAAGCAACCCGTTTATTTCGATTGTATGATTTAATAATTGCGTCTTCATTTCTGCGCTTTTTAAATTTTAAATATTTAACAAATGCAAAAGCAATTACGAATAAAATAATAATATATGCAGGTTCCATTATTTAACCTTTACGCAATCATAAGTTGCATATTGTCTTGGTGCACCCATGCTGGCTTGCAGCCACTGAGCATTGAGGATAGCTTTTCCGTTTCGCTTTATGTACTCAAGACCAACCCATCGCCCCGGTTGGTTTGTAGCCATACGCCAATCCATTTTTATATTGTCGTAGTCTTCTTTTTGTTTCAGAAATGTCAATTTCTGATACTCGGGCTTTGCTCCATTTATGCGAGGAAAGCCGTCATTAGTACCACTCGTTGAGAAAGTGAAATCACCGCACTTCATATAGACTTTTCCTGCTGCATTTGCACCAGCAACAGCTGTTAAGCAAATTAAGCCAGAAAATATTCCTGAGATTATCCTTTTCATTAGGCACCCGTTTTCATCAAAGTCGAATCATTAATCAGGGTAGAAGCTCCACGCGCAAAGCACATCAAATCCATGTACCACGCCTGACCTCTGGTGTCGCCAGTATAGTCGATAGCTTTGACGATATAAACGCCATCTGTCGCAATGCTGGCAGCCTGTGACGTCGTGCCGGTCAGCACACGGTTGCCGTTCTCTTCTGTTTCGGTGATACGCCCGGGCGACTGTGCGATTTCGCTATTGCCGAGCGCGGCGCGGTACACCGAAGCCTGATCGAGCTGGATAAGACCATTAATACGGATGTTTGGGTTTATCAGGCACCGCACGTTTACTCCGCCGCCCATCGTTTGTTGCGGCATACCGATCAGGCCAGTATCGGCATTCAACACAATGGCTTCGTGAATATATTTATCCTCCGGCACCATCTGGACCTGACCATCCACCAGCTGCCATGTCGCTTTGCACTGCGCAGCAATATTATCCATCACGTTACGGGTGGATGAATAAATCGCACGGCCACGAGGAAACACGGTATCAGGAAAGTCACCGGTAATGCCCTGCGTCACGCCGAACGCGTTGAAATCCTGCATAGTCGCCCGGTGCAGGTCCGCAACGGTATAACCAGCGGCAAGCGTGGTGATGGTAGTCGCGTAGAGGAACGCTTCGTGGTTACTGATGGCCTGAATCAGCACCCAGGAATCGGTGATGTTGTCCTTCCCGGTGACGGTGAAGCGAATATCACCGTCAAATATCAGGCCGTAGTTCTGACCGTTCACCTGCCCTACCTGGTCTGGTGAAATCTCCCGGGCGACACCAACCTGGCTCGCATCAACATCCGGCGCAATACCGTCATACCCGGCAATGATGCGAATTTTTGCAAACTCCTGCCCCAGTATCTTGTTCGTGGTATCGGTCGAAAGGTTGTAAATTTTCACGTTCGCCACTCGCGGCCAGCGTGTATCTGCCCACTCGATCTGGAACGTGACCTTAAAATCAGACAGGGAAACGCCCTGCCCGTTCTGGTCCAACAGTTGCAGCTCAAAATGGCGCATCCAGTTAAGAGACATTTCTACTCCTGCACGAAAATGAGGTGGCTGTATGTGCCGAGGTTGGTTTTGGTGGGCTCGTCCGGTGCGCCTACATCGCAGCCAACGAGCAGCGCCCCGTTAATACCTAGTTGAGGATATTGCTCAAGAAGATTTACACCGGTTACCAGCGGCACGCCAGAAAGAAGCGGTTCGCCACTGCTATCTTGTACATCCAGAATCCAGCCAGCAGAATCACGCCAAATGACTCTCAGCGTGTATGTTGTCTCTGCTAACTGAATGCGAAATAGCTGGTTATCCGGCGATAAAGGGATTTCAGTTACATTCATTGGATACCTATAGAGTTACCAAGACTGGTTCCTTTTAGTCCATCAAACCACCCTGTTGACTTAATTACCGATTCATTTACTGGGGTGGTGGATTTAGTCCCGGAATTCTGCACCGCAGATGTACTAACCCCGTCCTGCATATCGGATTTATCAGCAACGGTGACATTTTTTGTATGCGTTATGATGACTTCACGCAGGGTAAGCGTGCAGTTCAGCACGTTCTCGCTGGTTTTATCGGTCGTCACCTCAATGGCTCGCACCAGCATATTGGTGTACACCCTCTTCCCGGTAACCACATCGAACGGTACGCGCTCAAGCTGCATATCCAGCAGCTTTTGGTATGTCTCCTTTGGGCTAAGCCCAGCGCTAAGACCGATTGAAGATGTATCAATGAAGTCCAGCAACGAACCGCCACCAGCGAAGCCGCATTCCATTGTGACTTCGCTGGGGCGCTTATACGCATGATCGGCGATGAAGCCCGAAGCGCTATTCGTTGTTGGCTTCTCCACCGGGTGCTCAGTAATTTCGAGCGCATCAGAATGCTTTTCGGAGACGACCACGCTGGGAATTAATATGCCAATTCGCCGGGATTGCTGGCGAAAAATAGCGGAGAGAATATCCATTAGCTCGGCACCGTTCGAAGTTGTTGAGTTAGTTGTGAATTAACGTTCTTCTGCCGCTCAACTGTGATATTGGCAGCCTCACGTGGATCAGATACACCGTGAATATTAATAACCGTTTCTTGCTGTATGTTTTGTGAAGCACCGCCACCAGCGGCCATACGAACCAATTCACTTGGGTAAGGGTTTCTCCCGTTCTCATGATGGATAATTCCATTCATCAGAGAGGACATTACCTGCGGATCTTTAAGGTTGAGAATGGCATCAGGAGCCACACCCATCATTTTCGATAACTGAGCAATGTAAGCACCGGTATTATTTTCATTCCCCGGTGCCCACGTAGAGATTATATCGTTAAGGGTTTGCAGCGGCTTGCCTGTCGTCTTACCTTCAAAGTAGCGCATTAATTGTCGGGAAAGCGCTTTCAGGCCATCATAGGCAGTTTCAAACCGGGCGAACCTGCCGCCAGGCCTTTCGAGCGTCGCCCCAGATTGCCCACGAAAGTCGATATTACCGGGGTTATTATTTCTAATACCTCGTGGAGCTTTAGCAGACTGGGCATGTTGGTCAGGCTCATCATCACCAAACCACCCGCGAATGGTTCTGCCTACGCTGCGCGGGTCAAATCCCAGATTCTCCTTAACCCAGTCAGCGCTTCTGTTGGCGCTATCCTCTACTGCCGGTGTGGCACTCGGTTGCCCGCTGCCCTGATTTAGCAGCTGTTTGCCTATACTAGCGGCCTGCGCCCAGTTGCCATCTTTTATGGCATTCAGCAAATCAGCGATCATGTTCAGCATCTTGCCGAACTCACCCATTTGCGAAATGAAGTTGCTAAAATCCCACTTTAGGGACCATGACTTGGGGTCAATACCGAGCAACTTAGCCAGCGCTTTTGTCAGGTCCGTAACAGTCTTTTTCAGGTCACCAATCATTTTGACGGCCTGATCAATTTCAGTCTTCCATTTCCCCCAGTCAATCAGGCTTTTGCCACCTTCTTTCCACGTCTGGTAATCATCCAAGAGCAGACCAAGTGCAATAATAAGCGTCGTTATCATGCCCAAGGGTGATGACATGAAAGCGGTATTTAGCAGCCGCCATGCAACCAACAGCCCACTGAACAATGCGATAAGCTGCTGCGTGGCTGGGTTCAGCTTTTTGAACCAGGCGATCACACCCTCAACAGCTTGCCCAGTTCGCCATAACACGCGGGTAATCGCGTCACCTGCCCAGAGAATTCCTTTGGTGATCTTCGTGATGACCGCTTCAATCTTCGGCCAGTTGTCGAGTATCTGCCTGCGGAAGTTATCAATACTGCCAGCAAGGCCACCAGCTAGGTTAGAGCCAATCTTGTCTTTCGCCTGTCCAAGCGTCATCGTCAGATTACGCATGGAGGTCATGAAAATATTGGACTGTTTAGCCGCTGACTCAGCATTAAAACCAATACGCTTTGCCGTCAACGCGTACTCAGAACTGAGCTGCCCCATCCCTCTGCGCATCGCCATCAGCGTGTTTTCATCGATGCCAAGCATCTGCGCGTATTGTTTCGCGCGGTAATACGGCATGTTGTTGAGCTTTTGCCCAACGCCAGTAAAGATGGCCGCAGTATCACGCATCTTTCCGCTGGCATCGCGGGTCTGGACACCAAGACGGTTCAGGAACCCTTCCGCCCCCGGATTGCTACGCATGAAGCCAGCCAACCCTTCGAGGGAGGACATGGCCGACTCAGCGCTGGCGCCAGTTTGCGATGCGGCATAGCCCAGCGCTTTGATGCCCTGGACGCTGGCCCCCGTCCGCTGGGATGCCCAGTAAATTTTATCCAGACCATTCGCGATCTGGGTGGTAAATCCGACAATGCTCAGCGCTGCTCCTTCCACCACCGCGCCGACCTTCAGAACGTTCGCGGTAACGCCTTTCAGCACTGCTTCAAACTTATTAGCGCCAGCCTGATCGATATCGAATCCCAGCGAAACAAGGAAATCTTTAATCGTATCTGCGTTACCGCTCATTGGCCGCTCTCCATTTATCTACCCGGGCGTCGTTATCCTCGCGCATGTCGAGGTAGTCATTGAGAAGCGCGATGCGGCAAAGGTCTACCGCACCGCTGTTAAGGTCTTTCTGGTCAATATGGAAGGCAAGCGCCGGGCGAAGAATAAAATCTTCACCGCCCGGCAGGCTGTTGAAGGTTATTCCGCTAGCGGGGTGGGCGTCTCGCTGGTAGGGAGTCCTTGCAAAAAATTTCCCAGCGAGTCGGCGACCACCCGCGCCACCAGTTGCAGCATGGTAAGCAGGTCGATATCGTCAAACGCCATTTCGCCATGCTGGCAGACCGGCACCCAGCCTTTCATGTGCTCGCGTGAAACAACGGAAAGACAGGGGAACAGGATAGCGTCCACGTCGCCATCACTCAGATCGGACACAGCATTGGCAATCTTTGGCAGGATGGTAGCCATCGCGCCTTCGGTGTCTTTGCTGCTGATCTTCTCCTGAACGCTCCGGAAGTCCGAAACCATCCCGGCCAGAACCGGCAACAGCTTGCGGGACACCTTCAGCTGTTCGAAAACGCTGAGCTTTGCGGTGCGATATTTCACGCCTTTAATTTCGAATTCCATGCGTTAAAACTCCCCGAGAAGCTGGTCAATCTTGCCGCAGTCGAATACCCAGGCGACGGTTCCGCCCTCTTTAGCGTTATTGAAATCAGGCTGTTTCTGGAATGCACACGAACGCGCAGTAGAAATATCACCCGATGCCGTGTTGCGAATGACGATCACGTTATTGCCCCAGGTGGCAGAGGACTGGCTTTGCGCGTTATACGCCAGAGACAGCTTTTTATTCACCGGGGAGGTTTTGAGTAGCGTCACCGTAATGGTGCCTGACTTATCGGCGTGCAGGCTGTGCATCACCTCGCCATCGGCACCGATGGTCATGGTGTTTTTGTTGCCGCCCATGGTCTGGGTGATACCTTCCTCAGAGTTCGCAGAACCCTGACCAAGATCGATAACGCCGGTCGGCCCGGTGAGCGACGCGGTTACATCGAGAAAAGAATAAGTTGCCATTTATCGCTCCTTAGCGAACCACGTTGATCTGCACATCGGCATAATGAACTGCGCCAGCCAGCTTACAGGCCACCTGGATTAACGGTGCTTTGCGCGCTTCGCGGTCGGCCTGCGCCTGTTCGGACAGCGGTTGCGCATACACGTAATAGCCTTTGGTCAGCGTATCGCCGGAATTCAGCTGTCCGATAGGGCCACCATTCCACACGCCAGCAGCTACCAGACCGTTCGTGACGGACTGATCCATGGACTGTTCAACGTTGGAAAGCAGACGGGTAACACCGGCATCAGTCTGCGGAATTTTGGTGGTGCTGGTGTAAAGCAGGTTATAGAGGTTGGTCTGAACGTAGTTCTGCAACCAGTCGAGCCCGTGGCGCTCGTCGAAGAAGTCACCGTTCGCCATGACACCCTGTTGCAGGATCGCCGTGTCGTTGGCGTAGTACACGAACACGTTCGCATTCTTCGTATCCACCGCAGCCGCCTGGCCTACCGTCAACGTTTCGTAGGTTACGCTTGGTTCCTGTTTGAACTTCAGGGTAATGGTGGTATTGCTGCCGTTGAAATTGACAGTAAACGCACGACCGAAAGCAGAAACCGCTGCGTAAGGGCTGCTGGTGGAATACTGAATAAAGGTACGGGCATACTTGCCAGCCTTTAATTTCGACGCAACATCGGTCGTCGAAGTCGTGCTGATAATCTCGGCGTCGGCAGAGGTCACACCAAAGATACGGCTAAGGCTGGACGCTTCAATAAGTTTGGCGACCTCAATCACGTCATCAGCATCAAGCACATCGCCACCAGCGACAACATCATCAGCGACAACCAGCCCATACCAGTTGGTATATTGCAGGCAGGCATTAACGGCTTGCACGATAGTTTCAGTATCTCCACTCTCGGAAGAACTCAGCGTCTTCGCCCAGCGACCAACATAAACCTGTGTCGGCTTCGGTGACTGGCTGAAGAAAACCTGCGCTGCTTTATATTCCGGGCTGTCGACACCGAAGTCTTCGCCAATGTCCTCAATGGAAGCATATAGGCGAGTACGTTCTGTCACCGGAATGACAGTGGAAGAGCCAAGGATTAGCAATGCGCCGAAGTTACGACCAGTAGCCGCTTTCGGCGAGATGATCACATCAACGTTTACAACGTTGGATACAGGTAAGCCCTGCGTCATAGTTTATTCTCCAAAAAAGGTGACTGGCACTTCCACCAGCGATTTGATGCCATACTCGCGGACAACCTTCCGGCGCAGTCGCACCGTCATGTCGTAACGGCGAACCCATTGCTGGTTGATAAGTTCGGGGAAAGGGGTCAGAGCGGTATAGTCGCCAAGGGATAAACCAAGCGCGTTCAGCTCAGCATTGTTTTGCGGGACAGATATACCATCGCGAAAACGGGACGCATAAGACATACCAGCCGGACCATAGAACGACGCCATGCACTCGAACGTTTCATGCCTCCAGAGCTGAGCGCCCTCTTCAGTCTGCCCGATGAATGCAGGGTTGTTATCAATGAGCAACCCGGTAACGCCAAACGCGCACCAGTTCGTTTCAACGGGTGGCAGTGGCGGCTGATTTTTCTGCCAGCGCGGACGAACCATTCCAGACGGCAAGCCGGAAACATTGCGCATCCACTGGCTTAGCAGCCTGTCGAGCGCTTCGTCATAAGCCGGATCGCCGCTGGTGGGTGTCAGCCAGCCGCGCTCTGTGCTGGTGTTATTGCTCAATGGGAGTTCCCCCATCAAACGGCAGTAATTCACAATGAGCCTGGACGAAGCCAGCACCGTAAGCCGTATACGGGTCGACGAATGTCACGCGATAATCACGGTTCTGATACGTCACGATATCGGCATCACGGCCAGTCTGCCCCTGCGTCAGCCGCTCAGTTGTCACGATGAGAATCGCGCCGCTGATAACCTGCCCGGCCTGCATGCGGCGGTTTTCCAGGGAGCGGTCAACAGTAACAACCCCGGCAAACTGCGTTTTAACTTCGCTGTCGCTGCCGATCCCGTCATCGTCCACCGTTTGCGCGCGACGCGTTACCCACAGGTTGAAGTCGCAAAAATCGGGGTCAAAAAGCACGTCTGTTACATCAAGAGTCGGCATCTTTATCCCTCACAATATGGGTAATAGCTCTGCGATATTGCCCGGTGTCGATTAGCGGTTTCACCAGATCGGTTCCAGGAGACTCACCAGCAGCGCGCCGCGCAAGTTCCTCTTTTGCCCCTTTGCGCCCACGACGAGCCCGGGCTTCAACAGTGCTGTCAGCAAGCGGCGTAAAGCCGGTAATAGTCATGTAACGCCTGACGCCATTAGCGGCCAGCGTTCCGGCGCGGTTGAGCGATCTTTCCGCACCCGCCGCATTACCATCAAGCGCAGCCTGCGCCGCTGCTTTAAGCTGCGGCACTATCTGTTCCTCTACCGATTTAACGCCGGGGATCAGGTGCGGGCGTGGGGGGATGTTTTGCGCTGGTGAGCCGTATTCGTTGACGTAACCGATCCCGGCATTACCAAACGGAACATCCTCACGCTCGCTGTCTTCTTCCGGGATGCCCACCAGCACTTCTTTTTTACCGATGGATTTGAGCGCATCCAGAATGGCCTGAGCGTTATCCACCCTCGTTGTCACACCGCTTTTGAAACTCATAGCTGGCGACCGCCCGCACCAAACATCGTGATCAGCTGATAAAATTCAGCGCCATATCGGGTGTTATTCCAGAAGCCTGCGTCAGGGTTTAGCGTCGCGCTGGTGTCATAGCTGACGCTTACCTTGTCAACGGACTTAGAGGACTGAACACCATTGGTTGAACCGCCCGGGCCGCCAACCAGCATCGCCCGGCTATCTGCCGCCCAAAGCGTCATGTAGTGCGCAACGAACAACTCGGCAAAATACGGAAACAACTTTTTGCCGGTGACCTTTTCGCTTAGCAGCACATCGGCCAGATTCAGACGAAACTCGATTTGCGCTTCGGGATATTTGGCAGGGTCAGCAAACTGCGGGAAGTCGCGGCGAAAATCACTTACTGTTGGCAGGCTTTGATTCTTTGGCATCTTTCGCCCCATTACCGCCAGTCTGGGCGGCAGCAATCTGCGCTTGCAGGCTGTCGTTCTGCTCTTGCAGCTTGAGCAGCGCTTCTTTCAGATCGGCAATCAGCTGATCTTTATCGACAATCTGCTTATCTTTGTCGGCAATCTGCGCTTGCAGGCTGTCGATAATGGGTTGCAGATCATCGGTGTCGCTAATCACGCTTTCGGAAAGCTCAGAGTGCGCCTGGGTGAACCAGTGAGACGCGACCTCTTCCGGTACGTTATGCCGCCCCCGGCCAAACTCCTGTTTTGACTGATCGCCGAGCGTCAGCGTAAACGGAGTGTGAACATGGATGGTAACCAGCTTTTCTTTCGCCATTTTCAGTTTCCTTCTGGCCCCTTTCGGGGCCGTTCTGGTTATCAGATACCGTCCACGTAGGACAGGGTTTCTTTGTACACTGGCTCAACCGCACCGAGCTTGCCGTAGTAGGTCGCAATCTGGTACAGACTGCGATACTGGATAGGAACGCTCTGCAACGGCACCAGCGGATAGCGCACATATTTCTTGTCGTTGGTGTAGGCGACCATACGGTCTTTACCGCCAACCCCGCGCCCTTTCAGCCATTTAACCGCTTTGATTTCCAGCGGAACGCCGTTCTGGTGGAAAGCGATAGTGTTCACGGCCAGATAGGTCAGCAGTGACTGGTTACCCGCTTCGGAAACCTTACGGCTCGCCAGCAGTGAATACTGCTCTGGCGGAATGCGCAGATCAGAAGGCACGACGGAATAACCGGATGCTGCCCAGGCATTCGACAGAATGCTGTTCACGCTATCGAGAATCTCGTCGTTGGTGGAGTTCGCCCAGGTCTTCGGCGCATTGTTCAGCGTCACACCGACAAGGTTTGCCAGCCCTTTCAGGCCGAGCGCATCATCGCCAATGTAAACCTGCTCGTCGTTGTCCATCTGCCATTTGAGCTGCATCCCGTCGTACTTCTGGGTATCAATCGGGCGACCTACCTGCTGAGCTGCTGCCAGCTCTACAACGGTCCAGCCCAGTTCCATGCCCCAGAGGTTCAGCGGATTGCCGTCTTTGCCGATATCAACATTCACGCCAGCAATAGCAGTGGAGTCTTTGCCTACCCAGTTTTTACCGTTCGGATTTGCGCCAGTACCAGCAGCGCCAAAACTGGTGTTAGTCCAGCTGGAAATGTCATCTGCGATAGAAACGTCTTCACGCAGCTGAATATCGCGGGTCCAGGTGTAACCCACCAGCGGCAGGTTCAGCGTCTGGTCGAGTCGCTCCAGCTCCCCGATGAGAAAGGCACCAGAGCTATCAACGGTTGCCTGATCAAAAGTAATCATTCGTCTGTTCCTTAAATCTTCCAGGAGATTTCTGCATTGCCGTTAGCGTCACCGGCCCCTGTGAATTCGGCGTTGGTCAGCGCCACGTTTTTGCCACTGACGGACGTGGACATGAAGCCGCCCAGCGGCACTTTGATGGATTCATCAGTGGAGACGACAACGTATACCGGGTCGCCTTTTTTGATGGTGCTGGCATCAAAATCAGAGCCGAGATTAACGGTCATGTAGCCACGCTTCATGGCGTCACCCGGGAAGTTCTTATCCGTCCCCACCTGGCGAACCATGTCTGGCTGCGATGTGGTCGGATACGGACGAACGTAGATCCCCTTCACCTTGTCGGCGGTGTCACCGTCCGCCAGCGGCACGAAAAAGCCGTCAGCGTCATATTTGCCAGCCAGACCATAGGCAGCGAAGGCGTTAGCGGATTTAAGGATCACCGGTTCGACGGTTAAGTCCTGCGGGCGAGAGATAGCCCCGGCAATGCCAACAGGCATCCGGTACAAATATGCAGTCATTGGATTATCCTTTGCGGTTAGACCAGAAGTCGGCGTTTTGTTTGTTCAGGGAAGCGATGCTGGTCATGCCCATATTTGGACGTTGTGCATCGCCCGTGGTGCTGCGGGTGTTTCGCCCTTTGGCAATCTCAGACACGGCGTTAAACGCCATATCGACCGATTGCTTGGGCAATTTGCGGATATCTGCATCACCGACAACCTGGCGAACCAGTGTTTTGTCAGCGGCGGACAGCACATCACGTTTGAACGCGGTCGGTTTCACCTTACGGCTCAGATCGATACCCGGAACGATAACTTCGGCACGATAAGCAGCGTCACCGGTAATCGTGGTTTCCTCTTCGTCGTCCTCACCGTCGCCGGTAGGGTCTTTGTTATCTTTGCCGTCAGGCTTATCGTCGTTATCGCCCGTTGCAGTACCTTCCAGCTTAGCCAGCAGGGCTTTGAGCAAGGTTTTGATATCGTCCTCGCCGTCGCCGGTTGGCTCTCCGCCCATTTCCGGCTTTTTGTCCGGAAATGGTTGTTGCGGTGAAAGATTAATGTTGAGGTTAACGCCGCTCGGCAGATCCCCTTCATCGCCCGTTACCGCCGCTGGCGCAGAGTCCAGCAGTTCGTTCATGGTGTCAGCATCACCCGTTTTGATGGCCGTGCGCATGCGGGTCCACCAGCTTTTCTTTTGATTTGCCATTGTGTCTCTGTCTCCAATTGCACAACGATTTCCGGCTCTGCCTTTAGGGACAAGAGCCACATGGTTTCCGGTAATATCGACCTGCTCGGCTTTTCCGGGTTCGGTCTGCTCGTACTCAGCGTCATAGCCGCACGACACTTCGCGCAGACCATCTTCGATCAGCTGAATGGCGCTTTCGTCTTTGACGATAAGGTCAGCCAGCATCAAATCAGACTGATCACCAGTCCCGCGCCGAACGTTCTGAAGATGCCCGACCGCAAGCTCTTTCCAGTTCTCGGGGTTGACCAGCCGCACATTCCCGTTTTCATCTTCAGGATGCAGGATCGTGATGCTCATCCCTTCGAATGAGGCGAGCGTGGCCGGATGGAATACCTGATCAGGAGAGCGCGTTACGACTATCTCGCCGAGCTTGTCGGGTTTGAGGTTTGGCAGATCGGCAGCGCCGTAAAGCTGCTTACCCGTTCGACCTATCGGCACGTCTTTGCACAGTAGCGAGCCGTCAGCCAGCTGATAACGGGTTTCCCCCAGCCGGGTATTGAAAAAATATTTCATGGTTTACCTGCGATTCAGGCGAGATAAGAATGAGGGTTGGGGAAGACGATTTCTTTGTAACAGCGGCAGTTCGGGAGCTCGCCAGCGTGACCGGTCATGCCGTCAAGCGTTGGAGGTCGGCCCCATTCGACAAACTTCCCTTCCATCTCTCGATGAGAATGCCGGACGTCGCCATCTTCGGCTGTACGCCAGATATAACCATTCGAGCCGATTGACAGCGCACGCGCCTGATCCAGTGCACCGGTTGCGCGCCCAAGCTCAGTCCGGGCGATAAGGTTCGCTCGTGAGCGTGACACGTCACCGGAAGCAGCTATCTCTTTCGCGAATGGCTCAGCGCGGCCACCAGTTACTACAGCCTCGATGGCCTTGTTCTGAATGTCATACACCCGATCGGCGGCCTCAAGAGGCAGAGATTTGATGTACTTAATTTGCTCGGCGACGATGGATTTCATCACCTGGCCTACCGGGGCGCGGTCGACCATGTTGCGTAGTTCTGCGCTGATGTTCCGACTGTGCTGACGCCACTGCTTTTCATTCTGGCGCGCAATGTCGGCGGTGAAGCTCTCAGCAACCTTAGTCGCCCAGGGGGTGATGATTTCGCTGTAGCGCTCCAGCGCATCCATTATTTCGGTGACGCTATCGTTTGAACCATCGTAGCGACCATTTACGATATCCCCGACCGCCCGCGCTATCTGCCGTAGGCTCGTTCGATATCGGATCTCCGCCTGGCGGCTCTGGCGGTTTGTCGCCAAGTTCGCCGATGCCTGGCGGCGCTTCGTCTTCGGCATTCTCGATATCCTCGTCGGTAATGGATGCCCCGATGCCGGTGACGTCAGAGTTTTCGCGCAGGTCGGTCATCGCCGCCTTACGCGTCATCAATCCGTCGCCCAGCGCGGTACTGATCGCGTTGGTGGTGTTTACGGCCACCGTTGATCGGTCAACGTCTGACATTTGCCATAGCGGGTTAAACTCAAACGTGAAATCGTCCGGCAGCGGCTTTCCGAGTTCCGAGCGGTGCATAATGTCCAGTATCCGGCGCATCGGCAGCCGTAAGCGGCGCTCCTGCAATGAGCTCACCCGGTCGTAATAGTTGGCGAGGTCTGCATCACCAGTAGAGAAGCCTTTCGGGGATTGACCGAACAGGCGTACCAGCGGGATACCAACGGCACCGCTGATCTGCTCAGCAAACTGCGAAAGAATGTCATCCAGACCACTAAAGCTGTACTGGTGGGTTTCGAACTTATCCCGCGAGTCCATGAGCGTCATACCTTCATTGCTCTGGAACTGGCGGATCAGGTCGATGTTCTTCAGCAACGCTTCGAACGCCGGGCCTCCAAGCGCGATAAGCTCGCGCAACTTCTCCACGCTATAGGTACGCAGATGCGCTTTATATACCAGCTGCGCCGCGCCGACAGTAGCGCTATCGAACGCAGTAAGCCGATCCCAGATACGCTCTACAACCGACATTCCCCATTCGTTTTCGGTCATCTTCTGCTGGAATGGCAGCGTGACGCCATCAAAGCGGATCAGGCGGCTGTGATGGATGCGCCAGGCCGGAATGCCCGTTGCGGTGGTCACCACGTCGTAAAACTCAGGCTTGCCGAGGTCCGGCCCCATCTCTTTAATGCGGCGTGTCAGCACCGGGTTAATCATCCAGCGGTCGAGCGGGAGAATGCCCTTAAACTTGCCCTCGCCAATGGTTTCGAGTCGCAGCGGGGTCATTGGTGCTTGCCCCTCGATCATGATGAAGCCGACCGCGCCGCCGTAGAGGCGCGACCATTTCAGCACGTCGTTCAGCGCATCCCAGATCTGCAACTCATCCAGTTGCGCTTCGAGGGTGCCACGGTCTTTGGCGTCAATCTCCGAGGTGATGCGAATGCCTTTGCGGGTCATATCGTCCGGGATAGCGTCGACCGCTTCGCCGATAACCCACGAACCGCGATATGACCATTCCACCAGCATGCGGTTTCGGCTGGTGAAGTTCGCCCGGTAGGTCGATGCTGAATGCTGGTTAGGCGTCTGCATCCCCACGCGGGCGACAAAGTTCTCATAGCCATCAGCGGTGGCCTGCGCCGTTCGCTGAGAGGCTTGCTTGTTTCGTGCCATCAGGCTTGCCTCCCGAGCAATTCCCAAATATCCATTGTTGTATCGGTCGGCGCGAACGCCATTATGAAAGCGTCGGCAATGTTAGGTGAGGGGATATCGCGCTTAGCCAAATCTTTCTTGCTTTCAACCATAACCCTACCGTTACGATCAAAGTCTCGGTGCGGGGTCGTCAGCTCAAGCTTTAGTTTCTCCAGGTGCGGGCACGATGAATCGATACTTATCAACTCATCAACAGGATATTCCTCTCCATTTTTCACCGCGTTGAACGTATTACGAAAGCGATCAGCTACCAGCCACCATGCCTGGGCTTTCAGATTGGCAAAGAAGTCTTTATTCGGAATGCCGTTATATTCAGAATCTGGCTCGTTCACACCAGCGCCAGCATTGAAGCGTTGATAATTAACTGGTCGTGAATAAGGATTTTCACGTCGTCTGTCTTCGTTAATTTCCGAGAATTTAGCACCAGCAGAAGCGCCAACACCAATGGAGTCATAAACGATATCAGCACTTCTCTCTGTGGCTGCCTGATATGCCCGCTGGCAGCTTTTAAGAAGCTCGTCTTCTTTTGCCTTCCATTCATCAGCCCAATACACAACGGAGCCATGACGATAAACATTGGAGCACTTATCCGCACCGCTATCGGCAACGTCGAAGCCTATTCGCTTTCGTCCGTTTGGCTCAAAACCAAGCACCTTATGGGCATCTATTGCAGCCTCAATCCACGAAAGTTTAATAATTGCCGCGTCATCATCAGATTCGGGAACCCCCATATAAACGTGGTCAAACCCCTCCGGATCACGACGCTTTGCAGCCGAGATAACCTTAAGCATGGTGTCTGAGAGGAATGGGTTTTCGTCGTAATTGATTTTTCGCACCAACGTATCTTCTGGTGGATCAACAACGAAATTACGCCATACAAAGTCAGTCACCAGACCAGGGTTAAAAATAAACCAGCATTCAGATCCGCTTTTACGAATGGTTGGTTCCAGTATCTTCCACTGGTATTCCGTTAGTGCATGGGCTTCTTCAAGCCACAAAACGCTGATACCTTCCAGGGATTTAATTTCTTCGATATTGCGCCATAAACCGTAAAACACGAATTCTGAGCCAGTGACCCGGTTGATAATTTTATTATTCAGAATTCGGAAGCGATGCCGCAGCCCAAACCGTTCAATCTGTATTTTGAGCAGGGTATATACCGACTCTTCAATTTTGTTCTGGATCTGACGTGCACAACAAAAGCGCAGGTTGTATTTATTTGCCAGAAAGACAGCAAACCCAGCAGCATCCCATGACTTTGACGATGAGCGCCCACCAAAAAGTACTTTATTTCGAGCCTGTGTCGTCCAGAAGTTCCTTAGAGCCGGATTCAGGGTCGGTTTGGATGTCAGAGTAGAAGTCATTAAGGTCACGATCTCCATTACCGTCATCAACGCCAGCATCACGACGAAGGCGATCCGCTTCCAGAGACACTTTGTCAGTGGAGGCGAGCCGATGCTCTATAGATGCCTTTGTGAATTCCAGCGACTCAATGCGCTGCGTGTTGCGGTGCATGGCCTTTTCAGCAGAGGAAATCAGCGAGTGCAGATCCTTCGCTTTATCATCATCGGCAAGCTCCAGTTCAGCCTGCCAGCGCCCAATGTTCTCCGCCGCCGTCAGGTTCGCCGCGCGCAGCCAGAACAACTCATCGTCGAGCGTGAGCAGCTTCGCATCTTCGGTGATTGCATCAGAGAGCAGCATCCTGCGACCGTAGCCGCCGTGCTTAAGGGCATTCTGGTTGCCAGGCTGGAAAGGAGGGTGGTTGGTGACTACGTTCCTGCGCACACGTTCGGGTTTCGTATCTGGAGGATTCGCAGCATTGGAGGATTCGCAATCACCATCAGATGGCTTGCTACCTCTGGCCTTATCGCCTTTTTTTGCCTGCGAATTCGCAGTTTTATTCGCACTTTTCTTTTGCGAATTCGCACTACCATTCGCAATTTTGATATAGCGCTTTGCAGTCGAGTAATTCAGTCCCTGCGCTTCGCACCATTCTTTGGGGGAAATGCCGGTTTTGGCATGTTCGGACAGGAACCGTTGCTGAAGCTCGCCCCAGTCCGGCTTTGCCATTGGTCACTCCATTCAAACGAGTTCAGTCTCGATGGATACTTTCTTCATGAGAGCGTTGGTAAGCTCATCAAGAATGTATGCCTGTAGTTGCGGGGTAAGGCGTCGTCCGGCTAGTGCCGTTTTGAGCCTTTCAAACTCATCGAGCATATCCTGCTCGGTCGGTAAGCCAACAACGGTTACTTTCAGTTCCATAGTCTCTTCTCCCATCCCCTGCAGGGGATATTTGATATTTATCTGCTCAAGGGGATACCCATTATCAAGCCCACCCGTAGATGAGCTTTGTAATGGAAAGCCGTTGTGAAAGTGGCTCTCAAAAACCACAGATTCGTGGTTTTTCTCCAGCTCGGCCAGGAACTCTTTTGTCTGCTTGTTTCGCAGATAGTGGTAAGGCGACTCAGCATCACTTTTGCCACTGGCTTTCCACATATCGGTGAGGCAGATCATGCCGTCTTCTCCGACACGGATTGGTTGATTGAAGAGGGTTAATGATTTCATTTCGCTGATACCTTTTGGTGGTTGAGCCTGTTCTCGTAGATACGGGCAGCCCAAGAGCGGTCAGCGTTACCACTGCCCTATCTCAAGCTCTACCCCGAAAGGCTCTTGGTTGATATGCGCACGAGAATGCGCGGTTTACTGCGGACATAAAAAAGCCCGACCGAAGTCAGGCTCTGTTATTTGGGTAACGAATCATTTAAGACACTGCTCTTTGATGTAGTCCTGCATGCCGCGAATCATCTTGTCAGCGGTTGCGATTCCGTCCCGGTGATCGAAATAATTCCGTCGAGCGTCTGGAGTAAGTTCGGGGGCTCCTGCATCATCCACGCCGGTGGCGGAGGTGGCTTTTGACACTCCAGGGCAGGTTGCGGCGATGCGCAGCCGTTTAGCGCCAGAATCGACATCCCGACGCAAATCGTTAATGGTTTTTTTCGCATCGGACAATTCCTTCGTATATTTGGCATCCAGCGCAGCGACATCACGCTGGCGGGTTTGCATGTCGGTGATGGTGGCGTTTGCCAGGCTGACCTGTTCAACGGCTTTATCGCGCTGGTCTCTGTAAGTGATGGCGTTGTCGCGGTAGTGGTTTACGAAGAAAGCCAGTGCGCCGATTAACGCCAGCACCAGCAACTGCAGCCAGTAACGCTTAACCAGTGCGCTAATCATGACAGGAACAGAGCTCGCTCTGCCTCCCGCCGACGTGTCAGCCCATTCAGCACCTTCCCACCAGCTTTATTCCAGCGCAGGAACTCATCGGCTGCACCAGCGTAATCTCCGGCGTTGAGTTTTCGCAGGAGAGTCGATGTCGACAATGACCGCGCACCGAGGTTATACGTGAACGACACCAGGGCATCGAACTGGCCTTGTGTCAGCTTCACCCTGACAACTTTCAGCACGTCATTCTCATAACCAACAAGCCCTGTTTTCAGAAGCCTGTCAGCGGTTTGCTGGTCGATAGTCATACCGCGCTTTACTGGCTTTCCGTCAACCGGATGGGTCCAGCCATAGCCGATGGTCCACGGCGCATCTCCCGTTCCGGGGTCGGGGTAAGCAGTCAGCCGACAACCTTCAAATTTTTTTATCAGAGCAATTCCGTCAGGACTGGTTTGCATCGTCAACTCCCGCCTTTTTTGCTGCAAGTTTTTTAATCAGATTGCCGATCGAATCGGTGCCGATGTATCCAATAAAGACGCTGGCTATGTAGGCGAGGTTGCTGCTCAGGCCGATAAAGTCCAGAAGGTCACGAACGAACCAGGCAATCATCGCGCACATCAGCGCATCAATTAGCGTTTTTGTTACCGCGCCGCCGTTATAGCGACCACGCAGATACGCCATGATAAAAGCCAGCATTGCACCAATACCCTGCTCCTTGGCGGCAAGTAGCGCAGCGATGAAATCTTGTTTGTATGGCATTTTCATAGGCCTCACCTCCGATTTTCCGGATGGTGCTGTGTGTGTTTGTAGGGGAAAGGCCGTCAGACTCTGATTGCTACATGGCATCTGAAAATGATATCTGCGGCCTGCAATAAAAAAGCCCACGGCGCGGTGGGCAATAGAGGGTAGTGCGTTGAGCTTTTGCTCTTATGGTCCTGGTAGGTATTTGGTGTGTGGTGACCGGTGCTGTGTTTTCCGGCATGTAAATGAACTACCCGTCGTCGCCATGGTGAGCCTTTACCTCACCATCTAGCTGATAAGTTAGCGCATCAGCCTGCGCATTCACCACAACGATAATTGCACTGCGCCTGTTTCGGTTAGCGTAACGGGATTAACCGGTCACCCCAATGCAATTATCTGTTGTGCAGATACAAAAAAAGCCCCGAGCTATTAACTCAGGGCCATCGAATGAATGCACTACTCCATCATTGATTTCAGATTAAACAAAAATCGCCACTTTGTAAAGTGTAGTTTTCTAGATAAATCCTATTTCATAGAAAACATTCACTATCGCGTGACTTTGTTCAACATCTGGTTTGCGTACTCTTCCTGCTTGATGCACTCACCTACCAGACTTTCGAAAAAATCCTTGTAAGACCTGCGCCACGTGGTTTCAGGTATATCTATCACCGTTACGCAGATGTATTTACGGACGCTATCAGGTAGCAATCTGGCATAACCACGCCCATTGCAGCGCGTACAGGTTTTATATGCAGGAACGCCGCGCTGTAGAATAGTTTTCTCTTTGTCTAATACTGTTCCTTTGCCATTGCACTGGCATGCGTTGGTCAGAGCACCCTTCCCTTTGCATTTGTGGCAAAGCACCTTAACCATCTCTCTTTTTTCGCTAAGGTGTGGCTGTCCGATATGCTTCATCGTCATTACTTCAGCTTCGACAAACTTATTTCCATTGCAGCAGTCGCACGTTCTGGTACTGGCGGCGCTCCGGGAGTAATCAGCAAAGGCGAAAGTTGCGAGAACTTGCATTACCTTTGGCTTAACATCGCTCTCAAGCTTGCGTAAGGCGGCAACCTTATCGCAGTGCTCAATTGCATATTTGGTCAGCAGGTCAATTGCTCGCTCGCGATCGTAATCGCTGATATCCATCTTACCGAGGAATGCACTGAACCCGAGATCAGCCCGGCTCTGTGTCATTCCGATCGCCGCCATAATGTCAGTGCCGGTTAATGAGTCAGATGCGGTTGCACGTGGAGCGTCGCTAATCATCGTTGACTTCGCGAAGTGGTATTTCACTGTGTTTTCGAGATTCATGCTTCTGCTCCTGATGGTTTATAGCGGCTGATGTAATTGCGTAAAATTCGGTAGTCCGTAGCAAATGAACCCGGGTGACGATAGATGCGTAACCGAGTCCATCGCAGACGAAGATGATCAGCAAAGTAGGATTCGAATGTCATGCGGACTCCAGTTCAGTAATGGTCAGTTCAAGTCTGCCGCCTTTGACGACCGGCATTCTCTTCACGCTGTAGTAGTCGACTTGTTGGTCATCGAGCCAGAACCCGGATTTCGTCAGGGCGTCGAACGCGGCCTTTTGCAGATTGTCCAGGTCGCGGCGGCGGCGATCCGGCATATGGCACTCAATGCGTATTTTCACGGGTGTAGCCAGGCCGATATCCAGCATTGAGTCTTTGATGATTCTGGCGACACTGTCGCGGTACGCCTGCCCCTCTGTGCTGATGTGCGTGCGCCCGCGATTATGGCGGTAGTAGCGGTTATTGCTCGGCGGCCAGGGCAATGTGATGTTGTAAGTATTCATGCCTTGATTACCCCCTCTTTCAGCCAGATAACCTGCGTTCTCGCCATACCTTCCAGCGCGCATTCTTTAGCATACTCAGCATCGACAAAATGTGTACGGCGGTCGATCTCGTCGTGACAGGCAGAGCATGCAATGGTGGCAATAAGGTCTGGCGGTTTAATACCGGTGCCGCACAATCCAGCCAGCCGGATATGTGCCAGTACAGACGTTTCAGGATTGCCATTACATACGCCAGGGATTCTTACCTGGCATTCCCGACCACGCGCTGCTTTTCTCAAATCAGCCATGTGACCTCCGCGCTTTCAGGCGATCCCATTTCACCTGGGTCAGTCGCGCGGTGTAGCCGAGCAGTGATGGGATTTCGGATGGCTTGAGTTCAGGCTTGCGCTTAGTGCGTGTCCGGACCCGGTAGATTTCGTTGGTGATGATGCGAGCGAGAGGGCTAGCCATTACGCAACCCTCCCGAAGTAATCACCTGAGTAGCGAACTTCACGGAGTTGCACGCCGTTTTGCACAGCAAATGCCTGGCTGTATTCGATGAGACTGGTCATGCGACGGATGCCCATCTTCGCAGTGCTTTCCCGGATGGCGCAGAACTCCCCTTCCAGACCCGGCACCACTTCACCAGGCTTACCGGTGGCAATGGCATGGCCTGAGACATACAGGACTTTCCATGAAGCGAGGTCGCGCGACTTGCCAGCCCATTGCAATTGCTTCGCTGTATCGCCACAGAGAGCGTGGAAGAGGTCGTTTTGGGCGAGAGTGCGGTCAGCCTCAGAAAACTTCACCACGAGCGGCAGAGCGTCGTTAACGGGCAGCTTCCTGATGTAGTCGATGAGGTTATCGCGAACGCGTTCGTCGCGGAGGTAGAAAACAGGCTGTTTCATACGCCACCTCCGAGAGGTAACGCAGAATGCAGAAAATCGCAGGTGCATTTCTGCATCTGTGACAAGGTGAGAAGTTCATATTGTGGTCGCATTTAAGTCCCCTTAA
>ERZ791917.701-NODE-701-length-26517-cov-17.896644_pt1 | contig 26517 bp, 5 predicted proteins | sample MGYA00510138_ERZ791917 | MGnify/ENA primary metagenome ERZ791917 (study PRJEB30046, sample SAMN00792102) | human gut metagenome | study: EMG produced TPA metagenomics assembly of the A metagenome-wide association study of gut microbiota in type 2...
GTCTACTTTATTCATAGCATACCAGCTTGAAGGAGGCATGCCAACCGCAGCTATCGCATGGGCCTTATTGACCAAACAGCCATTTGTAGAATTTGTCGGGCTGTTTGGATGCGGCCGCAACGCTTTACGGTCGCATCCAAATGTCAATGCCGTTTTTCAAGGACATTTGGAATATGCGACCTATGTGATAGCCGTCCGTGAGCCGAACCCGTAGGGTGAAGGAGAACGGAGCACGGCGAACCACTCAGGAAGCGTTCTTATCCACTACTAGTCATGTGATAAAAAGAGATGTTGCAATCATCTACGTACTATGCTTTCTTTTCCTATACCCGTTTTGCACTTGACTCGTATGGGCCTAAGACTGGCCCCTGAGCGGTTCGCGGCTCGCTGCTCAGCTGCGTCCTGGAACTTCCCCAGTCAGCTCATAGAGCTGCCAGCCCCTTAGTGGTTCGCAGCGCTCCAATCAGCCGCGCCCTGCGGGCTTGCTTCTTGGGCTGCTATCACATGGCTCACATTAGCCAAGAGCATTTTGATAAACTAACATGCTCTTGGATGTGAGCGCAACTCTTGAAGGGGCCAGACCAATCCCGCTATCGCATGGGCCTTATTGACCAAACAGCCGCTTGCAGAATTTGTTGGCTGTTTGGATGCGGCCGCAAAGCGTTGTAGGGAACGTCAGTCCGCAGGAATGACTGAGGAAGTTTATTAAGATACGGCTATAAAGAACAATAAAAATGGCTTGCAAACTCTTTTGAGCTCGCAAGCCATTTTTTCACGCCTCCTCGTTCTCGTCATGTTTTTGAGGCGAGAACGGTATAGGGTTCAAATTCAGGATTGCCCGGCATCACATCACTACACCCCGCTGACCGCACTCACCCCCAAATTTTTCCACAATCAACTTTTCGTGCCGAAAAACCGCCCTTTCAGGTTATGGGTGAAAAAATTTGCTGATAAGTTGTTACAATATGTAGAAAAGGGAATGAAAGAAATCATATGAATTTTGTGAGGAGAGAGGGAACGTGACAAATTGTAAGTGTTTTTGTGCAGGCAGTGATTCTGGCCGTGGTGCTGGTCTTAGGGATGGGGACGCTACCCGGTTTTCCAGAAAAAATGCAGCAGGCTGGGGGTTCTCTTGAAATGGGGGGCGGCAGGGGGCACAGGGAAAGGCAAATGTCTGGCAGGACTGCAAGCGTCCGCAGTTCGTGTTTTGTAAAACGGGAGTTCGAACAATCCGCACTGGCTGCTTGGCCTCTATACGTAAAATTAGCAAAATTTGTGTCGCAAAGGAAAAAGAGTATACTTTCGTATAATTGTTTTCAAATTTATGCATGGTATACTGTAGATAACATAGAAATGGTGGGAACAGAAAATTTTATAAAACGGGATTCGTTGTGGTACAAAAAAATAAAAACTGAATATTCTGTTAAAAATAACGAGGTTTAATGTAAAAAATGAGTTGTTTTAAGAAGAAGGGGAGATTCTTATGAAAAAGGAATTGCTGATACGGGGGCTGCTGCTGTCTTTGCTGTTGGGAAGCAGTGTACCGCTGACGATAGCTGGGGCGGCAGAAAGTGCTGCGAATCGGCCTCAGGGGTATATTGATTCCGGGGTGCAGCTGAACAGGACCCGGCAGTATTTGGAACAGCAGCGCCTGGCCAGGGAAATAGCGGCAGAACGGCGGACGGAATTGCTGGAAGGGACGGAGAACCAGGGCGAAAAGCCCGAGGGTACCGTCCATTTTGTGCTGCAAAAGCTTGTTATGCCTGAATCCCAGGTATTGTCCCCAAAAGAGTTGGGGGCCATCGTCAAGGACTATGAAGGGAAAGAGGTTTCCCTGGACGATTTGTATGCTGTGGTGCAGCGGATCAATGAACTGTATCGCTCCAAGGGCTATGTGACGTGCCGGGCTTTTCTGGCGCCCCAGACCATCCATGAGGGGACGGTGCACATTGACCTGGTAGAGGGGAAAACCGGCAAGGTGGAAATCACCGGCCAGGGCAGCACCCGGGAAGCGTATATTCAGCACCGGATTCACCTGGACAGCGGCAAGGTGCAGAATATCCAGCAGCTGAACAAGGATCTGCTGCGGTTCAATTCTACCAATGATGCCCAGCTGCGGATTGCGCTGAAGGCTGGTGAAAAGGACGGAACTACGGACTACGTGATTACGGTGGCGGAGCCCCAAAAACAGGTGGCCGGTATTTTTGCAGATAATGCCGGCAGCGACACCAGCGGTCTTTACCGGGTAGGGGCTTATTGGCAGGACCGGGATCTTTCGGGCAACCGGGATCACCTTTTCCTGAGCACTCTGCGGTCAGAGGGGATGAAAGCCGTTTCGGGCAGCTACAATACGCCCATCAACCGGACGGGTACCCGGGCGGGGCTGTCCTATACGTCCAACAGTGTCCATATTACGGACGGATATTTTGAACCTTTGGGGGTGCGGGGTCACGCCTACGCCTTGACGGCATCGCTCACTTCCCCGATTGTTACGACGGATACGCTGAAATCGGAGTGGGGGTTTGAATACGGACACCAGAAATCCCAAACCGACTACGGTACCAGCCTGGGGCTGCGTTCCCACTGGACCGATGATACTATTGATACACTTTTCCTGTACTACGACCAGTTGGATTATGGCCGGTCCACGGTCTTCTACCAGAAGTACGGTTACCGGAACGGCTGGTATAGGGACCTGAACGACCGGAATCGTTCTTTTGGCAAATTTGAAACGAATATGCTCTATCAGAAACTGTTCCGCTCGGGCCAGCAATGGACCCTGCGGCTGGACGGTCAGCTGTCCAGCACCCAGTACCTGCCCTCTGCCGAAATGTTCTACCTGGGCGGGATGTACAGTGTCCGGGGCTACAAGGAAAGCTTGATTGGCGGCGACGGCGGTTTTTCGGCCAGCGCCCAGTACAGCTTCCCTCTGGAGAAATCTCAGCGGCTGAAGGGCTATCTTTTCGTAGATGGCGGACGGATCTGGGGCAGCAGTGCCTTTGGGGACCGGAGCCTGGTGGGCACCGGCGTTGGTGTAACGGCAGAAATCAACGACCATATGTCCCTGAATGCAGCCCTGGCGTTCCCGCTGCTCCGTACCATTAACGGGGAAGAACAAAGCCGGACGCGGATCCACTTTTCGTTTAACAGCGCTTTCTAAGGAGACATGACCTATGAGCAACCGGAACTTTTTCCATAAAACCAAGCGGGGAAACCCGCATTCTGTGCAGACGCAAGGCAAAGCCCGTCTGTCCTACGAAATCCTTTCTGCCATTGCTGCAGCTGGCATGCTGGTCAATCCCTATGCGGCGCTGGCAGCTACGAACATTACTGATGGCAGCGGCAATGCTTACAAAGCAAATAACAATGGCGCCTACGATATTGCAGCCCAAAAACGGAACGGCAGCAACGCCATCAATAAATTTCAAAAATTCCAGTTGGGACAAAATGATATAGCCAACCTGTATTTCCATACTGCGGAAACCCCGAATACAGAAGCGGGAAACTTGATCAACTTTGTGGATACCCGTATTGATATTAACGGTACGCTGAACTCCATCCACAACGCGCAAATCGGGGGCAACCTCTATTTCCTGAGCCCCAATGGTATGGCGGTGGGCAAAACTGGTGTCATCAACACAGGCTCCCTGTATGTGATGACTCCCGCCAGCGGGTCTGCGGAGGAAATGACCTACGAAGGCCTGCAAAAACGCTTTGACGGAACAATGCAGGAAAGTGAGGCTGCTGAGCTGCTGGCCAATATCCAGTCGGGGAATCTGGCCATTCCTCTGAATCCCAGCGGTACCATTACGGTCCTGGGTACCGTCAACGCCACCAATAACGTGAAAATGTACGCTCCCCGCATTGCCGTGGGCAAGAATATCTCAGGGGAAACCCTGGGCGACACGGCTGCAGACGGTCTGGAAACGGGCGCTGCCATCAACACGGGCGTGACGGATTTCACCAATGTGGTGAAGTTTACAGCTGCTCAGAAGACGGCTGCCGGCCTGGAAAACAAGGGCCTAAAAGTAACGGCTGAAGCGGGCAGCGGAGACCTGGTCCTGGCAGCCAAAGCCGAATACGAAAATGTAGCAGACGCAGAATTTGCCGAAAGCGGCAAAAACCTGGGTCTTGCTTCTGCGCCCAAAACCATTACTGCCAGCGTGGATAGCTATGGGACATTAAACGCAGCCGGCAGCGTGGAACTGAAGGCAGAAGCCTCTAATGGCAATTACGATGAGGCCAAGGCGGAGGCAGACGCAGCTGTAGACGCCGGCACCAGCTTTGGGGACGACACGGTAATCGCAGACGTTACCAGCGGCTATGCCAAGACTATAGCCAATGTCAACGTACAAGGCAATATTACGGCAGCAGAAGACGTCACCCTTACCGCCAGCGCCAACAATACATATGTGGATACGGGAGATTCTGTGGCTGGGAAGGCAGAAGAATATGCCAGTTATGTCCTGGCAGAAGGGGCCGACGTGGCTCTCCTGGAAAACCAGGCTGCTATTACCCTAGGCAGCGGCGCCCAGGTACAGGGCAAACACGTGAACGTCACCGCCGATGCCCAGACAGAAGCTGTTATCGGCGTGGAAGCAGAAGGCAAGAAGGCCAGCCAAAACATTTCGGCTTTGATTCCTTCTGCAGCGGTGAACTATGCCCAGGTCAAGAATACGGCACAGGTCACTGTGGACGGAACGCTGACCGCAACTGGTGCAGATACCACCACGACCGATGAAGAAAACAAAACCGTCACTAATCCTGCCCTTCAGGTAACGGCCAACGCTGCCTCTTCTGTGACCAATGAAGCCTCTATCAAGGTGGAAAGCGGGGAAGGTGAAGAAGGCGAAGCCTCTACTGGGGCTCCCCTGATGGTGGCTGCTGTCACGGTGACCAACCATGAAAATAACGCCAACGTGGCCATTAACGGCACCCTGGATTCGCAAGGGGGCAGCGTGGGCGTCAGCGCAGCAGCTGAGAATACGTTAAGCTCAAAAGCCGAGTCCGAAGCACCGAACGAATCTGCCGGCAGCACGGCCGTTGACGTGGTGAACCATAACAGCAAGGCCAACGTGGACGTACAGGGAACTGTCAAGGGCAATCAGAACGTGGATATTGCGGCGAAGAATACCCTGAAATCCAATAGTCACCAGGCCAACAATGCTGCCGGGGAAGCCAAAGAAAGAGAGAAAACCCAGCTGGAAAACAAGTATGGGGGTTATATAGAACAGCTGAAGGAAATCAAGGACTTTTCTCTCCAGGATGAGGTTGCCGGAAAAATCATTGACCTGTTCTCCAGTAAGGATGCCAAGAACGAAGGCACCTCTCTGGCTGATACTATCGCTGACAACATTACGGCCGGGGCTGCGGTGGTCTACGCAGATGAAACCAATACGGCAGCCGTCAACTTAGGCAAGAACTCTGTAACTGAAGCCAAACTTGGCAATCTGACGGCGAAAGCCGATGCGACCATAGAAGACACCAAGCTCACTGCAGCCGGCACGTCCAACACCTTTGGCAAAGACGAAACCACCGCGAAACCCAATGTGGCTTCGGTGGGCTTTGTCTACGACAAGCTGAACCAGTCGGCCCAGGTTACGGTGGAAGACGGTGGTGCAAAGCTTACCGCCGGCAAGGACCTGACCCTCCAAAGCAGCGCCGAAATGGAATATAACCGCATCAACCGGATGAAAGCGGACCTGGAAGACAGCCTTGCCAAGCTGAAATTTGCCCTGACAAAACTCCCGGCAACCCTTTCTGCGGAATCTACGGCCGTAAAGACTGCGGCAGAAGATCTGCAAAGCTCTTTAACGGCTTACCAAGATGAGTTTGACAGTGCAGCAGCCAACGTCACTGCCGAAGGCATCAACGAGGAAAGCACCTGGCAGAAGCTGGCTGACCTTTCCAGCTCTGCGGCGGACGTACTGGCTAAGTCTGCCGACCTGCTGACCGCAGTGAAGACGGCTGGCTCGGATGTGGCAGACGATGTGAAGGGCCTGTTTACCAGCGCCTCGGAAGCCGTCGACAGTGCTGCCGCCTTTAAGGAACCCACGAACTACGCCAACGTATCGGCTTCGGCCCAGTCCCTGGGGGACCAGGATACCCAGCGTACCCTGGCCGGCGCCATTACCCTGTCCAATATTGACTTTGCCAGCAGCGTCACCGTGGGCCAAAATGCGGTGCTTACGGCGGCTGACAACCTGAATCTGAAGGCTGTAGAAAAAATTGAAGATGTAAATATCAATGGTAAACTCAATGCCTCTACGTCTGCTTCTGACACTGGAACTAGCGGCGGTGCAACAGGTACTGACCTGGGCAGCGCAGCAGCAGGTGCAGGTGCCGCCACGGGCACGGCTGCCAAGAAAACGGGAACCGGCGTGGGCGGCAGCTTCAATTACCAAAACTTTGATTCCAGCGCTTTGGTCAGGGTTGAGCAAGGGGCGGAACTCACGGGCGGGGACCTGAACCTCACCAGCGACTCTGACGTTTTCCATGCGGGCATTACGCTTTCCGCCGGCAAGAAAGCTGCCAGCAACAGCCTGAGCGGTATGGTCTCTGTTACGGACAGCGACAGCAACAACCAGGTCCTGGTGGACAAGGATGCCAAGCTTACGGCCTTAAAGGACAGTGGCGGCAGCACCGGCACCATTTCTCTGGCCGGCCACAACAATACCAACGTGAATAATGCCATTCTCGCCCTGGCCTCCAGCACGGGAAGCGCCGCCGTGGGCATGTCCGTCGCCGTGAACAACATTGACGTGACCAACCGGGCAGCCATCGAGGATCTGGATACGGCAGCAGCGGCTCCCGCTACGGCCGGTTCCATCAGCGCCGCAGCTCTCAACGTCAGCGCCGAAACCACTGGCCTTATCAATACCATTACGGTAGCCGGCGGGGCTACCTCCAGCGAAAGCTCGACCACCCAGCCCACCAATGCCATTGACAACACCGGGGGAAACACCGGTGCCCTTTCCAGCGCCATTCCCGATGCAATCGGCGAAAGCTTAGACAGTATTTCTGGGGTCAGCGAAGACCTGACGGATGCCTTGGAAAGCGCCGGTGAAAACCAGGGAGGTACAGCCGGAGCTTCTGGCAGCGCAGAAGGCGAAAGCACGACCCCGACGGCGGAAGCCTCGCCCCTTACGGGCACGGCGGCGACCGGCCAGACAGGTACCAGCGGCAGCAAGAAGTCGTCCCTCAGCCTTTCCGGAGCCGGCAGCGTTTCCGTCAACCTGGAAACGAATACCACCGAAGCCCTGATCGACGGGGCTAACCTCCAACTCAACAACGACGGCGACGTCCAGGTGGGTGCCCGGGATACCGCTTTCGTCGGGGCCTGGAGCGGCGGTGCAGCCCTCTCCCTGAGCAAGGGCAACAGCTCCAAGAAAAAAGTCGCCGTCAGCGGTGCGGCTGCTGTCAACAGGATTGATAACAACCTGACGGCCGCCATTAAGAACAGTACCCTGACAGGGGTCAAAGCGATGGATATTGAGGCCCTTAGCGGCGGTACTGCCGCAGCAGCTGGACTGGGCCTGTCGGTCATCAAGGATACCGGCACTAATTTCGCCGGCGGCGCTTCCGTTTCGGTGAACCTCATCGACAAGGATGTCACCGCACTGGCAGAAGACAATACTGTCACCGGGTCTGCTTCTGACAAGGCAGACCTCGATGTCACAGCCTACGAAAGCGACCTCCAGATTACCGGCGGCGTCAATGCCGACCTTACCAAAGGCGGCGGCAAGACCGTGGGCGGCAGCGTTGCCGTTGCCAATATCAACAATAATATCAACGCCGGCATTAAAGGCGGTACCTATACCAATGTGAACACTGCCAAGGTGGAAAGCCTTCTGGCCACCAAACAGATTACGGGGGCCGTTTCTGCCGGGGTTGCCGTTGGCGGCGACCAGACCGATGGCAGCTCCAACGGGGCCTTTACCGGTGCCTTCGTCTACAACGGCCTGACCAACAAGGCGGATGCGGCCATTACCGGCGTAAACCTTACCGCCGCAGGGAACGTTGCGGTGAAAGCACACGATACCACCAGCGGCTCCGAGGAAGCAAAGCCCTACCAGGAAAAACTGGGGGATTACTCCAAGCATCAGCAGTTTGCGGAAGACGCCGGCCTGGACACGGACGGTTCTTCCTACTATAAAGATACAGACGAAGAAGGAAATGGCCTCGACACAGCCGGTCAGACCGTCGATATGGACGATACTGGCAGCCTCAGCGTGGGCGCAGCCCTGATTATTGCCGGCTCCAACGGCAATGCCGCCGGTGCTGCCGTCAACGTGGCTGACCGGGACATCGACTTCTCGGCCCGCATCGATAACGCCACCATCCAAGCTGGCTCTATTACCACGGCCTCCGAAGCGGACAGCTTAGGCGTCGACGTGGCAGCCGGCATTGCCGCCGGTTCCCAGAGCTTTGGCGGTGCCGCCAGTGTAACCTGGCAGACCCAGAACAACGATATTCTGGCCCAGGTCAGCGACTCCACCATTACTACAGATAAGCTGGCCGTTACGGCGGACAGCAGTGCCAAAGAAGTGAACGTGGCCGGTTCCGTGGCCTATGGAGGCAAAGCCGGCATCGGCGCAGCGGTGGCCTACAACAAGCTCTCCAACCAGATTCAGGCCTACCTGGCCGGCGGTTCGGTGACGAACCTGACGGAAACGGGCGTGGACCTGGACGTTACCGCTGCCAATACAAGCAAGCTCTATGCCATCGGAGCTACGGTAGCAGCCAGCAAGAGCGCCGGCCTCAGCGGTACGGCAGCCATCAACCACGGCGGCAGCGATACAGAAGCCGTCATCGGTGAAGCTGAAGATGCAGACGGCAAGACCGTCACTAAGGAAAAGACGACTCTCACGAACATTGCCGATACCAACGTCGAAGCCACCAGCAGCGATACCCGGCTGGCCGTGGTGGGCAACGTAGATATAGCAGGGAAAGTCGCCCTGGGCGGCGCTGTAGCCTATAACGATGTGGGCGGCGCCGGTACAGGCGAAGCCGGGCAGAAGACCCGTGCCGCTATGGTAAACGCTGCCCTTACGACCACCGATGCAGGAAAGGCATCTCTCCATGCGGCTGACACCTCCAAGCTGACCACCATCGGTGTGGGCGTGGGCGGTGCCGGCAAAGTGGCCATCCAAGGCGGCGCAGCTACCGCATTGGTCAACAAGGACATTACGGCAGAAGTAAAGAACTCGACCATCCAGGCTGCAGAGGGAGGCACAACAAGCGACGTCTCCGTTACAGCCGACAGCAAGAGTACCATCAATACCGTTGCCGTCGCCGCAGCCGGCAGTGGTACCTTCGCCGGCGGGGCCGGGGTCAGCGTCAACCGCATCAAGCAGGCTACGACAGCTGCCATTACGGGCGGCAGCCAGATTACCGATACGGATACCCTGGTGCAGGCCACGGGCAACAATGATATCACCTCCGCCGGTATCGGCGCAGCCGCAGCCGGTAACGTTGGCATCGCCGGCAACGTGGCCGTCAACCAGATCGGCAATGATGTGCAGGCTAGCGTTGCGGACAGTACCCTGACAAGTACCGGCAACATCGGCGTCCTGGCCAATGGCCGGGAAAAGCTGGGCAACTACGCCGGTGCCCTCGGTGTCAGCGCATTTAAAGGCGGCGCCGGTATCGGCGTCAGCGTCAGCAGCAACGAAATCACAGGCAATACAGCCGCCACAGTAACAGGCAGCACCCTCCAAGCGGCTGGCAAAAATGATGAGAGCATAGCTCTCACGCAGACCATGGACGATACCGGCGTCCAGACATCGGTGACGAAAGACGAGCAGGTCATCACTGATGCACGCAAGGGCATTGTCACCGCCGCCTATGGCCAGCATGATTTAGAGAGCGTCGCCGTTACCGGTGGTATCGCCGCATCGGGCAGCGTGTCCGTTGGCGCAGCCGGCACAGTTACGCTGAATAAGCTGGGCGGCAGCACGAAAGCTGTCGTAACCAATACCACCATCAATGAAACCCGCACGGCTGACGCAAACGATGACGTCACCGTCAAGGCCATCGACCGCACGAACAGCGAAAGCCACGTAGGCTCCCTGAGCATAGGGGTTGGCGCTACGGGTGGTGCCGGCGTAGCCGGTGCGTCCGATACGCTGGCCTTCAGCCGCACGACCCAGGCCGAACTCTCCGGCAATGTGTCTAATCCGGACAGCCTCCAGAATAAGACCGTCAACGGCCGAAATATCGACGTCACTGCCGACCAGAAGTCCAGCGTCGTCACCAACGCCGACGGTCTCTCCATCTCCGGTGGCGGCACAGCCGCTGCTTCGGCAGCAGCCACTGTAGCTGTTACGAAATTAAACGGCACGACCCAGGCCGTCGTCAAAAACATTACCAGCACCAATGACAAGCTAAATGTAACAGCCCTGCATGATCATCATACGACCCTCTACAGTGCTTCCGCTGCAGCTTCTGGCGCTCCTGTCGGTGTCGCTATCGGCGCCGGCATCGGCATCGTCAACGATGACTTCACTACGTCGGCCCTCGTCGACAACAGCACCAGCCTGAGCAGTACCGCCACCAGCGTCAACGCCGACAGCACCACCGACGTGGATACGTACGTCATCGGTACAGCCGCTTCCGTTGGTGCCGCCGGTGCGACCATTGGCGTCAATAACATCAATAGCACGACCACAGCCGAAGTCAATAACAGCACCATCGGCAAGGCCGGTACTATTACGCCGGACGTCAGCGTCGACGCCCATAATAAGGTGACGACGAACTTCGGCGCTGCCACCTCCAGCGCCGGTGCAGCAGCCATCGGGGTCGGCGTGGGTATCAACACCGTCGACACAGGGACCCTGGCTAAGGTTACCAATAGCACCGTCAACGCCAAGACTGCCGCTGTCACCTCCCGGGAAGAACTGGACGTGGACCAGACTATGGCAGGTGCCACCTTAGGCGGCTTCGGTCTCAATACCAATGTCATGGTCACCACCATTGGCACCCAGGTAGCCGATTCCTACGGCAGCGATGCTGATAAGAGCGGCAAAGTGGATACCAAGAGCATCCTCGCAAACGCCAATAACGCCATCGGTTCCCAAAATAATAATCTCACGAGCGGCTCGAACCTCATCAGCAGCGATGCGGGAGTCACTGTCAGCAATAACTCCGGCGTCAGCGCCAAAACCGGCGTGACAACGCCTGCTGCAGGCACGCAGACACTCGTCGATAACAGTACCATCACCACCAGTGACGCTCTCACCATCAGCGCAGACCGGCAAACCGATGCCACGCTTACCGCTGCTGCTGCAACTGTGGCCGGGGTCAGCGGCGCCAACGTGACGGTGGCCACTCTGGATGCCAAGAAAGACGCAGGTGTCACCATTTCCGGCAAGAGTGTCCTTTCCTCTGCCAAGGACCTGACCGTCCAGGCCAAACAGCACGGCACAACCGCCGTTAAAGCCTACCAGGCAGCCCTGTCCGGCGGTCTCAGCGTGAACGCAGCCTTTGCCCAAAGCAAATCCAGCGGTGCCACCAACGTCACCCTTTCGGACAGCAGCCTCTTAGGCGGCGTAGGCGGGGCCATTAACGAAGAAACTGGTGAAGCCTACGGGGCGACCATCCTCGCTGAAGACACCGGCAAGACCACCAGCGATGTTGTCGGCCTCACGGTCTCCCTTGGCGCCGCCGGCGGTGCCCTGATTACCAACGCAGAAAACGACAGCAGCACCAAGGTTACCATCAACCAGGCCTCTACGATTGCCAGCACCGGCGCCACCAGTGTGACAGCCAATAAGGCCAATGGGATTTCCGCCAGCACCCTTGGCGGGGCCCTTGGGGCAGGGGCTCTTCAGGGCATTGTCGCTTATGCAGAAGATAAGGGAAATAGCGCGATTACCCTGACAGGCGCCAATAAGCTTGGCGGCGACAGCATTTCTATCCTGGCTAAAGGTGCGCCCAACGTTACTGCCGATGCAGAGGCTTTAAGCGGCGCTCTGCTGGGTGCCGTTGGTGCCTCCCTCGCCACGGCCAAAGCCGGGGGAGAAGTCAGCCTCAGCGTAGGCGACGGCTCCACCTTCAGTGGCAAAAACGTCACCTTAGGCGCTGCCGCAGGCCAGCAAACTGGCACTGACGATACCGCCCAGGCCAATGCCAAGGCAAACGCCGTGGGTCTCTCCGCAGCCCTGGGCGGATCCTTCCAAGCCAACGTGGCTGATGCGTCCCAGAACACGGCCGTTATGGTCAGCGTTGGCAAGAGCAGCTACAAGGCAGATACCCTGGCTATTTCTGGCACGAACTCGTCGGCGCTTGACGCCGACGCCAAAGGCGTCACGGTGGGCACCATTGCCAGCGGTGAAAATATCTCTCAAATGACCGGCAGCCTGACCACCAACGTCAGTGCCTCCGGTACAGCTGACGGCAGCAGCCTGGGCAGCGTCACTCTCCGCAGCAGCGGCTATGGCAACCTGGCTAATAATGCCAGCGGTGCCGGCGGCGGGCTGGTGGAAATCAGCCCAACAGCAGCCGAAGCGGATACGACCTTTACCACCAATACCCAGACCAACGTGAACGGCTCCTGGCAGGCCGGTTCCCTGACGGCCTCGGCTACCAACAGCGATGACGTAGATGCCACAGCCGACTCCCTGTCCGCTGCTGTCATCGGCGCCAGCGGCACGAAAATGACCACCAAGGTCAGCCATACGGCCAAAACCAACGTGGCCGGCACCGTTACTACCACAGGGGCCCAGAACTACACGGCCGTCAATACCGTGGACCACGACGTGAACCTCAAGGGCAGCGGCTACGGCGGCGCTTCCGTGAACGCCAACTCCATGGAAAATACCCTGAACTACACGGCTCAGGTCAATCTGAACGAAGGAACGACTCTCACCGGTACCGGCGATAAGGGCACCCTGACGGCCCTGGCCGAAACCACCGGCGATATGAAATATACCAACAATCTGAAGAGCGCCGGGGTGGTGGCTGCTACCTCAGCCTACAGCAAGAATGACGTGACCTACGCCAACAGCATAAGCGCCACCAACGCTACCCTGAAGACGGGCAAAGCGGACCAGAACATTACCCTGGCCGCCACGGATACCACCAATGGTGCCTTCCAGACCGTGGCCGACACCCAGGGCGGGGTTGTAGGGGCCGCTTCTGCGGAAGCCATCAATAATTTCCACCGGTCCAACACCATCAGCCTCACCGGCGGCCTGGTGGAAAGCATGAACGACGTCAATCTCTACGCCGGCGCCGACCAGAACGGTCTGCGGTCCGTGCTCAATTACACCGCCCTGGCTGATGCTTATAACAAGACCGCTCTGCCTCTGGTGAGCAGTCCCAGCCTGGAAAACACCATGACCCAGGCCAACCAGGTACTCATCAACGGCGACGTCCGCTCTGTCCGCCATACCAATCTGAAAGCCGGACAGGGGCTGACCACAGTCTCCGAAAGCGCCCGGGAATACAACAACTACACGGGCGATTCGGGTACAGGCTCCACCACCTCTACGGCCCTGGGCAGCCATACCAGCAGTGAAACCACGGACAACTACGTGTCCCTGGGCGATACTGGTTCTGTGACGGCCGGCATCCATACGGATCTGGACCTGACCATTTCCGGACAAACGAAAGCAACTAAGGTAGATGGCAAAGCCGCCCTGGATTGGAGCGGTATTACTTCTACGGTTACCAAGGGCAGCGACTGGTTCTCTGCAGACAGTGTTAAGCCCTCCAGCGTAACCCTGCCCAATACCCTGATTGACCGCTACCGGAAACTGGCCAATGTGATCGGCCAATATGCACCGACTTCCAACGAATACCACGTATTGGAAGCAGAAATGAAAGAACTCAAGTCCCTGATGGAAACCAATGGGTTCGTTAAAAACAACGGTGCCATCCTGGATGAAATCAATGTAGCAGCCATCAACCTGCCGGACATCGTGGTTTCCGGCGGCAACATCACCATCGATGCCGATAAGGTCACCGGCACAGGCAGTCTGAAGGCCCAAGGCGTCAACGCCGTGAATATTACCAACTCCAGTGACCTCTACCTGAAGACTGGCGACGTCATCATCAAGGATAAGGGCGGCAGCCTCACCTTTAACGACAGCCTTGTAGGAAGCTCCCTGTCCGAATTTACCGGCAGCCTGTCCAGCAGCGCAGCCGCAGGGGCAGAACCGGCCATTACCATCAAGAGCACGGGCACTGCTTCTAGCTATGCCAGCCCGGATATTGGCGTGTTTGGGGATATCCTCAACAGTTCCGGCGATGTGACCATCCAGAACTCGAATCAAAATATCTATATTGTGGGCTCGGCCAACGTAACCGGCAAGAACATCCACATTGTGGCCGATAAGGGCTCCGTCACCCAGACCAGCGAAGGCTGGCTCGTTGTAGGCTCCGACCCGATTACGCGTTACCAATTCAGCGACTCCATTGCCCAAAAGATTCAGAAGTACCTGTCTAAAGGCGCAAGTAATAACTGGGATGTCTCGTGGCTTACCAGCCAGACTACCTATGATGGCTACAGAAGTGCGCTTATAACGCATGCGAAAGATTTGGAACTTAATGGGCTAGAAATTACAAAAATTGTGAATTGGAAACCGGATGAAAGTGCCGGGGTTCATGCAGGCAGCAATATCTACCTGACTGGCAAGAACGTCATCGTCGACGGCCTCGTCCAGAGCGGCTACGGCACCTACAAGACCGTTCTCACGGCGGATGACCAAAAACGCATCAATACCCTGGATAGCCAGTGGAAGCGGAACAGACGGGCCCTCACAGACGACCAGGTCATGAGCAACGAAAACTACCTGATCAACCAGGGCGGACCCCACTACAACCGTGATACCAAGCAGTGGGAATACGAAGTGAAGCTGTACTACAACCCGGCCACAGGCAAACTCCTGGCCGAAAACCTGGCTCCCTCCGGCGGCAAGATCTACATCACCGGCGCCGTGGCCAGCACCAACGGCAGCGGCCGCATCCTGGCTATGGACGGCACCCCGGACATCTCCATTGACACCACTGCTGTGGCCAAGGACCTGACCCTTCACAAAATCGAAAATAACGACATTGAAAGTCTCATCAGCATCAAAGACACCAATACCAATATGCTCACGGAGTTTACGGAAAATAACGGCTCTGTGAAGGTCAGCGTGACGCCAATCACCGGCAAGCAGGTAGTAAACAACACCAGCACCTCTAATGGCATCACCTACTACAACCCGGCACCCCAGACCCTGAAGTGGACTGGCGGTACCGCAGGCGACGTAAAAGTAACCGGCTATGGCTACGACAAAGACTTCGTTATGTGGGGCCTTATTCCGTACAATACTACAGAAGACTTCGTTACGAATAAAGAAGTCTCTCAGGGCATGACGACGACCAGCTCACAAACCCAGACTGGTGACCAGGCCCTGGCAGCCGGTCAGGTCATCACCAAGGTAGACACTGCCACGGACAAAGCCTACTCCGTGGATACGAAAGTATATACGGATCCGTACACCCAGTGGAGCGGCGTTAGCGTGGATAAAGATTACGACGGCTTCTGGGGCAAGGTCCTCGGCTACGGCACGGTACATTATCGCTGGACCGGCTCACAAAACAGCTCCACCAGCAGTACCTATTCCATCAAAGCCGATAACCCTATCCAGACCGGCTTCATTACCGGCGGCAAGGATACCATTTCCATTACGGCCAATAAGAACCTCAACCTGGCCGGGAATATTTCCTCTGCCGGCACCAGTGGCACGGTTACCCTGAATAGCAATACCGGCGGCATTACGGCTGATGGCGGCGCCAGCATCTTCACGGATACGCTCACAGCCAGCGCAGCCGGCAATATCAACCTGAACCACAGTGCCCTCGGCACAGATGCCACCTTGTCTGTGAAGAGCACCGGCGGCGACGTCACCGTCCTTTCGGATAAAGGAAATCTCAGCGTCAAGACCAGCACAGCAGCAGGCAACCTGAAGCTCCAGGCTGACGGCAACCTGACCTCGGCCAGCGGCACGACCCTTACAGGGAAACGCATCGACCTGATCAGCCGCACGGGCGCCATCAATGCCACGGCCAACGCGGCCACCAAGGCCCTCAGCGCCGATACCCTTTCGGCCAGTCTCAACGCTGACGCAGCCGGCGACATTACCCTCAAAAACACCAATGGCAACATGCGCATCGGCTCCATCGTCAGCCATAACGGCAATGTTAATCTCACCACCTCCGGCAGCTTTGAAGACGCCACCAGCGGCGGTACACTCTCCGGCAGCGGCGACAAGCTCCAGCTCTGGCAGGATATGGGCATTATCAACACGGCAGACACCGATGACAGCAAGGCTAAAGCAGCAGAAGCCGCTAAGCAGGAACGCCTGGATGCTCTTACAGGGCAGGGCAACAAGCTGGCAGCTGCTTCGAAACATACCTTGGACGATTACAACGCAGCCGCCGATACGTACGCAACTGCCGCCAAGAGTGATACGGACCTGCAAAAAGCCAAGACCACCTATGAAGATGCGGTCAAGGCCATCAAGGCGTATCAGTATGCAACCGAAGAAGACAAGCAAAAAGCCTTGCAGAAAGCTTACAATACCTACGACGCAGCCCGGAAGCGCTTCCTTGATAGCCAAGGCATTACGGGCTTCACTGGGGAAGAACAGGAATACATCATTTCTGTGGGGGATATCAAGAGCAGCAATTCCTACGGCTGGAGCAAGAATGACCTCTTGTACGCACTCCAAAGCAGCGTCCTAAATGCGCCTAAAGGAGAAGTACTTACTGTAGCTAAGGCCAACGTCCAAGGGAAGAACATTACCCTGAACGCTGCCAAGAACATCGGCAACGATGCCGAACCGGTTGTTATCAACTACGCCGACCTGACGAAGCTGGAAAACCTCCAGCTCTTGTCCCAGGCCAAGGCCGGGGATTTGACCTGGAGTGCAGCGGACCAGACCGTTACGGTACGCCAGCAGCGCCCCCTGACCCTCCAGACCACAGGCAGTGTCACCCTGCAAGCCAATACCTCCAATACCACTGGCGCCGGCAGCATTTACCTGGCCGGGGTCAAGGATTCCGCTCTGGACGTAACGGGCAATATTTCCACCACGGCTGATGTGAAGCTGATGGCGGATAAGGGCGTCACCATGGAAAGCGGCGGCATTACCGCCAAGAACCTTATCGTCACCGGCGGCAGCGGGGACATCGGCAGTGCCGCAAAGAACCTGAATACGAACCTCTCTGGTACTCTGGATGCCCGGACGTCGGGTAACCTGTATCTCCACCAGACTGGGCTCGACGGCAACGCGGCGCAGGTTCTGACCATTCAAAGCGTGGGCGGCAACCTGATTTCCCTGGCCTCTGATGCGGGCATGCAGATGACCACCGAAGAAGGCAAGAACATGGGTACCATCGACGGCCAGAACATCAACCTGACCTCGGCCAACGGTGCCCTGGGTCTTAGCACAGACGGCCTCCGCATCGCCAATAGCGGCGGCGTCCTGAACGCCAGCGCTGCAACAGACGGCCAAGGCATCTACCTGGCTGGTATAGGCTCGGGTTCGCTGGTCCTCAATCAGGTAACTGCCGGCGGCGACCTTTCCATCGACAGCAAAGGCTCCATCCAGCTGGGCCAGGAAGCTGTAGAGGCCACCGATACGACAGCGGCAGTCGACGCCATCGACAGCACCGTCAAGGCCGATAACATTACCCTGACGGCCGCAGGCTTCATCAACCTGGCCCAGGGCGAGTTGCAGGCCGGTGCCTACGATGCAGCCGGCAAGCTCTTAGCGAATACGGGCAGTGTCAACTTGAACTCCAGCGGCGTTATTACCCAGACCAGCAACCATGGCATTTTGGCCAACACCATGAATCTGGTGGCCGCAGCCGGTATCAACATGCCTAGCAATGTGCAGGGCGAAGCAGAAGACAGCCGCATCAACGCTCTGGATACGATTAATATTACCAATACGGACAAGACCAAGGACGTATACGTAGAAAACAAGAACAACAAAAATGTGACGGTGAATTTCGCAGAGGGCTCCACCGGTACCAACGTAAATATCAACAACCACGCCGATGACAAACAGACCAGCAACCTCACCGTCACCGGCAACGGAAACGCTGTCCAGGATATGGTCATCAACAACGCCAGCGGCAATGTCCACGCAGAGGGCACCCTGACGGCAGGCCGGAATCTGAGCATCACTGCCGCCACCAGCATCACCAACGATAAGGCTGTTACGGCTACCAGCGGCGCCATCAGCCTCACCGCCCAGAATGGTATCACCCAGACGGGCGCCATTACCGCCGGCACCAGCCTCACCGTAGCCAGCGAAACAGAAGGCAATCTGACCTTTACCGGAAATATTGAGAGCGGCACGGCTGCCAGCCTCAAGGCGAAGAAGGGCACCATCGCCATCGGTACGGCGCTGGTGGCAAACAACCTTACCGCCGGCACCACAGCCGCCATTAACAGCGAAGCAGGCCCCATTACCATCTACGGCAACACCCAGTCTGTAACCGGCACCACCCTCCAGACCTGCACCAGCGGTGACCTTAGCGTCAAGGGTAACCTGGACGCCACCGGCGCTGGCAACGTGAACCTGATCACTACCACCGGCAAGATTTCCGTAACCGGCAATATCAAAGCCGGTCAGGCTGTCAACGTCCGGACCACCAGCGGCAGCATCGGCATTACCGGCAGCGTCACCAGCGATGCACCGGTCAAAACCACCGAAAAGACTGAGGCCACCGAAACCACGCCGAAGAAGGCCAAACGGCTGCTTCTGGGCGAAGCCAACGAGACCCTGCCCACAACCGGCATCCACATTGACAGTACCAGCGGTACCATCACCGCCGCCGGCGACTTTACGGGCGGAACCAGCGGCGAAGCGAAGCTCATTACCCAATCGGGCGATATTATTTATAGCGGCACCCTGAGTACCGGCCAGGCAGTCCTGTTCCAGACCCAGACCGGCGATATCACTGTGGGCACCGATGAAACCGACAGTTCCCTGACGTCCACGGCGTCCACTGTTACCCTGGAAACCACGGGCAACACCACGGCAGACAAAGGGGATATTACCCTCTACGGTACTGCCGCCTCGGTAACGGGTACTACGGTGAAGACCAACTCCCTGGGCAATATCAAAATTGAAGGCAGCCTGAAGACTGTCGCTCCGGCAGAAGGTACGGAACTGGCAAAAGGCACGACCCAGAACGTTACTGTCCAGACGAGCACGGGCAATATCACCCTTGATTCTACCAGCACCACCACACCGGCCATCTCCAGCCTGGGCGATGCCGTAGTCCAGACCACCACCAGCGGCGGTATTACCGTAACTGGCGATATCACAGCCGGTAAGGCAGCGACACTCTCGGCAACGGAAGGAAATGTTAACCTCAAGGGCAAGCTGACGGCTAGCGGCGGTGCGGCCAATATCAGCGCCTCCGATACAGACGTGGATGATGAGGACGACCAGAAGGGCGACATCACCCTGACCGGTGACATCACCTCCACCACCGATGCTGCCAGCATCAGCACCAACAACGGCGCTATCAACCTCCAGGGCAACGCCAGTGCAGCCAAGGCTCTGGAAATCAAGGCCACGAACAACGGCAGCATTACCGTGGGCAAAGCTACGGAAAAAGATGGAACTAAGCATGATTACACCCTCAGCGGCGCTACGGCAGCCATTTCCACCAACACAGGCGCCATCGACCTCTTCGGCCTGACGAAATCCGTAACCGGCACGACCATCCAGACCGGCACCGGCGACATCGACGTCCACGGCAGCCTCCAGACCGTCAAACCGGCAGAAGGCACGACCCTCACCGAAGGCACGACCCAGAACGTCACCATCCAAGCTGGCACAGGTAACATCGACCTCACGGCAACCTTGACGGATACACCGGTCATCTCCAGCCTGGGCGACGCCGTAGTCCAGACCACCACCAGCGGCGGCCTCAACGTAACGGGCGCCGTCACAGCCGGTAAGCTGGCAACTCTCTCGGCAACGGAAGGAAATGTCAACCTCCAAGGCGCACTCACAGCCAGCGGCGGCAAAGCCACCATCAGCGCCTCCGATAAAGACGTTGACGTAGCAAATGCAGATGACGATAAGAAAGGCGACATCACCCTCACAGGCGACATCACCTCCGCAACCGACGCCACCAGCATCAGCACCAATAACGGCGCTATCAACCTCCAGGGCAACGCCAGTGCAGCCAAGGCTCTGGAAATCAAGACCACGAACACGGGCAATATTACTGTGGGCAAAGCCAAGGATAAGGAAGGCAAGCACGATTACACCCTCAGCGGCGACACGGCAGCCATTTCCACCAATAGCGGCAGCATTGACCTGTACGGGCTGACGCAATACGTTCTCGGCACGACTGTCCAGACCGGCACCGGTGACATCAACGTCCACGGCAGCCTCCAGACTGTCAAACCGGCAGCAGGCACCAAACTCGAAGCAGGCAGTACCCAAAACGTTAATGTGCTCACGGATAACGGCGACATCAGCCTGACGGCGACCCTGGATGACACGCCGGTTATCTCCAGCCAGACGAACGCCTACGTGGCAGCCAACCGGACTAACGACGCAAAGAAAGCCGGCGACATTACCATTACCGGTGACGTCACAGCCGCACAAAGCGCCAGCCTCGTTGCCAACGAAGGCAGCATCAAACTCACCGGCAATCTCACTGGCACGGCAGACGACGCCATCATCCACGCCTCCGACAGCGGCGTGGATGCCAATGAGGTAGGCAACATCGTGGTAGACGGCAGCGTCACGGCCGGCGACCTCCTGAACCTGAACACGGACAACGGCACCATCACGGCCGGCACAGCGGAGAAGCATACCCTCCTGCGGGGCAGCAACACGGCTTCCGTCACGACGGACAATGGCGCCATTACCCTCACAGGCAGCGTGGAATCGCCCCACGGCACCACCGTGGAAACCACCACCACCGGTGATATTACTATCACAGGCGACGTCAAGACCTGGAACCTGGGCGATCCGAAGCTCACCGGAACCGGCGACGTCCGCATCGCCACCAACAGCGGTGCCATCAGTCAGACTGGCGATATCCTGAGCAGCGACGACCTCACCGTCCAAACTGTCACCGGGAATATTAATCACACAGGCCTTGTCACGGCAGCCGCTGCCGCCGACGTCCAGACCACCACCGGCGATATCCTTCAGACCGGTAACGTCCAGAGCGGCACCACCACGGACCTCCAGTCCCTGACCAAGGGCCAGGTGGAAGTCTATGGCAATATCAACAGCGGTACGGCAGCCACCCTCTACGCCAAAGACGGCAGCATTACCGTGGGCAAGCAGGGCGCTGTTAATACCATCACTGCCGGCACCACCGCTGCCATTGCCACTGGCACTGGCGACATCAACCGCTACGGTAATACCCAGTCCCAGACTGGCACCACCGTACAAGCTGCCACGAAGGGCAATATCCTTGTGGAAGGCGACCTGACCGCCGCCAAGAATAACGTCCAAGTGGACACCAAGAGCGGCAGCATCGACCTCACCGGCGATGCAATCGCCAAGACGAACGACATCCTCGTCCAGTCCGAAAACGGCGCCATCAAGATGACTGGCGACCTGACAGCTGGCACCAATGTTACCGCCGACACGACAAACGGAAGCATCGACCTTACCGGCGATATTCAGAGCGGTGCAGCCACCTTGCTCCAGGCCACTAGCGGCAGCATCAGCCAGACCGGCCAGAAGATTATGGCCGGCACGAGCCTGACGGCTGCGGCCAGTGAAGGCTCCATCCGCCTCGATAGCGACATTTCCTCGCAAAACGGCGACACGACCCTGACGGCCAACGACAGCGGCGTGGATGCCCAGAAGGGCAACATCCTCGTCACCGGCACAACCCAGGCCCTGAAAGGAAACGTAAAAGTCACGACGGACAATGGCAATATTGAATTCCAGAACACCGTCAAAGCCGATCAAAACCTCCAGACTCGCAGCGACAACGGCAACCTCCACTTCCAGAGTGATATCTGGAGCGGCAGCAGCATCAGCGGCGAAACCACCAGCCAGGGCAATCTGATCCTGGACGGCACCGCTGAGGCAGTGGAAAATATCCAACTGAAGGCCGACCAGAACGGTTCCATTATCCTGCGCAAGGACCTGACTTCCGGGCTGGACACCAGCTTTGGCACCAACAACGGAGATATTCTCTTTGCAGGGCCGACTGACGGCACGGCAGAACAGATTCGCGTAACGTCCAAGCAGGGCAATATCGCAATGACCACCACCGGCACCGGGGATATCAAGGACAGCCACCGGGAAGCAGGCGGTGACCAGGCTCTGGTTTCTGCGGACACGGGCAACATTACTATCCGGCAGGACGGCACGGGCGATGTGGACCTCCAATTCCTCTATGCTCTGAAGGATGCCGGTGTGGAAGTGAAGGACGGCAGTCTGTACCTGGATACCATTGATGGCAACCTGGTAGCGGTCTTTGTCCGCAGCGGAGCTGAAGTGATGGATGTGAAACATATGACGGCCGGCACCCAGATTGCGGTAGCCGGGGCGGATATTGGCCTGGACAATGTAAGCCAGCGTGTTGGCTCGGATGGGTTCCTCTCCATCCAACCCGATGGTGCCAGCGCTGATGCACCTATCGAAAAGCTGACCATTGGCCAACTGAGTACCAACACGGGTGCCCGTTTCGACCACCTGTGGCTGCGCAACGGCAGCATTACCGCCACCCAGGGTGAGCTCCATTTGGATAAGCTTTACGTCCTGGATCACGGGTACTTCAGCAACGGAGTGATGGACACGGAGGTCTATGGCACCACGCCTCTGCCCAACGAGGCCACCCGCAGCAGCTACTGGAACAATACGAAACTCAATGATCCTCGGAGCCAGCTGACTGCCTGGATGGATGACAGTAACCCCATTGGCCGGGACGGGGCCTGGAAATATCTCCTGTTCAACGACCGGGGCTACCGGCAGTACTCCAACGGCAATCTGCTGGAGTTGGATCCTCACTACTATGTGTACAAAGAACGCTACAGCCTGAACAACTGGATGCGCACCCAGCACGCAGCGAAGTTCATGAATTCCTGGCAGCAGGCTTTCCATCCGGGCCTGACCTATATGGAACGGTACAATCTGGTGGATTATACCCAGGCCGTTCCTGTCCAGGCTGGGGAAAATGCTGAGACTGAGGACTTCTAAGAAATAGGACCCAGGGAAGGCAAGAGCGCCTTTGGCACAGGGTTTAAGAAAAAAGAGTCAGTAAGGCAGAACAAAAGCAGGGTTCCCGTCCCCTTTGGGGGGCTGGGAATCCTGCTTTTTACCGGAAAAAGAAGCTGCCCTGTGGCCGCAGATTTGCTTGCACGGGGGTGAAATCTATAGTATAGTATTCTAAGTTAGATTGTTTATGGAGCCAAGGCTCTCTGGAAAAAGGAGTAAAACGTGAAAGCATTGATTATTTTGTTGGTATCGGTGGCTGCCTGTGCTGGGGCCGGGGCGGCGTTTCATCAGGCAGGGCTGCAATATTTGCTGGATCCCCAGGGCTTTCTTCCGGCTCTTATGGGAGCAGGGGGCTCGGCGCTCCTGGTGACCGTGTCTTTGACGGTACTGGCTTTTGCCCTGAAGCGGTCCGGGCTGCTGCAGCGGACGTATGCAGGGGAACTGTTTGGAATCTGGCTGTTTCCTTTCTACGTGGCCAATTTCTTTCCGTCCTGGGCTATACTGCTGCGGAACTATGCGCCCCGGGTGATTTTGCTGGGCATTACCGCAGGGATTACGCTGCTGCTGTTTGGCCGGTTTGGCAAGGCGGAGCGGTAAGAGTATAGGGAAAATAGACAAATAAAAAGGAGCTGGACAAAAATGGATTTCATTTTTGTCCGGCTCCTTTTTGGGTTTATGCAATACTTTTGGAAAAACCATGTGGGAAGAAGCTTCCCACATCAGGGGAAAATGCGAAAAATGATGGAAGAAAATAGCGAAATCTTCCCTTGAAATGATTTGAAGAGAAGAAAATGGCAAAATCTTCCTAGATGAATTTTGTTAGTTGGAGTATACAGGATTTGGTGCCAGGGGGCAAGTAGAAAGCTGCTGCCAAAAAAATCCCCGCCAGCTTTAGTGCTGACGGGGATTTGGACTCACTGTATTAGGATTTTACGGCTGCGGTGTTCTTGGAAGTGCCGGCGTTAAAGAGCTCTTTGGTGCAGTTCTTTACCACCATAATGGCCAGGAACATCAGGGCCAGGGCTACTACCAGCTGGAGGCCTTCCACCATTACGGCGAAGGTACCGGCCATAATCTTGGTGTAGACGCCATAGATGGACAGGCACAGGGCGCTCATGGTCACCACGAACATGAAGGTCATGGGGAAGTAGAGCATCCAGCTCTTGCGGCCGGTGGTGCGCAGGAAGACGGCCAGGCCGATGAGTACCAGTGCGGACAGCAGCTGGTTGGCAGCGCCAAACAGGGGCCAGATATTCAGGTAGCCGCCCAGGCACAGCAGGTAGCTGGGAATCAGGGTGATGATGGTGGAAACGTAGGTGTTGCTGAGGAATTTCTTCCAGGCAGGCTGTACTTCGCCGGGTTCCGGGGCCATCAGTTCCTGGATCATCATACGGCCGATACGGGTAACGGCGTCAATGGTGGTCATGGCCAGAGCGGATACGCACATGGTCACGATGCAGGTGCTGATAAAGGGCGGGATACCAAACATGGAGAAGTAACCGCCGATGGCAGAACCGAAGATGGCAAAGGGGGTAGCTTTGGGCAGTACGCCGTTGGTTGCCACGGAGCAGGCAATAACCAGGGAAACTACGCCCAGGGTGGATTCAATCAGCATGGAACCGTAGCCAACAGGAAGCATATCCTTTTCGTTGGAAATGGTCTTGGAGGAGGTTCCGGAGGATACCAGGCTGTGGAAGCCGGAAACGGCGCCGCAGGCGATGGTGATAAACAGGATGGGGAACAGGGGCCGGTTGCCTACTTCAAAGGAAGTGAAGGCGGGCATATTGATGGAGGGGTTGCCTACGATGATGCCCAGAACGCCGGCCAGGATCATGCCCAGCAGCAGGAATACGCTCAGGTAGTCCCGGGGCTGAATCAGCAGCCACATGGGCAGGATGGAAGCCAGGAAGCAGTAGCCGTAGGTAACGTACAGCCAGGTGGTACGGCTGGCAAACAGGGGATGGGCAATACCGAAGCTGATCATGGCGAAAATGCAGACCAGGCCCAACACCAGTTCCTTGGCACCGGTAATGTGGAAACGACGGGTAACAATGCCGAAGATTACGGCAACGCCGATGTACAGCATGGAGATGGAACCGGCTGCGGCGTTAGGCGCCATCAGGGCACCGTCTTTGGCAAAGCCGTTGAAGGTGCTGGCCATAATGTCGGAGAAGGCGGCGATTACCAGCAGGGAGAACAGCCAGCCAAACATCAGGAACATTTTGGCACCGGTTTTGCCTACGTATTGTTCAATGAGCTTGCCCATGGACTTGCCGTCGTTTTTGACGGAAGCATACAAGGAAGTGAAATCCTGTACTGCACCGAAGAAAATGCCGCCGATAAGAATCCATAAGAAAGCGGGAAGCCAACCAAACATAGCGGCAATAATCGGGCCAGTGACAGGGCCTGCACCTGTAATGGAAGAAAATTGATGGGCAAATACCGTAAAGCGGGAAGCGGGGGTGTAATCCTCATCATCTCGTAAACGATAAGCAGGGGTTTTTGCATTGGGGTCGATTCCCCAGGTCTTTACCAGCCAACGGCCATAGAGCAGATAGGCACAGGCAAAGATGACGATTGAAAGACATACAAGCGTTAATCCGTTCATCTTCATTCACTCCTTTGAAAAAAATAGGGCGCCTGGATAGGGGCCGCGTGTGTAGGATATAAAGCTTTATAGTTAGGTAATTTACCACCTGCGCAGGCGGTTGTCAACAATTATTTGTATACTGTACACTGTTTTTCTAAAAAGTGTTATGCAGTAATGGAAAGCAAAAGGAAATTGTCGAAAAATTGTCCTCTGTATAAGGAATTTTCACGAAAAAAACCCATTTTATGTACGGTGGAGATGGACGGGGAGAGGATAACGATTCTCAATAACGTTACACTTTAAATTGTGACAAAAGTGGGGAATATTTTTGTATTTTTAGCAAAGGAGTAGGAAAAGGAAGTGCCAGACCACAAAAAAACGCCCTGGGCCAGGAACTGCTCAGCAGCTCACAGCACAGGACGCTTTTTCATTCGTAGTGGTTCAAAATATTTTTGATCCGTTCTTTTTTGGATTTGGGAATTTTCCACTCATAGTTCCGGAAGTTATTCTCCCGGTGGTCGGTGGAGTAGTCGGCGTAGTCGAAATCTTGATGCTGCTCATAGCTTCTGTTGTAGTCGCCATGGCCGTCATCGGTGTACCAAGTGCTTAGCATTTTAATCCTTCCTTTAGAAAAGTGATAGCAGAGAAATATACAGTTTGCACTGGTCAACGATAAGTAGACACTAAACATATAAATTTATACACTTGACT
>ERZ791917.705-NODE-705-length-26363-cov-4.925992_pt1 | contig 26363 bp, 20 predicted proteins | sample MGYA00510138_ERZ791917 | MGnify/ENA primary metagenome ERZ791917 (study PRJEB30046, sample SAMN00792102) | human gut metagenome | study: EMG produced TPA metagenomics assembly of the A metagenome-wide association study of gut microbiota in type 2...
CCACCCATTGAAATAGGTGGAATCCCGGGCTTGCCGGCCATTGACAATCATTGAAAGTTAAAGCAAAGATGTCACCAAGGCCCTTGGTGGCATTTTTTGCTCAGAGCGTGCGATTAGGCAGGGAGAAGCTTTTTCGGTAAAATGATAAGTAGATAATTTTTAAGCAAAGGATTGAAGCAAATGACAGAAAAAGTTACGGTAATTGGCGCCGGTTTGGCCGGCAGTGAAGCAGCATGGCAGCTGGCTAAAAGAGGGATCAAGGTTGACTTATACGAAATGCGGCCAAAGAAAATGACTCCGGCCCATGAAAGCGGTAATTTCGCGGAATTAGTCTGCACCAACTCCATGCGGTCCAACCAGCTTTCAAACGCTGTTGGCCTCTTGAAAGAAGAAATGCGGCAGATGGACTCCTTGATCATGCAAGCCGCTGATGCCTGCCAGGTGCCAGCCGGCGGGGCCTTAGCCGTTGACCGGGAGCTTTTCTCCAAGTATGTGACCGGCAAATTGACCAGCCTGCCGGAAGTGACTATTCACGATGAAGAAATCACTGACCTGCCAAGTGAAGGCATCACCGTTATCGCGACCGGTCCTTTGACCAGCGATAGCCTGGCAGAAAAGATCCAGGCCTTTGAAGGCACCGAAAGCCTCCACTTCTTTGACGCGGCCGCCCCAATCATCGCGGCTGACTCCATTGACATGGACATCGTTTACAAGAAGAGCCGGTATGACCGGGGCGAAGCTGCCTACCTCAACTGCCCGATGGCCAAGGAAGAATACGACCGCTTTGCCAATGCCCTGGTTCACGCGGAAACTGCTGAAATGCACGGCTTTGAAAACAGCGAGGTCTTTGAAGGCTGCATGCCGATCGAAGTAATGGCGGCCCGGGGGGCCAAGACCATGCTCTTTGGTCCTTTAAAGCCAGTCGGCCTAGAGAACCCGAAGGACGGCAAGGCCCCTTACGCTGTCGTCCAGCTCCGTCAGGACAACGCTGCTGCCTCCATGTACAATATCGTGGGCTTCCAGACCCACCTCAAGTACGGGGAACAAAAGCGGGTCTTCCAAATGATCCCCGGCCTGGAAAACGCTCGCTTCGTCCGCTACGGCAAGATGCACCGGAACACCTACATGGCCAGCCCGGAAGTTTTAAAGGCTAGCTATGAAGCCAAAAAGCGGCCGGGCCTCTTCTTTGCCGGCCAGATGACCGGGGTGGAAGGCTACGTGGAAAGTGCCGGCAGCGGCCTGGTCGCCGGGATTAACGCGGCTAGAGAAGCACTGGGACAAGAGACGGTTGAATTCCCGGTAACCACTGCCCTTGGCTCTATGGCTCACTACATTACGACCACTGATGCCAAGCACTTCCAGCCAATGAACGCCAGCTTTGCCTTAATTCCGGGCTTGGAGGGCAAGAAGATCAGAAACAAGCGCGAGCGGCACGAAAAGATCAGTGAACGGGGCCTGGCCGACCTGGCCGCCTTTAAGGCAGAGAAGCTGGCTAACTAATGACCCTTGAAGAGCAGTTTCTTTCCTACTTGAAAAACGAGCGCTCTTACAGCCCCAAAACCGTCCTGGCCTACCAAAAGGACCTGGCAGCAGCTAAGAAATTCTGGCAGGAAAACGGGGGCTTTCCGGGCTGGGAGCAAATTTCCCGCCGGGATCTGGAAATTTACCTGCAGGCAAGCGGGCAAAAGCTGGCATCCAGCACTTTATCCCGAAAATTATCCAGCCTTAAGTCTCTTTACCGCTTTCTGACCAGGCGGGGCTTGGTCAAAGCAGACCCGACCGTGGCCATTCAGCTTAGGCGGGGTGAGAAAAAGTTGCCGGAATTTTTTTACCAGGATGAAATCGGCCAGGTCATCCGCTCGCTAAACGATGGCAAACCGTTAACAGTCCGCAACCGGGCAATTGTGGCGCTTTTTTACGTGACCGGGATGCGGTTGAGCGAACTGACTGACTTGAAAATCAAGCAGCTTGACCTGGAAAACGGCATGATTTTGGTGCACGGCAAGGGCAATAAGGACCGCTATGTCTTTTTTGACCAAGAGACTAAAAAGTACTTGAAAGAATATCTGCAAGCGGCCCGGCCAAGTTTATTGAAAAATGAGCCAGATACTGGGGCAGTCTTTTTAAATAAGCTCGGCAGGCCAATTTCCAGCCGGGGGATTGCCAAAGCCGTCCAGCAAATTTTTCAAAAAGCCGGCCTGACGGCTGCTGCCCACCCCCATGAACTCCGCCACAGCTTCGCCACCGCCATGCTCAACAACGGGGCGGATCTGAGGAGCGTGCAGGAGCTCTTGGGCCATGAGGACTTGTCAACGACCCAGATTTACACCCACGTCAGTATGCAGCATCTCACGGCAGAATATCGCCGGCATTTTCCCCGAAAATGAGGAAAAGTGTTATTATGAAAATGGCTGGAAAGCGCCAATCATTTCCGCTTTTTAGCAAGATTTTTAAATAACGCGATCAATAGAAAAGCAAAAAACGGAGGAAGAAAATGACAACGATTTGTTCAGTAAAATACAATGGCCGGACGGCGATTGCCGGCGACGGCCAGGTGACCCTGGGCAAGAGCGTTATCGCCAAGACGACGGCCAAGAAAATCCGCCGCATTTACCACGACCAAGTGGTAATCGGTTTTGCCGGCGGGGTGGCAGATGCCGTCAGCCTGCAGGAAATGCTGGAAGGAAAACTGGAAAGCTACAGCGGCGACTTGCGCCGGGCAGCCGTGGAAATGGCCCAGTCCTGGCGGAAAGACCCGGCCTTGCAGAAATTGGAAGCCATGGTTATTGCTTTTAACGACCAGGACCTGCTCTTGATTTCCGGCAACGGGGAAGTGCTTGAGCCAGACGAAAGCGTGGTGGCCATCGGTTCCGGCGGCTACTATGCTCAGGCAGCAGCCGTGGGGATGCTGCGGCATGCCAGCGGGATGACGGCCAGTGAGATTGCCCAGGAAGCAGTCAACATCGCTGCGGACATCGATGTCTTCACCGACCACGAGATTGTTACGGATGAAATCGAGGAAAAATAGGGATGAGAGAGAAAACGCCAAAGCAGATTGTTGAGCTGCTGGACAAGTACATTGTCGGGCAAAACGAAGCCAAGAAGTCAGTGGCCATCGCCCTATACAACCGCTACCGTCGGGCCCAGCTGCCAGAAGACGTGCAAAAGGACATTACGCCAAAGAACATCTTGATGGCCGGGCCAACCGGGGTCGGGAAGACGGAAATTGCCCGCCGCCTGGCGGACATCGTCGACGCGCCATTCGTCAAGGTTGAGGCTACTAAGTTTACTGAAGTTGGCTACGTGGGCCGGGATGTTGAATCCATGGTCCGGGACCTGGCCAATGAAGCTGTCCGGATCGTGGAAAAAGAAGAATTTGCCAAGGTTGAAGGCCAGGCCATCCGCCAGGCCAACAAGACCCTGGTCCGCCTGCTAGTGCCGGGCGTTAAGCGCAACAACCGGCAAAATCAGATGCAGCAGATGCAGGAAATGATGCAGAGCCTGCTGGCTGGCGGCGGGATGCCAGAGGAAACAGAAGAAGTCACCGACGAAATCAGAAACCAAAGACTCAGCGTGGCTGAAAAGCTGGACCGGGGGCTTTTGGAAAACGAAGAAGTTACCATCGAAGTTGAACAGGCCCCTAAGGCTAACCCAATGGGCGACATGATGGGGCAGATGGGGATGGACATGTCCAGCATGCTGGGTGACATGCTTCCTAAGAAGAAAGTTAAGCGGACCCTGCCGGTCGGCCAGGCCAGAAAGCTTTTGGTCCAAGAAGAAGAAAAGAAGCTGGTCAACTATGACGACATCTACCAGAAGGCCATGGACCGGGCCGGGCAGAGCGGGATCATCTTCATCGACGAAATCGACAAGATTACCGCTGCTGACAAGCGCAACTCCGCCGGCGTCTCAAGAGAAGGGGTACAAAGAGACATCCTGCCGATCGTTGAAGGCTCAACCGTAAGCACTAAGTACGGTCCGCTTTCAACCGACCACATCCTCTTTATCGCGGCCGGGGCCTTTGCTGAAAGCAAGCCAAGCGATCTCATTCCGGAACTGCAGGGCCGGTTCCCGATCAGAGTTGAGCTGGACGCCTTGACCAAGGATGACTTCGTCAGAATTTTGAAGGACCCGCAAAACTCTCTCTTGAAGCAGTACATTGCCTTGCTGAAGGCTGACGGGGTTGACCTGGTCTTTACGGCTGAAGCAGTCGACAAGATTGCTGAAATCGCCTTTGAAGTCAACCAGGGGACGGACAATATCGGTGCCCGCCGTCTGGCTACTATCTTGGAGAAGCTGCTGGAAGAAGTTCTCTATGAAGGGCCGGACATGGAAATGGGGCAAATCACCATCACCCAGGCCTATGTCGAACAGAAATTGAGCGATGTCGTCAAGAACAAGGACCTGACCAAGTTTATCCTGTAAAGGAGGGATTTTTGGCAAATTGTTCCTAAGTTAGTATAAAATGCGATTGAGTTTAGAAAAAATAAGGTATTAAGGGGCAAATAATGGATTATACTATCGAAAACGAGATTCTGAAGGTTACGGTATCAAGCCGCGGGGCAGAGCTGCAGAGCGTCATTGGTAAGCACATCGGCAATGAATACATCTGGCAGGCTGATCCGGAAGTCTGGGGCCGGCACGCTCCGGTCTTGTTCCCGATCGTGGGCAAGCTGAAGAATGATGAATACAGCTACCAGGGCCAGACCTACCACATGGGCCAGCACGGCTTTGCCCGCGACATGGAATTTGCCCTGGAAGAGCAGACTAAGGAAAAGCTGACCTTCCTTTTGACCGACACAGAGGAAACCAGAGCTGTCTACCCCTTCAAGTTTGAATTCCGGGTCAGCTATGAGCTTTTGAACAACATGATCAAGGAAAGCTTCCATGTCACCAACAAGGGTGAAGGGGACATGATCTTCGGCGTCGGCGGCCACCCGGGCTTTGCCCTGCCGGTTGAAGACGGGGTCAAGAAGGGTGACTTCTACCTGCAGGTCAACCCGGCTAAGCCCCGGGTGCAGGTGCCGCTGGAAGGCGGCCTGCTCAACTGGGAAAAGCGGTCCCTGGCCCCAACTGAATCCTTGATCACGATCACTGACGATCTCTTTAAGGATGATGCCATGGTGCTGGTGATGCGGCACCCGGACAACAAGTTCTCCATCAAGACGGAAACCAGCCGCTTCCACATCAATGTCAGAACTGATTCAGCTCCTTATGTGGGCATCTGGTCCCAGTACCCAAAGACGGCTGATTACGTCTGCATCGAACCATGGTGGGGGATCGCTGACCTTACCGATACTGATGGGGACCTGGAAAATAAGAAGGGGATGAACCGGCTGGCAAGCGGGGAAGACTTCGAAGCCAGCTTCCGCATGTCCTTCCACAGCAAGGTCCGGAGCGAATAAGAGTTAGAAAGTAAAGATCATTTTTTGCATGAGCTGCCAGATTCTGGCAGCTTTTTTTATTGAAAAAAGCTAGCCAAATATTATGAAAGCGGGCACAAAAATAAAACGATTTGGACTATAATTAACTTATAAAGTATGTGTTTGCAAAAAAGTGTTTGAATTGTGCTTTGGAGGAATAAAAAATGAAGAAGTTATATAGCGCCCTGATGGCCGCTGTCCTTATGCCCCTTTGCCTTTTGGCCGGCCAGGTCAGCCAAGCCAGCCAGGCAGATGAATATAATCCAGAAGTTAGAAACTTGCAGGTACGGGAAGGCGAATACCGGATTGCCCGGGAGCTGGTCAAGAATGCTAAAAGCTTGCCGGATAATACGGTATATGAATTCGTGCCCGAGCCCAATTTTGCCAAGGCGGGAGCCTATAAGACCCGGATCCGACTGCTTTATCCTGACAATTCGATGGAGACCAGCCAGGAAGTAACCGTCAGCGTGTATGACCATGCCTGGAAAGCTAAGAAGACGGTCAAGAAGCATAAAAAGGCTAAGAGGAGCAAGAAGGCCAAGAAACGCGTTTCAGACGCCAAGCGCTACCAGGCCAAGGTGAAAGGGAAGAGAACGGCTTTTGGCCAGGCCTTCAAGTCCAAGCGCCTGGTCACCAACCGGGCCAAACTGCCTAAGAAGACCAGCTTCCGTTTTGCCCGAGTGCCAAACTTCAAGCGGGCCGGGAGCTATTATACGGCCGTTTTGGTCACCTACCCAGACAAGAGCCAGGAATACACCCGCAAGGTTAAAGTGACGGTCAAGCGGCAGAAAGACAAGAGCAAGTACCAGCCTAAGGTCAAGGGTAAGACCGTTGCTTATGGGGCGAAATTAACAGCTAAATCCCTAATTAAAAACGCCAAGGCCCTGCCGAAGAAGAGCAAGTATCAGCTCTCACAAAAGATCAACACTAAGCGGGCCGGGACTTATCTGATTGCTGTCAAAGTAACTTACCCGGATAAGAGCTGGGAAGTGACAAGATTTGTTAAGGTAACAGTCAAGCGGCAGACTGACAAGGCCCGCTACCAGGTCAAGGTCCGCCCAGGGCAGGTAACTTTAGGGCAGAAACTGTCACCAAGCCAGCTGGTAACTAACCTCTCCAGCCTGCCGAAGAAGAGCAAGTTTGCCTTTGCTGCCCAGCCAAATTGGCAAAAGGCTGGCAGCTACCGGACCAAGATCCAGGTGACCTACCCGGACAAGAGCAATGAGACCAGCGCCTTTTTGACGGTAACTGTCAAAGATCCCGCTGATTCCACCCGCTACACGCCAGTCCTTTTGGCTGCCAAGACCGAGGCGGGCAAGGCAATCACGGCTTCCAGCTTGATTGCCAACTTTGCCTCCCTGCCGGCCGGCAGCCAGGCCAGTTTCGTAGCGGTGCCAGACTTTGCCAAAGCAGGCAGCTACAAGACCCAGATCAAAGTTACTTACCCTGACCAGTCGACCTGGACCAGTTCAGAATTCATGATTGAGCTTGCCCCGGGAGCAGAAAGCATGCAGAGTAACTGAGATTAGTAACATCATTCTTTAAATCAAGACCAAACTGGGTCTTGATTTTTTGTTTTTTTAATCTGCTTTTTCCACAAACTTTTGCTATAATAGCGTCTAGTAAGCGGTTACAAATCGGCTAAAAGAATTAAGTCAAGATGGGGAAAAGAGAATGAGAAAAATCAAGTGTGAGCTTTGCGGGCAAAGAGATTTATTAAAAGAAGGCAGCCGTTTTGTTTGCCAGTCTTGTGGGGCAGCCTATTCAGCCGACCAGTTGCGCCGGCAATTTGACCTTGCCGACCGGGCGGAAATTTACGCTGAAGCCAAGCAGGCCTACTGGGCTAAACGCTTTAAACAGGCCAGGCAGCTTTACCTGGCCCTGGCAGAAGAAGGGGACCAGCAGGCAGCCTTTTACGCCAGCCTTGCTGGCAGCCAGCTCGATCCGGCAGCGGATTTTACCCCCCTTTTGAGCCAGCTGCGGGCGGCCCTGGCGGCCAGCCGGGAAAAGGGGGGAGAAGGCTACTTTGCTTTTGCCAGCCGGGCCCTGGGTGAAGTGATCATTTTTGCCCTGGCAGTGGAAGAAGAATGTGAAGAAGACTTTCAAAAGCAGGCTCAGCGCCTGGAACTCAGCTCCCGGCAGACCCTGGAGAAGGCCCACCAGAAGATGCAGGAAGAAGCAGGTCGGGCCTGGCTCTTGATGAGCCGGGCAGCCCACCTTTGCGTGGGGGAGAGCGATGACTTAGCCGCTGCCAGTCCCTATTTCTGGGAGCTGGTCGATGCCATTATCGATGACTTGAGCATTAACCAGAAGCGGGGGACGATCGCCTTGGGCAACGTGAAAGAAGAACGGTCTTATTTTGAAGGCTTGAAGGCTGAGAAAAGGCCAAAAAGCTGGTTGATGGTTAACTTTTTAAAGTGAATCTTAGTTAAAGCAAATTTTTTGTAAAAAAAGGCTTGTCAAGAGTTAAAAAGTTAAGTATGATATTACTTGGTCGGGGGATGCGAGGAGCTGTCCCTTGGTTGAATTGAAGATTGCGTTATAGCCAAGTGGTAAGGCAACGGTTTTTGGTACCGTCATGCGCTGGTTCGAATCCAGCTAACGCAATTGTGAAGAAGACACCCAGTCGGGTGTCTTTTTTGTTTTTGTTTCTTTATTGCTTTTTTTCTTCAATTGCTTCTATATACATCTATTCTTAGCTTGATCATACACTTGCCTTGACCAGGCAGGTGGAGAAGGCTAAACTTATTAGTTAAGTTGATTAAATTTTTTAGAAAAAAAGCTGAGGTAAAAGCGTGAACGGATTAATTAAAAGAAGCGATGTCAATCAAGCCGGCCATTTGCAGATTGCCGGGGTAGATGCCCTGGAACTGGCAGCCAAGTACCAGACTCCCCTGCAGGTGTTTGACGTGGGGAGAATCCGGCAGGCGATCCGGGCCTTCAAGCGGGTCTTTGAAGAAGAAGGGGTGGACTACGAAGTCAGCTATGCCTCAAAGGCCTTTTCCTGCCTGGCCATCTACCAGGTGATCAATGAAGAAGGCGGCCACACCGACGTTGTTTCCGGCGGGGAACTCTGGACAGCCATGAAGGCGGGCTTTCCTATGGAAAAGGTGAGCTTCCATGGCAACAACAAGAGCCGGGCAGAATTGGAAATGGCTGTTGACCAGGGAGTTGGGGTCATTATCTTGGACAACTTCCATGAAATCGACTTGCTCAGCCAGATTTTGGAAGAAAAAGACGCAAGCAGCAAGGTCATGCTCCGGGTTACTCCCGGCATCAGTGCCCACACCAACGAATACATCCAGACCGGTCAGGTAGACTCCAAGTTCGGCTTTGACATGGAAAGCGGCCAGGCTGACCGGGCCCTGGAACTGGTCCTGGCCAACCCCCGCATGAAGATGGCCGGCATTCACGCCCATATCGGCTCGCAGATTTTTGATGTCCGGGGCTTCGTGGGTTGCGCAGACAAGCTTTGCCAGCTGGCTAGTGCCTGGAAAGAGAAATATGGCTATGAAACGGACATCCTGAATGTGGGGGGCGGCTTTGGCATCCATTATACTGACCAGGACCAGCCGCTTCCGGCTGAAGAATTCGTCCGGGCCATTGTTAAAGAAGTCAAAAGCAAGTGCCAGGAAAACAATTTGAAATTGCCGGCCATCTGGATTGAACCAGGCCGGTCAATCGTCGGCCCTGCTGGCTGGAGTCTCTACACGGTTGGCTCAAGAAAGGACTTGCCTGGTAATCCAAGCTATGTAGCCCTTGACGGGGGGATGGGGGATAATATCCGGCCGGCCCTTTACCAAGCAGAATATTCAGCCGTTGCCGCTGACCGCCCCCAGGCAGAAGCTGAAGAAAGGGTTAACCTGGTCGGCAAGTACTGCGAAAGCGGGGACATTTTGATTAAGTCTTGTCCTTTGCCAAAAACCGAACCAGGCGACGTAGTTGCCCTCTTGAGTACCGGTGCCTATGGCTATTCCATGGCTTCAAACTACAACCGCAACCCGCGTCCGGCCGTTGTTTTCGCCGAAGATGGAGTCGACCAGCTGGTGATCAAGCGGGAAAGCTATGACGACTTGATTGCTAATGACTTAAAATATCAAAAATAATCCCGGTGTATTTTTAACAAAATAAATTTTTAACCAGCGCAGAATTAAGAAAATTATTTTTCGCTTGAGAGAAAATAGACAAAGTTATCTTTATCTGCCGCTTTCCTTAACAAACTATGCTAAAATAGGCTTAAATGTTAAGTTGCTGTTCTTTTTGATTTGAATGAAGAGGTTTTTTCCAATGCCAAAATTAGCGCAAGATTTACTGCCGATTATCAACCACAAGCTCGACGCCGTGGTTCCTTCAGATATCCGCCGTTTTGACAAGTATGTTTCCCAGTTCGATGATGTTGTCAAGCTGACCCTGGGTGAACCGGACTTAAATACCCCGGAACACATCAAGCAGGCAGCCATCCGGAACATTGAAAACAATGACAGCCACTATGGCCCGCAGTCAGGCAAGCCGGAACTGCTCAAGGCCATCAGCAAGTACGTTAAGGGCTTGACCGGGGTTGACTATGACCCGGCAAGTGAAATCACCGTCACGGTCGGGGCAACCGAAGCCTTGAACTGCAGCTTGTCCGCCCTTTTGAACGATGGCGACAAGGTAATCGTGCCCACTCCAGTCTGGTCCATGTATATGCAGCTGGTCTGCTTGACTGGGGCTAGCCCAGTTGAAGTCGACACTTCCGACACCGGCTTTATTTTGACCCCGGAAAAGCTGGAAGAAGTCATTGAACGGGAAGGCAAGGGGGTTAAGGCTGTTATGCTGAACGACCCGACCAACCCGACCGGGGTAACCTACCCTAAGGAAGTTATCGAAGGCCTGGCTGAAGTTATCAAGAAGCACCACATGTACGCGATCAGCGATGAAATCTACTCAGAACTGATCTACGGGGATGCCAAGCACTACTCCTTGTCTACTTATATTCCAGACAGAACCATCCTTATTTCCGGTCTGTCCAAGTCCCATGCCATGACTGGCTGGCGGCTGGGCTACATCTGCGGGCCTGCTGAAATTATGGCCAGCGTGCGGAAGATGAATGACTTCATGATCACGGTGGTGACCAACAATGTCCAGGCTGCTGCCATTGAAGCCTTGACCAACGGCCTGGATGACCCGAAGGAATTCAAGGACATCTACCAGCGCCGGGTAAACTTTATGGAAAAGGGCTTGAAGAAGCTGGGCTTTGATATGGCCTTGCCGCGCGGCGCCTTTTACATCTTTGCCAAGATTCCTGAAAAGTACCAGGGCGACGACGTTGGCTTTGCCAAGGCCTTGGCCAAGGAGGCCAGAGTCGGTGTGATCCCGGGCAGCTACTTTGGTGCTGGCGGGGCAGGCTACGTGCGGATGTCCTACGCTTCCAGCGATGAAGCCCTGCAAGAGGCTCTCCAGCGGATTACCAAGTTTGTAGAAGCAGAATAATAAATTTTATTAAATGTAAATTATGAAAGTACGGCGATCTTGATGGAAGCCGTACTTTTTCTTTACTGGTCAAAAAGTTGCGGAAATTACCATAAGGGCTGACCCTATGTTATTATTTACATAGTAAGTGATGCCGGGCTCAGCTGGGCATTATAAGAAGAAAATACAATATAAGCTTATATTTCTATAAGCTAAGGCAAATAGTGTTCGGGCAAGGCTCTGAACTTTAGTGAAATGCAGTGATAATTATGGGTAAGAAGGCCTCTTTAAAAGGTTTGGGAATAAGCACGATTCTGGCTAAAGCATGGTGGTCCATGCTTTATTTGGGGATCTTTGTTTTTGGCAAGCATATTCCCCTGCCTTTTGCCAAGCTGCAGACCGGCCAGGTCAATCCACTGTTAGTCGCGACTGGCGGTGACAGCAGCCAGGCCAGCCTCTTTTCCTTAGGGATCAGTCCCTGGATGTCAGCCATGATCATCATTGGGATGCTGGCCCAGCTCCGCTTGCCGATGATGTCCAAAATGACAGAGCGGAAGATGGATATTGGCCAAAAGGCCTTGACCTTCTTCTTGACTGTAATTCAAGTGGCCGTCATGCTGCGGGAGTTCCAGCTGACCGATAACAGCTTTGGCAGCCGCCTGGCCGCCGGACTTTTCCTCATGGCTGGCAGCTTTCTTTTGATCTGGCTGAGCGTCGAAAATGACAAAAACGGCCTGGGCGGAATCAGCTTGATTTTGATGGCCAACATGTTCTTTACACTAATGAAGTCTTTTGCTAATGGCCTCATCCCGGGTCTCAGTGCTCAAAGCGCCAATATCGTTAGGGCCCTGGCTCTTTTTGTTATCCTGCTCTTAGGGGCGGTCACGGTTATCTTGACCAACGCCGAGCGCCGGGTACCGGTAACCAAGCTCTTGATCAGCGCGGAGTTTGGCTCAGAGTCTTACCTGCCGATCAGAATCCTGCCAGCTGGCACCATGCCGGCCATGTTTGCCACGACCATGTTTGCCTTCCCAAAGTACATCTTGCAGTTTTTCTACAATCTGTCGAATTGGAAGTTTTTTAAAGTGCTGGCTAATGCCTTTGACTTAAGCCAGGTCAGCGGCCTTGTTCTTTACTGCTTGATCCTGACGGGGCTGACCTATGGCTTTTCATATATCTCGATTGACCCGGTCCAGCAGGCTGACGACATGCAGAAGTCAGGGGACTATATCCCGGGCTGCCAGCCGGGCAAGGAGACGGAAAGATACCTCCGCCACTTGATCAATGTTTTTTCCTTCGTCAGTTCAGTCTATTTCGTGCTCTTTACTGGCCTGCCGATGTGTTTGACCTTGCTTGATCCCAAGCTGTCCAGCCTGGTCATGCTGCCCAACTACGTCATCATCTTAGCTGGTTTTGGGGCGGCGATTTCTGAGCAGATCGAAGTTCTGCAAATCAAGGGCCAGTACCGGGGCCTGCTTTAGCAGAAAGGGGATAAAAGGATGTATTATTTCGTGCCGTCTTGGTACAGACGCGACCGGACCTGGCTCAGCTACGGGCAGATCTGGTTTTTGAACAGCGGCCTTATTCACTTTGACTTTGACGACAGCATCAACCAGATCCGGATGTTCAAAGATGAGGGGCAGCCGGTCAGAATTCTCACTTTGGGCTACCTGCCTAGCATTGGCAACTTCCTTTTCCGGCATAATATCCTGGACGCTGAAAGCGACAATATTTTTGACCTGATGCAGGGGATTCCGGCCGACCAGGTGGTTAGAAACGTCAACTACTTGGACTTCAACTGGCCAAAGGACTGCAGCTTTGTTTACAATTCCTTCAACATCCTGGTTTACCGGGAAGATGAGCTTTACGCCCGGATCCGGATGGGGGTTACCGGCAATTTAATCCAGATCGAATTTGTCCGCCAAGGTTACAAGTACCGGACCATGTTTTTTGACTGGCGAGGCTTTTTGTCCAGCATCCTCAACTACGACAATGAAGGCCGCTTTGAAAGCCGGGTCTTTCTGAACCCGGAAGGCGAGGAAGTCTTCCGCAACAACAAGGATGATTCAGTGACCATTTTTGCCGCGGCCCAGGACCGTTTTAAAAAGAGCCACTATGATTCGATCACGGACATGATCAGTGAGTACCTGGATAAGTATTTTGCTGAAAATCTAGAGCCCGACGACTCCTTTATCATCGCTGCCAGCCGCCGGCACGACCAGTTCCTTTTGGAAAAATTAAGAAATTACAAGACGGCGATTTCTTATTACGGTCACCGGACCCGCTTTGATGACCCCCATGTTTTTGAAACGGCCAAAATGGCCAGCATGGTCATCGCCGATTCCGACTATACGGTCAACTTGATGAAGAAAAACGGAGTTGAGCATGTTGTCCAGCTACCTCCCCTTGATACGGACTTGACCATGGGGGAAAGCGACAGGGAACGCCTGCTCAAGGTCATGTTCATGACGGGCGGTTTGTCTGAAGAAGTGATCAGGCTAGCTTTGAAGGAGATTTTTGACGTGATGGAGGCTAATAAGCTGGTTGAGATCAACTTTGCTGACTACGCCGGCTTTGACCAGTTCGGCATCCTGGACCGCTTAATCAAAGACGAAATGGCCAAAAGAGACTGCAAGTACCGTTATTGCTTTTTAAGGGCCAACCAGTCCCTGCCTAAGGAAATGGAAACAGAAGACGATGATGAAGAAAACCGGGTCCGCCGGATCAACTATGTCACCATCCACTCTGACACGGACTTGATCAAGATTCTCAAGCCCATGCGCTTGATCGTTGACCTGTCGGCCAGACCGGAAATTTTCCTGCAAGTGGTCGGCATCAGCACCGGCATCCCCCAGATCCACCTGGTTGAGTCTGACTATGTTGATGATGGCAAAAATGGCCTCCGGATCGGATCGATTTCTGACCTCGGCGGGGCCCTGCACTACTACTTGGACGGGCTCAGCAACTGGAACCGGGCCAAGATGTACTCAGTCGGCAAGATCAACAACTACACGGCCGCCAAGATCGTGAAGGAACTGTCTGAGGCGGTAGGAGGGAAGGCTTGATGGATTATTTTTTGCTTTACGGGGTAAAAGAATATCTGCCGCCCGTGCCTGACCGGGAAAACGTCAAATGGTTCCGGGCCGGTTATGGGGAAATGGATGACCTGATTAAAGAGCTTAAAGCAGACAAAAAGCTGGGTTTCAGGGGCTTTCAAGGGGCCTGGCTGATCGACCTACCAGAAGACGGGGACATCCCGGCCCTGGCCAAAAATCTTGACGCCTACACGATCATGGTTGACGATGACTTGAAAGATGAAGAACTGACTGAAAAAGCAGCCTTCTTCTTCAAATCCAAGCAGGTCCGCTTCGTCCATTTTGAAAGCAACAACCAGGCCTTTGCCTGGATTGAAAGCCGCCTTTTCGGCGGCCAGGTCGGCAGCAAGCTGGACGTCTCCAGCATGGAAGTTAACCCCCTCTTCAAGGGTAGAGTAGAGTTTAACGGCTTTGAAAATGTCCGCTTGAGCGGGAACTTCGGCGATGAATTCTGGCCAGTGATTAACTGGCGGTGGGGGATGTACTGTGACAAGGACCGGACCCTGGAATTGTGGCCCCAGTTCTTCAAGGATGCCAGCGTGGACATCCGCCTGGCTGTTTATGAAAACAATCCCGGTATCGCTGACAATGTCCGCCGCCGGGTTCTCTTTACAGAAGCTGATATGAAAAAGTGGCTCCTTTTTGAAGGAACCAACCCCGGCTCAATCTTAAACGTCAGCCTGGAAGCCAGAGGCGAAGGCAACTTGACCATGGGCAACATCCACTACCGCTGGTCTAGGCGTGGCCTAGGTGCCTTTATTGCGGGCGGAGAAGACCTGGTCGACAGCAAGCGTGATCCCTTGATTACCTACTTTAATCCTGGTGCCCTCAAGCCGCCACTAAATATCTACTTTTCCGGCTACCGGACTGCGGAAGGTTTTGAAGGCTTTTACATGATGCGGTCCATGAAGGCGCCCTTCATGCTGATCGGGGATCCCCGCCTGGAAGGCGGAGCCTTCTATCTTGGCAGCGAAGAGCTGCAGGAGAAGCTAGTGGCCAGAATCCAGGAAAAACTGGACTGGCTGGGCTTTGACCGCCAGCAATTAACTATGTCTGGCCTGTCGATGGGGACCTTTGGGGCCCTTTACTATGGGGCAAAGTTGCAGCCAGGAGCGATCGTGGTCGGCAAGCCGCTGGCCAGCCTGGGTAAGATAGCCCAGATGGAAAGAGACTACCGCTATGGGATTTTCCCGACGGCCCTGGACGTGTTAAACGCTGCTTCCCCAGATGACAACTGGCGGGGGGACTTTGATGAAAGGGCCCAGGCCTTGGACGACATGTTCTGGTCAACCTTTGACAAGGCAGATTTTTCTAAGACCACCCTGGCTATTGCTTATATGGAAGATGATGACTATGACCCCCATGCCTACCGGGATATCCTGCGCAGCTTCAGCCGCAGGAAGCAGGACAGCAAGATCATTGCCAAGGGCTTTCCCGGCCACCACAATGACGCGACCGGCCCCTTGGTCAAATGGTTCAGAGCCCAGTACGGGGCGATTTTGAAGGATGAATTCGGGCGATAGAGATGCAGAGCATTTATTGGAATGAAAATTGCAGTCCCTTCTGGCGGGGAATTTCTGGCCGGGACCAGCAGAAATACCGGAGCGGCTTTGCTTATACGGGCAGCACGGTCAAAGCGACTGGCCATGCCTATATGTATGGCTCTAAGATCATCCGCCGGGCCAGAGACGACGTCTTCTTTTATAACGGGGCCCTGCCGGCTGGCTCGGTCATCTACAAGTGGGACATGGTTTACAGCTACAGCACTGCCCACGCCATCCCGTCACTGCCTTTTTTGATCAATGGCAGGAAATATCTCTTCCGCCTTTTAGCCGAAGCCGACCAGGAAGCGGGCTTTTACTTGCGCCTGGTGGCTTTTGACCGGGAGGACCACATGGTCAAGCTGCAGATCATTCATGGCCAGGAGGGGATTTTCGAATTTCCGAAAGAGGCCAACTATTATACGATCGAACTCGTCGGGGCTGGCTGCCACCAGCTGGTCTTCCACCGGATCGACGTGGAAGAGATCACTGATGAGACGGACATCCGCCAGATCGACTGGGAAAAAATGCATGAAGAAAACGAGCACCGGCGGCTCCTGGCAGCCCAGGTAGTTGACCGGTACTTGCGCAGAAGGGAGTAAGGCCATGGCCGCAATTGGAAGTCCGTTTTCAGCGGATTACTGGGACCTGAGGAAAATCCGCCAGCTCTTAAAGAAGGTTAACCGGCTCAAAGAGCCGATGCGGCAATTGACTGATGACCAGCTCAAGGGCAAAACTGCTGAATTTAAAAAGCGCCTCAAAGCTGGGGCCAGCTTGGACAGCCTGATGGTTGAAGCTTACGCTGTCGTCCGGGAAGCTGACCGGCGGGTTTTGGGAATGTTTCCCCATGACAGCCAGGTGATGGGGGCAATTGGCCTCAACTATGGGAATATCGTAGAAATGAAGACCGGGGAAGGCAAGACCCTGGTCGCCACCATGCCTTTATATCTTAATGCCCTAAGCGGGGAAGGGGCAATTCTGGTGACGACTAACGAGTACCTGGCCAACCGGGACGGGGAAGAAATGTCCCAGGTCTACCGCTGGCTAGGCCTCACTTATGCCACTGGCTTCAGCCTGGAAGGCGAGAAGCTGAAGGTCAAGCAGAAAAAGAAGATCTATAATTCAGACATCGTCTATTCAACCAGCGGGGCCTTGGGCTTTGACTACCTTTTGGACAATATGGCCCAGGAAAAAGACGAAAAGTACATGAGGCCATTCAACTACTGCATCGTTGACGAAGCTGATTCGGTTTTACTGGACATGGCTATTACCCCTTTAGTGATTGCCGGCTTGCCCAAGGTTAAGTCCAACTATATCGGGGTAGCTGACGAGTTTATCTACTTTCTGGCAGAAGAGGACTACGAATTCAACGAAGAGCACAACAATGTCTGGCTGACTGAAGCTGGGGTCAAGAAGGCGGAAGACTTTTTCAGCCTGCCGAATCTCTATGACGGCCAGCACACGGAATTAGTCCGCTGCATCAACCTGGCCTTAAAGGCCCACTGCCTTTTTGAAAAAGAAGAGGCCTATGTGGTCGGCGCAGACGGCGGGGTTGACCTTTTGGACAAGGAGAACGGCCGGATCCTGGAAGGGATGAAGCTGCAGGCTGGCCAGCACCAGGCGATTGAAATGAAAGAGCAGCTGGATTTATCAGATGACCAGCAGGCCATGGCCGCGATTACCTATCAGAGTTTGTTCAGAATGTTCAAGAAACTGTCTGGCATGACCGGGACTGGTTATTCTGCCCGGGATGAATTTTTTAAGATCTACGGGACTAAGGTGGTCCGGATCCCGACCAACCGGCCGGTTATCCGCAAGGACCTGCCTGACCGGATCTACCCGGACCTGCCAAGCAAGCTCTTAGCCTCTTTGGAAGAAGTCAAGCGCCTGCATGCCCTGGGGCGGCCCGTTTTGATCATCACTGAATCTATTGCCGTTTCAGAAATTTATTCAGAACTTTTATTAAGAGAGCAGATCCCCCACAATGTTTTGAATGCTAAAAATGCCGCCAAGGAAGCCACCATCGTTAAAGAAGGCGGCCAGGTCGGGGCTGTTACGGTAGCCACCACCATGGCCGGCAGGGGGACTGACATTAAGCTGGGGCCAGGGGTGGCCGAACTGGGCGGCTTGGCCGTTTTAGGGGTAGCCAAGATGAGCTCAAGGAGAATTGATGACCAGCTGCGCGGCCGGGCCGGCCGGCAGGGGGACCCGGGGACCAGTGAATTTTTCGTTTCCCTGGAAGATGACGTGGTCATCAAGTACGGTCCCCTCTGGTTGGACCGCTACCGGCAAAAGTACCATGCTGAAAACTTGAACTTGACCCAGGTTCATGAGCTGAAAAACTGGCGGATCAGGGAGGCTATTAATTCTGCCCAAGTCAGAAGTGACGAAAGCGACTATGATGTCAGAAAGCAGCAATTGTCCATGGGGGCCAGCGACGAAATCCAGCGTGAGCAAGTCTACGAGATCAGAGACCAGATTATTTTTTCCAACGGGCTCAACTACGACCTGGAGGGCTGGATGAAGCAGCTTTTTAGCGACTTTGTCCGCCGGCACCCGCACCTGGAAAAGAGGGACCTGCGCCGCTTTATCCTGGACAATCTGTCTTATGGCTTTGACGGCGACTTCAGCCAGCTGGATTTGAATAATCCAAAGGCAGTTGTAGCCTATTTGCTGGCTGTGGCTGAAAAAGAGCTGAAGCGCAAGGAAGAGTATTTTGACGATGAAGCCGAGAAAAAGCGCTTCTACAATCTGGCAGCCTTAAAGGCCATCGACGTCTGCTGGATCAAGCAGGTCGACAACCTGCAGCAACTGCGGCAGATGGTGGCCATGCGGACTTCGGCGCAAAGGGACCCGATGAATGAGTACCACCATGCCGCCTTAAGCTCATATAAGAAGATGTGCCGGGAGATCAAGCGGCTGACCATCCGCAATGTTTTGATGAGCAGCATCACGATTGACAAGTTCGGAAAAAAGGATGTTTACTATGTCTGAGATTGATAAGCAGGAAAAGGACCTGTTGACGGCCCATATGAACAGCCAGCTCAAAGGGGCCCGGAACCGGTATGTCAAGCCCGCCAAGCCGAAAAAGACTATCTACCGCGCTTTCGGTGTGCTGATCACAGCGGCGATCATTATCAGTATTTTGATGGCGATTATTAAAATGATCTAGGTAATTAGCATGACAGTTTACAGCATCAACAAGGGAATCGGCTGGGCCTCCAGCGGGGTTGAATATGCCCAGGCCTACCGGGGCCAGGTCTTCCGCAAATTGGGAGTGAAGGCCAAGTTTATTTTTACCGACTGGATTGGCTATGAAAATATTGCCCACTTGACCCGGAATCTGGGCTTCAAGGACCGGGAAATCATCTGGCTGTACACCTTTTTCACTGACTTTGAAGTCCGGGCAGGCAGCTTTACTTTAGACGACCTGGAAAAGGTCCTGCCACCAATTCTGGAGCGCAAGCCTTTGAACAAGGCGGTCCGCTATATTTTTGCCAATGACTTTTGGGCTACGGCCTATTTGAAGGATTTGGGTTCGGGCATCGTTGACCGGGTGGAATACGTGTCCGGGGCCAATTTGGTCAGAAAGGACTATTACAGCTACGGCCGCTACTGCAGCGAATTTTACGCTCCGGAAAGCAACCGGGCCAAGCTTTACCAGCGCCGTTTTTACAATGAAGACGGGACGGCAGTTTATGATGAAATCATCGATGGTGACCAGGAAATCTTCAAGTTCAAAGATGACATCTTGTACTCCAAACATGAGCTTTTGATCAAGATGTTGCGGGAACTGAATTTTTCCAAAAAAGACATCATCTTGATCGACCGGGCGGAAGACCAGGGCCAGGAAATTCTGGAAAACCGGGGCAAGGCCCGGGTGGGGACGATTGTCCACGCTGACCACTTCAGTGAAGCCGAGACCAATGACGCCACCATCCTTTGGAACAATTACTATGAGTATGAGTTCGAGCATGCTGACCAGATTGACTTTTATGTGACGGCGACTGACCTGCAAAAAGAGCTGATGGAAGAGCAGTTCTTAAAGTATAAGGGCAAAAAGCCTCAGATCTACGCGATTCCAGTGGGCAGCTTAAAAGAGCTGAAGAAGCCGGATTTTGCCTCCCGCCAGCCTTTCAGTCTGGTGACGGCGTCTCGACTGGCCAGTGAAAAGCATCTGGACTGGGCCATCCGGGCGGTGGCCAAAGCCAAGAAAGCCTTGCCGGAACTCAGCTTGGACATTTACGGGTCAGGTTCAGAGCGGACCATGCTGGAAGATGTGATCAAGGAAGTTGGAGCTGAGGACTATGTCCATTTAAAAGGCCACCAGCAGATGGATGACATTTACCAGCACTACCGGGCCTATTTGACCTGTTCAACCAGCGAAGGCTTTGGTCTCACCTTGATGGAAGCAGTGGGGTCAGGCCTGGCCATGGTCGGTTTTGACGTTCGCTACGGCAACCCGACCTTTATCGCCGACGGGGAAAACGGCCTGCTTTTGCCATATGACCGGCTGGCAACCGTGCCAGAGCATGTCAACGAAATGTCCCGGGCGATTGTCAAGCTTTTCTCATCAGACTTAGCCGCCATGTCAGAGAAATCTTATGAGATTGCCGGCAAGTATAAGGAGAAGCAGGTTGCCAAATTATGGAAAAAGGCCATAGAAAGTGAGCTGCACCGTGATTAATCTTTTCTTTGACTACAATCAAAAAAGCCAAGACCTTGAGGGGTCGCTGAAACTGGCTGGTTACCAGCATCCAAGCGTGGTGATTCAAGACAACGGCTTTTTGCCAGAGGGCGTCGAATCACCCCTTAAGTATTTTTTAGGCTTGGCTGGATCTGAATTTACAGGCCGCCCCTGCTACTTTAACGAAATTGACCTGCCAGAATTCTGGGAAATCAAGGCGGACTCACAAGGTGGGGAAGTCCTGGATCATGGGCAAAAGCGGGCCAATATCCGCTACTGGAAAAACAACCGCCGACGGCAGGTCAGCCAGGTTGAATGGCTGGATAAGTCCGGCCATGTCCGGGTGATTGACCACTACAACCAGTGGGGCTGGAAGTACGCGGTAACCAGCTGCGATAAAAGCGGCCGGCAGGCCATGACCAGCTATTTCGCCTCTAACGGCCAGGAAGTTTTGATTCAGAACCACTTGACCGGGGACTACACCTACAATCTGCCGGATGGGGGAATCTACAACTTCAAGAACATCAACCAGCTGACGGCATACTATCTGGAAGAAGCAGATTTTGACCTGGATGAAGTCATCTTCAATTCCCTAGGCAACTGCCTCTTTACATTGATCCAGTTAAAGAAGAAGCCGTCCCGCAACCTCCTTTTCTGGCAGGAAATCAGCCAAGGGTCGGTACCAGAAAACATGCTTTATCTTCTGGAAGACAACTTGCCAGGTGGCCGGGTGATTGTCCAAGACAGGGCAGAATATGAAAAGATCACCGGTCAGCTGGACCGGCAGATGGCTGAGAAGGTCAACTTCCTGGGGATGGTTTACCCGTTCAAGCGGGAAAACCAGGCCAGAAAACGGGCTTTGATTTTGACTAATTCCGACCAAATCGAGTGCCTCAAGCAGCTGGTTGAAGGCTTGCCGGACTGGCACTATGACATTGCCGCTGTCACGGAAATGTCCGGCCGGCTGATGAATTTTGGCCATTATGAAAACGTGGCCCTCTATCCGGTGGCCAGAAACAAGGACGTTGCCCGCCTGCTGGAAGAAGATGACCTCTATTTGGATATCAACTATGCTAATGAAATTTTGCAGGCCGGCCGGCAGGCTTTTGAAAACCGCCTTTTGCTTTTGGCTTTCAGAGATACCTTGCATTCGCCGGAATACGTGGCAGCGAAGAATATTTTCGCGGCCAGGGATGCGGCAGGGATGATTGCCGCAATTAAAGATTTATCAGATCCTAAAGAATATGCCCGCCTGCTTAGCTTGCAAGAAGACCATGCCGGGTCAGAAACGGCTGAGCATTTCCGGGAAATTTTGGCAAAGAGCCTGCAAGAATAATGTTTTAAGTCCGCTGAAAAAGCGGGCTTTTTTGATAGCGCTAAAACACTTGAAATAATAGTTTTTTTGTAAATACCTTTTACTAATTGCCCTAGTGGTCGTGTTATAATTAATAAACAAAAGCCCATTTTTAACTTGTTGGCCGGACGGACGGTTTTACAGCGATTTAACTGGTTGTTGCAAAAATTTTTCCGGTGTTTTTGAGACGATCGGGCATAAAAAAATAACACTTTAAATATAACAAAACGTACATAATTTGCTTATGATTTACCTACAAAGTTATAAGCAACTATTTAAAAGCGAGCATTGGGAGTTGATGAAAGATGTCGAAGACCAAGAAAGATAAGCAGGTAAAGAGAATGGTCCACTTTTCGGCAAAGGCCAAGGAAGCAATCAAGAAAGAGGAGAAGGACAGCAAGCGGAAGCTGAATAAGGAGAACGCGGTCAATGCCAATACTCGCGCGGCGTTAAAGGGGATCACTGCTTTAGGAGCCTTTGCCGGCGGCACAGCGGCTGCCAATGCCTTGATTGACAACAAGGCATTTGGGATCACTTCCCAGGTTGAGGCGGCGATTGACGCGAACAAGGATACGGCTAGCTTGAACTCTGTTGAAATTAGTTCCAATGAGAACGTCAACGAGTCCTCTCAGTCAGATACTTTGAGCCAAAGCCAGAGCCAGTCCAAGCCGCAGTCCTACGTTGATTCAAGTACGGCCAACCAGACCCAGAGTGAGTCGCGGACTGAGTCCCAGACAAATTCTCAAACTGAATCAGCCAACTCAAGCCAGTCAGAATCTACTAGCCCAGCTGCCAGCCAGTCTGCCTCTGAATCAAAGTCAGAGTCCCTGTCAACATCAGAAACGGAATCTGGAACTCAGAGCGAAGGCAGCCAAAGCCAGACGGGCAAGGCTAAAGCCAATATCAAGCGTTTTGCTGCCCGTTTTGTTGTCATACCGTCAAATGAGTTAAACACGACTAACGTGAGTCCGGCAGAAAGCCAGGACAGCCAGCAGACCAGTACGGAGGCTTCAGCTTCCCAGTCTGTTTCTGAAAGCGTAGAGCAGCAAGCTTCTATTGACCGGTCCCAGTCAGTCAGCGCTTCAGAAGAAGCCAGTCTGTCAGCTTCAGCCAGCAAGTCAGCCGCGGTTGTTGAATATAACAGCAACTTGCAGGTCGCCCAGGCAGAAGCAAGCAAGACCCAGCTGCAAACACTGTCAACGACCAAATACTTTGGCAACAAAGCTGATAGCGGCAAGATTAGCGAACAAGACAACGATACAAACACTAATATCATTTACGGCAATTACCGCTTTTACTACTACACCGGCGGCTACAGCGGCACTGGGACCAACATGAGCCAGACGACGGTTGGCTTTGATGCCCAGACCGGGAAGACCACCTACTTGATTGAGGTCAACCCGGCCGGGACTGCTGAAGGCACGCAAACTGTAACGATCTCCGGCTTAAATGACGGTGCTTCTGTCAAGGTTTACAGGGCGGAAGCCAGCCACTTGAGCCAGCTAGATGTTAACACGGTCATCGACCAACTGGATGACCAGGAACACTTCAGCCAAGTTAGCGTGGATGCTAATGTTTCAAATGGTCAGACTATCTTTAGCGTTGACACTGACCTTTGGTATTTTAATCGGGGTTACTACTCATATGTAGCAGTCGTTGAGAACGCGACGGACCTTACAACGGCTAGTGAAGTAACGACGACCGTTCAGCAAGGTTTACAAACTGCCGGGATAAAGACGACTTTTGATGCTAGCCAGTATCAAGTTGACAGTGAGTCTATGTCAACGGAGGCATCGGGCTCAATTAAAGATAGCTTGTCGACTTCTGTGTCAGAGCATGAGTCTCAGTCTAAGTCAGTCAGCGCGGTTGCTTCTGAGAGCCAATCTTCAAGCAAGAGCCTGTCTGAAAGTGAAAGTAAGGCAATTAGCCAGTCAGAATCAAGCAGCATCTCAAAAAAGAAAGCAGACAGCTTGTCTGTTTCAGCCAGCTTGAGTACTTCTGCTTTAGAAAGCGAGTCTTTAAGCAAGAGACTGTCTGAAAGCGAGAGCCAGTCAGTATTAACCAGTCTTTCAGAAAGTGAACTGGCGAAAAAAGATGCTGAAGCCAGCTTGAGCCTGCAGGACAGGGATGCATCACTTTTGGCAAGCAAGGAAGACGCGGAAGATGCTTCAGAGAGCGCTAGCGCGTCAACCAGCACCAGTCTGTCAGAATCAGCAGATTCAGCACATTCAGTTAGCGCGTCAGAATCTTTGTCTAAAGAAGAAGCCAGTGAATCAGAGAGAATATCAGCAAGCACTTCCGCGGTTGCGTCCGCGTCAGCTTCTGTTTCAAAATCACTCTCACAATCAGTTAGAGAATCTGAAAGCACCAGCAGATCAAGAGCTGAAAACTACTCCCTAAGTGTTGCGGACTCCATGAGTACTTTGGCCAGCCAGACGGCAGCTAACAAGGGCTTCTTGCTGTATGAAAAGAAAACTACAAGCATCACTGACACTCCTTACGGAGCAAAAACTCTGTCAGACTTGAATGGTTATATGAACCTTTCAACCGGGGTTATTACTTGGGAAGTTACTTACCAGCCGAAGAACCAATCAGGTCAGGATGCATACTTTGGTTTCTTTGTAAACAGCATGTCGGGTTTGGAAAAGGCTGACAACATTACTGTTTACTCAATTGCTTCTGGCGCGGTAGTTGCAGCTTACAGCTCGAGTAGTAGCAACAACACTCTTTATAATGTCAACAATACGTTTAAGAACAGGGATTGGGGCGGCAAGCAGGCGCTGGGCTTCAACGTAAATAGTAGCCATGTTGACGACAGAAGATTTATTGGGCACCGTTATTATGGGGATGCCTACACGACAAGCGATAAGATTGATACGTCAAGCGGCGTAGTAGTTACTTTTACCACTAAGATCCCAACTGATAACTTGAGTGAATTTGCCACAATTGTTAACAACGTTCTCGTTGAAGTTCAAGCAGACGAAAGTACAACATCATCTGTTGTCCACGCTACTGGTGCTGAACAAAACTATGGGCAACATAACCTGGGTGCCATCATGGCGGGTTACAAGAACTCATACGTTAAGGAGGGTTTTGACAATTCCAACAGTGAAGCCCAGTCTCAATCAGTCAGCCGGTCAACTTCTGAAGCACAAATCCAGTCAGAAGAAGCTGAACGCAGCAAGTCTGTTTCAACTAAGCAAAGTGAAGAAGACCGCCGCAGTGACAGCCGGTCCAAATCATTGGACGAAAGCTCATCAGAATCAGCATTTAGAAGTGAATCAGCATCTAAGTCTGCTGAAGAATCGGCTTCGATCAGCGAATCTAAGAGCACGAGAAGATCACTTTCCAGAAGCGAATCCCGTTCCAAGCGAGACTTAGTTTCCAACTCAATTTCAGAGAGCAAGTCCTTGTCGACCTCACTGAGCGATTCAATTTCTAACTCAGAATCTGAAAGCATCAGTGAAGAAGCAAGCAAGAGCGAATCTGTCAGAGCTAGTGAATCAGCTAGCCTGAGCAAGAGTGCATACGAATCGACTAGCAGCTCACAATCAGAAAGCCTGTCAAGAAGTCTTGCATCAGAATCTAACAGTAAAAAGGCAGAGAGCGACTCAATTTCTGCATCACAGAGCTTAAGTAAGTACATTTCTGAAAGTGAAAGTGCGTCTAAGAGCGCTTCTGAGGCTAGTGAATTAGCATCCAAGTCACTTAGTGAATCTAAGTCAACTAGCTTGAGCGAATCGGTTTCTACCTCTCAAAAATTAAGTGAATCTCTATCTGCTTCAAAGAGTACGAGTGAATCAGAATCGGCTGCTCTCAGCCAAAGCCTGTCTACTGCGGTTAGCCAAAGCAAGTCAACTAGCCAAAGCGTTTTAGCCAGTGCTTCGACTTCTAAATCTCTCAGCCAAAGCCAGTCAGCAGAACAATCTAAGAGCAAGTCTGAATCACTTAGCAAGAGCAAATCTGTTAGTGCTTCTATCAGCCAGTCTGAATCTGAGTCTGCAAGCACTAGCCTGAGTGAAGAAATTTCCAAGGTAAAGTCTGAGTACGAGTCGGACTCTAACAAGGTTTCAGAGAGATTGAGTACGATTGAATCAGCCAGCTTGTCAACCGCAATTTCTAAGAGCACGATCAGCAGCGAAGAAGCTTCTAAGAAGCTCTCAGAAATGCTAAGCCAATCGACTTCATTCTCTGAAAAGATCAGTAAGTCGATTAGTGAGTCTGCAAGTACTTCAGCATCAACCAGCGCAAGTGAGTCCGCAAGTACTTCAGCATCGACTAGCGCAAGTGAGTCCGCAAGTACTTCAGCATCGACCAGCGCAAGTGAATCTGCAAGTACTTCAGCATCAACCAGCGCAAGTGAGTCCGCAAGTACTTCAGCGTCGACCAGCGCAAGTGAGTCCGCAAGCACTTCAGCATCAACCAGCGCAAGTGAGTCCGCAAGTACTTCAGCATCAACCAGCGCAAGTGAGTCCGCAAGTACTTCAGCGTCGACCAGCGCAAGTGAATCTGCAAGTACTTCAGCATCGACCAGCGCAAGTGAGTCCGCAAGTACTTCAGCATCAACCAGCGCAAGTGAATCTTCAAGTACTTCAACATCAACCAGCGCAAGTGAGTCCGCAAGCACTTCAGCATCGACCAGCACAAGTGAGTCTGCAAGTACTTCAGCGTCAACCAGTGCAAGCACTTCAACATCAACCAGCGCAAGTGAGTCCGCAAGTACTTCAGCGTCGACCAGCGCAAGCACTTCAGCATCGACCAGCGCAAGTGAGTCCGCAAGCACTTCAGCGTCAACCAGTGCAAGCACTTCAA
>ERZ791917.708-NODE-708-length-26269-cov-3.544785_pt1 | contig 26269 bp, 20 predicted proteins | sample MGYA00510138_ERZ791917 | MGnify/ENA primary metagenome ERZ791917 (study PRJEB30046, sample SAMN00792102) | human gut metagenome | study: EMG produced TPA metagenomics assembly of the A metagenome-wide association study of gut microbiota in type 2...
TTGACGTCGGAAAGGATCTTTTCCATATAAGCGGGAACAACGTCGACCTGCTCATAGGGGCCTTCTTTTTCAGCAGTGCAGAGCTCGTTGTTAACGATCATTTCATAGATGTGCTGGATGGCCGGGCCGTAAAGCGTCTCATCGGCAAGCATCATCTTCAGACCGTTGTAGTCGGGAGGATTATGGCTTCCGGTAACCGCAACGCCGCTTCCTGTCTTGAGGTAGACCGTGCTGAAATAGAGCACCGGAGTCGGAACCGCACCGATGTCATAAACACCGACACCGGCTTTACGAATACCTTTCATTAAAGCTGCCTGCAGACGCGGACCGCTCAGGCGGCCGTCTCTGCCCACACAAATGTGGGAAACATTTTTCTTTTGGGCCAGCGTGCCCAGTGCCATGCCGACTTTTTCGCAGACCTCTTCGGTCAGCGTTTTATCAACTATTCCGCGAATGTCATACGCCTTAAAAATAGAACGGGAAATCGTTTCAGCCATCGTTTTCATCCAAAGAAAGAATAGTTACCGATTTTAACGGCTTTAGCGTCCGATGAACTACCGCAAAATGATGGCGGTAAAATTTGGAGAACATTCAATTTGATCTGTCGTAAATGAACATTCTCAAACCCTCCATGGAGGCTATTCGCAACGCCTCTGTTCTTGTTGTCGGGGATGCGATGCTGGATCGATACTGGTTCGGCGATGCTTCTCGCATTTCTCCTGAAGCCCCCGTCCCCGTCGTGAAAGTAACTCGCACAGAAGACCGTCTCGGAGGTGCAGCCAACGTAGCTCGCAACTCCGCCAGCTTAGAAGCCCGTACTTCTTTGCTTGCAATCATCGGCGATGACGAAGCAGGCACCAAAATCATGGACCTCCTCGAGGCCTCAAAAGTTCGTCCGTGCCTCTACCGCGCGGAAAATTTCACTACGACACTCAAACTTCGCATTCTTGCGCGCAACCAGCAGATGCTGAGAACTGATTTTGAATCCTCTATCGCAGGAACAGTCCTTGATCAGCATTCTCACCGCTTTACCTCTCTGCTGCCGGACCATGACGTCGTCATTCTCTCGGATTACGGCAAAGGCGGTTTGGACCGCATTGAAAATATGATTCAGGAGGGACGCACTTTCGGCCGTCCGATTCTGATCGATCCGAAGGGAGACGATTACTCCCGTTATAAAGACGCCACGGTGATCACGCCTAACCGCAACGAATTAGCTCAAGTTGTCGGCAAATGGAACAGTGAAGCCGACCTCTTTAACCGTGCGCAAAACCTGAGAAAAGAATTAAATCTGGAAAAAATCCTTCTGACACGCAGTGAAGAGGGTATGACCTTATTTGATGACGACGGGGCTTGGACCGTACCCGCGCATGCCCGTGAAGTCTACGATGTGTCCGGCGCCGGCGATACGGTCATTTCCGTACTCGGCGTCATGCTCTCGGCCGGATGCGACTGGCATACCGCCGTCTACATCGCAAACCAGGCCGGCGGCATCGTTGTCGGCAAACTAGGGACTGCGACCGTTACCCCGGAAGAACTCTTTAATACACTTTAACTTGAGGAACTTGGAATGAGCTTTATTGTTACCGGTGCTGCCGGCTTTATCGGCGCAAATATCGTCAAAGGTCTCAACAACAGAGGCTGCAATGATGTCATTGCAGTCGACAACCTCACTCAGGCAGACAAGTTTGTCAATCTTGCCGACCATCACATCATTGATTATTTCGATAAGGTCGACTTCATTGAAAAAGTTAAAGCCCGCAAGATCGCAAAGCCCGAAGCCATTTTCCACGAAGGCGCCTGCTCCGACACCATGGAGCACAACGGCCACTACATGATGGAAAATAACTACCGTTATACGCTCGAGCTTTTCCGCTGGTGCCAGGAAGAAAAGATCCCCTTCATCTATGCTTCCTCCGCCGCAACCTACGGCGCATCCAATGTCTTTAAAGAAGACATCCGTTACGAAAAACCCCTGAACGTGTACGGCTACTCCAAATATCTGTTCGATCAGGTTCTGCGTAAAGAAATGCAGAAAGGCCTTACGGCACCGGTCGCCGGCCTCCGCTACTTCAACGTTTACGGTCCGCACGAACAGCATAAGGGCCGCATGGCTTCCGTGGCATACCATCAGTTCCACCAGTTCCGTAAAGACGGAAAAGTCAAACTTTTCGAAGGCTGCTTAGGCTATACAAACGGTGCCCAGATGCGTGACTTCGTTTACGTGGACGATGTCGTCGATGTGAACTTCTTCTGTCTGGATAAATCCGTTTCCGGCATCTACAACTGCGGTACCGGTAAGGCTCAGCAGTTCAATGACGTTGCACTGACGGTCGTTAACACCTTGCGTGAACAGGAAGGCAAAGCCGCCTTGTCCCTTGCCGAAGCCGTGAATCAGGGCTTCATTGAATACATTCCGTTCCCGGAGGCATTGGTCGGCAAATATCAGGCCTACACCCAGGCAGACCTCACCGAGCTCAGAAAAGCCGGATGTGAAGTCAAATTTAAGAGCGTTCAAGAAGGCACTCGTCTGTACATGCTCGAACTTCTGAAAAAATTCGCATGAGATTTTGCTTCACCTTCAGGCCTCGATTCAGCAGCGCGGTAAAAGCCGCGTTTCTGGACCGGGACGGCGTTATTAACGTGGACTATGCCTATGTCCACAGCCGGGAAAATTTTCATTTCATTCCCGGCGCACTTGAGGGTGCCGCCGAACTCGTCCGAAAAGGCCATCAGCTAATCATCGTGACAAACCAAAGCGGCATCGGGCGCGGCAAGTACAGTATTGATCAATTTAGAGAGCTCACCTTTTGGCTGGCCGGCGTTTTCGCCCGCAACCATGCTCCGCTCTCGGCTGTATATTTCTGCCCGCATCATCCGACCCACGCTTTTGCACCGTATCTCAAAGACTGCGACTGCCGGAAACCTAATCCCGGAATGCTGCTTCAGGCGGCACGGGATCTCAATATCGACCTGACGCAAAGCGTTCTCATCGGAGATAAAACTTCCGACATACAAGCCGCAAAAGCCGCCGGTCTTTCCAAGGCTGTTTTAGTGCAGTCCGACGGCACAAAACCTTGGACAGAATGCGCCGTTCCTCACTTGCAGACTAAAGACCTTCTCGCAGCCGCCAAACTACTATGAGTCAGCATCTTCCTCCTCCCCCTTTCGAGAAAAAGATTGTTTCCTTCGAAAAGCTCGAAGAATTCGTAAGAAAGCTCCCGCATCCGGTCGTCCTGACCAACGGTGTCTTTGACATCCTGCATCGCGGTCATGTGACTTACCTGGCACAGGCCGCTTCTCTGGGTGCTAGCTTGGTTGTCGCAGTCAACAGCGACGAATCCGTGCGAATGCTCGGCAAAGGACCGGACCGCCCGATTAATTCGGAAAACGACAGAGCCGCTGTCCTTGCTGCTTTGGAAAGTACTGCCTGCGTCGTGATTTTTAAAGACAAGGTTCCGCTGGAAGTCGTAAAAAAAGTCCGCCCCGACATTTACGTCAAGGGCGGAGATTATGAGATCTCTCAGCTTCCTGAAGCCGAGATCGTTCATTCTTACGGCGGAAAGGTTGTGACGGTCGCCTTTGATTACGACCGCAGCACAACCAAACTCCTAAATAAGGTCAGATCTAAATAATTCTGTAGCCTTCTTTGCGAGCGTAGTGAACGGTTGCATTCAGGAAGCCCTGTTTAGAACCGCAGTCAAAGCGCTCGCCGTCGTACTTGCAGGCAACAGTTTTGCCCTTCGGAATTTCGCGTGCGATCGCGTCCGTCAGCTGGATTTCTCCGCCGGCGCCGCGGTCAATCTTGCGCAGACTGTCGAAAATTTCGGGTTCAAGAACATAGCGTCCGATCACGGCCATCGTCGAAGGAGCAACCTGAGGATCCGGTTTTTCAACAATGGAGCGGATCGTCGGGCACTTCTCGTGCTCACCGTTGACTTCAACAATACCGTACTGCTTTGTCAGTTCACGAGGAACGGTTTGTACAGCCAGTACGTTGCCGCCGTTATTCTCTTCACGAGCCTTGATCAGCTGTGCAATCGCAGGCTGTTTAGCATCGATCAAGTCGTCAGCCAGCAAAACGGCAAACGGCTCTTCTCCGACGACCGGCTGGGCGCACAGGACTGCGTGGCCCAGTCCAAGCGGTTCAGGCTGACGGATAAAAATGAAATTAATTCCGGGGGGCACAACTGCTTTCAAAGTCGCCAAAAGAGCATTTTTGTTTTTGCTCTTTAAGTCGCGCTCAAGCTCGGGCGCGCTGTCAAAGTGGTCTTCAATGGCGCGTTTATGACGGCCCGTGATGAAGATCATGTCCGTAATACCGGCGGCGGCGGCTTCTTCCACTGCGTACTGGATCAAAGGTTTGTCCACCACAGGAAGCATCTCTTTCGGCATCGCTTTCGTTGCGGGAAGGAAACGAGTGCCGAGACCGGCAACCGGGAATACTGCTTTTCTAACAGGTTTCATTTTCGTCATATAGGTACACAAAACACTACTGCGATAAGTTTAATCGTCTTCGCAAAAAATTCGAACCTTAGCCGTTTGCGATCGCTTTGGCCAAAGCCTCAGCCGCATTCGCATCGTTGGCTATATATTCGTCGCCCCAGATTTCTTGGAGCTTAGCTCTCATGCTCTCCTCACAAATCTTTGCTACTTCGTGGCGCGTGAGATCTTTTGTATTGGTAATCGGTTCCAGAAAGTGAACAACTACTTCGGCGTCTTCCATTGTGACTACATTCCATAAAGAGCCGAACAAAGTGACGTCTCCGGCAAAAGCGGCCCGCTTGGTCGGTTTCCCTTTATTTTTGTAGGAAAGGATCACGGGCTGAACCGTTGCACCGATTTCACAGGCAGGCGCAATAAAGTTGGCTTTAATCGGCAGAAGCTCATTGCCGAAGGTCGTCGTTCCTTCGGCAAAAATCGTCACAGCTTCGCAGTTGCAAAGTGCGCCGCGAATGTCATCGTTGATTCGCAAAATGGCGCGTTTGCTCGAACGATTGATGAAAAGCGTTCCGATCTGCTGAGCAATCAAACCGAAAACCGGCCATTTCGCAATTTCAGCTTTCGCAATAAAGCGACTCGGCAGCTGAGAGTCCAAAGAAAAGATATCGAGCCAGGAAATATGATTGCTTAAGACCATGTAGGCCGGGGGCGTGTCGGTCAGCCCGCATTCATGCAGCAGTTCAGGCACGTTGCCCTCATAGCTACAGCGCACACCGGCAAGCTTCAGTACCTGCGTCGGATAGTAGCGAAGCATTCTGCCTTTTTCTTTGCGGTCTACGCGTTTAAACCGCGTGTACGCCTGAAAAAGACAAACAAAGGTATAACAAATGACTCGGCTGAACCGCCAAATGCCTTTAATGGTTTTCATTGTTTTCTCCGGGAACCTTGTTCAGCCATTGGTCAAGAATAATTGCGGCGGCCTCATCATCGATGGGCTCGTCATCGTCGGCGTCATGGTAGCTTTCCGCCTCTACCGAGCTGTAGCGCTCGTCTTCCCGGACCACGGGAATACCGTACCTGCCTTCAACTTGATTGGCGAAACGCTCGCAGATCGGCGTCATATCGTTCGGTTTACCGTCTTTATGGCGAGGGACGCCCACCACAACGGCTGCAGGCTGCCAATCTGAGAGCACCTGTGTAATTTCCGCCCATTTTTGATCATTCTTTTTCCAATGAATGATTCTCAGAGGGCGTGCGGATTTGGTCAGTAAATTTCCGACGGCTACGCCGATTCTTTTCAGACCATAATCAAAAGCAATGACAATCGAGTCTTCCGAAAGTCTTTCCAGTGCAGATTGCTGAGACATCTTATTTAGGTAACGAAAAAGGGACCGATAAATTGTCTAAAAGCGCCCCTGAAAAACCCTATTTTAATTCGCAAAAACCTTTTTCTTTTCCTTTCTAAAAGCGAAAAGCCTTAATTAGGCTCCTTGTCGCCTAAAATTCGTTCATATACGTGAGGAGAAAAAATAATGGTTGAGTTCAGTGCGACGCTCTCAGACGCTCTCGCGCCAGTAACACTCATTTCCGGTGTGGGGTTGCTGCTGGTGTCCATGTCTGCGCGCTATTGCCATGCCACAAGCCGCATCCGTCAGCTTCTGGCTGAACGAAAAGAGGAATCCGAAGATTTCCACGAAGAAATCGACCAGTCTATCGACCTTATTTACAAGCGTGCCAGCCTGCTGAAAACCGGCATCCTGACACTGATGATCTCGGCCGCTTTCAGCAGTCTTCAGGTTTTGGTAATCGTAATCGAACGCCTCTTCAGCCTGGACTTATCCCTGATGAAATCAACGATGCTGCTGGCCTCCGTGATCTTTATCGTGATCTCGAGCTGCATCTACGTCAGTGAAGTTCAGGTTTCCGTGAAAGCGCTCGGCCTGACCGTCCATCACCACAACAGACCGCAATAGGAGACTGAGCATGATTTCTTATGCGGTAACCCTTTCCGATGCGTTGACCCCGATCACTCTGATTTCCGGTGTCGGCCTGCTGTTGCTTGCCATGACAGCCCGCTACAACTACACCACTGACCGAGTACGCGCCCTGCTTAAAGAGCGCCGCCAAAAAGCTCCGGCAGTTGATCCGGTTCTTGAGAAGGCTATCCGGCTCACCTATGAACGCAGCCACCTGTTAAAGAATGCGATTCTGGCTGTGACCACTTCAGCGGCCTTCTCCGGCATTCTCGTTTTGGTGACGATTCTCGAGCATCTTTCGGGCCTCAACTTGGAGGTCTGGAAATCCACCATGCTGCTCACCGCCGTTGTATTCATTGTGGTCTCCACCATTTTCTTTGTGCTGGAAATCCAAATCTCTCTGAAGACCATCCATACCTCCATCCGCATCGCGAGAGGCTCATAGTGGTGCAGCTCCGCTGAATATTTCCTCCAAAAAGGCGATGATGGAATCATCGTCATTGGAGGAAAATATGACACAAAATAACGCAAACAATCGTGTGGTAAATGAACTGCTGAAGCCTCTTAAGAAGCGCAGCGGTGCAATGATCGGCTGGGGTATCTTCTGTATCGTCCTCGGCACGATCGGATTATTTGCCCCGATCGCATTCTCGGTTGGCGTCACGATATTTATCGGCGCAATGCTTTTGGTTTCCGGTGCCACCGGCTTAGCCCTCTTCTGGAAAGCAGAAGGCTGGGGTGCAAGAACCGCCGCTATTATCCTTGCCCTTCTGACCGCTTTAACCGGTCTGCTTCTGATGTTCTATCCGATTGCCGGAACTGAAACACTCACGCTCTTCCTGGCCTCTTATTTCATCGCCATCGGTTTGGTTAAGTGCTGGGCAGCCTTATCTAACACGGATGCAAAAGGCTGGGGTCTGATGCTCTTCTCCGCTATCGTTTCCTTACTGTTAGGCGGCTGCCTGTGGTGGGGATGGCCTCAGAGTGCCACTTGGATCTTCGGCATCTTCGTTGCAATCGAACTGATCTTCGACGGATGGACCGCACTTATGTTCGGACTTGAAGTCAGAGCTCTTCCGGACGACGACAACGACAACAAGTGACTTGTAGCATCCAGAATTTCAAAATCCCGCGTTACGGTTTCGCAGAGCGGGATTTTTATTTTTCGGATTTAGTACACCCGACAGCTCGCCGGATGCCCTTTCAGACCTCAGATCACTCTTTCAGGTCTTTTTCCGATTCTTTCTGAACATCAGCCGTTAACTGATCAAGCATGTGATCGGAGAATTTCTCGAGACGATCGATCTGATCTGCGCTGTCGAGCTTAAGAAGGTCATCCAAAGAAGCTTCCTGAACCGGATAGCTGTACTGCACACGGATGCCCTGAATAGTGTCATCGAGGGTGAAGGAGTTCAGGCGTTCAGACAAACCCTGCGGCAGAATAACCGGCAGTGTTTCTCTTCTCATCGGAGCTTCGTAAGCCGGCAGAATCGGCATCGGAGTTTCCGACAAGTCTTTGAGCATTTCGAAAATATGAGCGAACGGCACGGAGATGTTCAGCATCATCACATCGCGTTCCAAGTGAATGTATTCTTTACCCTCGATTGTCTCCGAGGACGGAACTCCGGAGGGAATAAGACCGGTTTCCCCGATGGACTGAGTCATGCACAGCGCAATGTCGGAGGTCCAGTCCGGAGCTTTGCCGATCTCGTAATAAACGTCCTGTTCCATGAGGTTGGCAATGGCATAGAACCCATAAGAAGGACTTTTCTCGGCAATGCTCTTTAAGATGGACTGAGCATGACGAAGGTTCTTAATCATGACCGGGAAACTGATGACGCGGAAAATGCCGTCTGGAGCGGCAAAATAAGTCGGCAGTCTCTTATCGCCCACAAGCCAAGTCAGATGGTACATCTCTTCGGCTTTTTTCTTTGCCAGCTGATCCCACATGGATGGGAGGCCGTTTTCGTAAAGCATGGCAAAGACTTGAATCAGCGGCGTGGTATCGGGCTGTTCCGTTGCGCTGCCCTCTTCGCCTTCCCAAACCTGAGTGGCCGTATAGCGGTGAGTGTTAGCGCCCCAATTCAGCGTAATTTTGGCCTTTTGCTGAGCGTCAGACCATTCCGCTCTCCAGCCCTCAGGAGTCAAAAGGAAAGTACCTTCGTTCAGCGGACCGAAAACTAAATACGGAGGAAGATCCGCCGGAGATTTGACGGCTTCGGGTTTGAAGGCGCCCCAATTAAAAGCGTTCTTTGACGGAGAAGGTGCATTGACTAATGCAATCTGAAAAAGCTCGCCTAAATTCTTGTCGTCAAAAGGCCCCGGAGAAGCCTGTTTTTCTGTCTTGTCTGTCATATGCAAAATCCTTCCGTTTCAATTCATTGTGTTCGGCAGAGTGTACACCGAGAACGATTTACCGCTCTTTTTTCAAGACCGCTTTAAGCCGCCGAAAAAAGAAGGCCCCCGAAGGAGCCTCCTGTTCAAGATTGATAAAAAATTAACCGACCCAGAAACGAGCGTTCTGGAAGATTCTTGCCCAAGGCGTTACGTTCTTCAGAAGCGGTGAACGCCAGGACATCTGGGTTGCACGCCAGCTGCGTTCAGGATGAGGCATCATAATCGTGGCGCGTCCGTCGGCCGTCGTAAATGCTGTCTTACCGCCGTGAGAGCCGTTCGGATTGAGCGGATAGATTTCCGTCGGCGTCTGTTTGGAATCCACGTAGCAAGCGGCGCAGATCGCTTCAGCCTCGTCGAGCGGATTGGCCCAATACGCACGTCCTTCACCGTGAGAGTTCACGATCGGAAGGGTGGCGCCGGTCATATCCGTGAAGAAGATAGACGGTGACTCGAGAATCTTGACATTGACCAAACGAGCTTCGAACTGCTCGGACAGGTTGCGGACGAAAGCGGGCCAATGCTCGGCACCGGGGATAAGATCCTTGAGCTGAGAAATCATCTGACAGCCGTTGCAGACGCCCAGCGTAAACGTTGTCGGCGTTTCGAAGAAGCGGCGGAATGAACTCTGCAGCTTGGCGTTGTGCAAAATGGTCTTTGCCCATCCGCCGCCAGCGCCCAACACGTCACCGTAGGAGAAACCGCCGCAGGCTGCTAAACCCACAAAGTCGGCAAGTTTGGCTCGGCCTTCGAGGAGGTCGGTCATATGCACGTCAACGGCATCAAAGCCTGCCTGCAGGAAGGCACTGGCCATCTCGTTTTGGCTGTTAACGCCCTGCTCTCTCAAAATCGCAACTTTCGGACGAACGCCGGTGTTGATAAACGGAGCAGCGAGATTTTCTTCAGGATCAAAGCCCATCGTCAGCACTAAGCCGCCGTTGTGCTTGTCAGAGATCAGAGCGTATTCGCTGTCGGCGCATTCGGGATTGTCACGCATTCTGGCAATCTGCCAGCTGACTTCATTCCAAGCTTTCTGCAGGTCGACGCGGTCTTCAGAGAAAACGCATTTGCCTTCAAGATAAATATTGAGGTGGTCATCCTGCGTCAGGTTGCCCAGATACTTCAGCGACCAGCCCATACCGGCAGCCTCGAAGTCTCTTTCCACTTCGGCGGCACGCCCGCGGGCCACCTGAATGACGGCACCGAGTTCTTCGTTGAACAATGCTTGGTTAAGCGTGCGGTCTTTGCTCACAAGGGCATCAGCCACAATTTCAACGCCGACGTGGCTGGCAAACATCATTTCACAGAGTGCCGCAGCTAAGCCGCCGTCACTGCGGTCGTGATAAGCCAGGATGGCGCCTTTAGCAGACAGAGAGCGAATCAATTCCAGGAACTTTTTCAGCTCTTTGGGGTCTTCCATATCCGGAGTGACGGAATCAAAGCGCTGAGTCACCTGAGAGTAGACGGAGCCGCCGAGACGATCTTTGCCGTGTCCGAGGTCAATCAGCAGGAGGGAGCTGTCGCGAACCGTTTCGGCAAACATCGGCAGAAGGTTGTTTCGAATGTCATATACCGGTGCTGCCGCAGAAACTACCAAAGAAACGGGGGACACGACGGTCTTCGCCTCTCCGGCCTGATCCTTCCAGGAAGTCTTCATGGAAAGAGAATCTTTACCGACGGGGATGCTGACGCCTAACTCCTGACAGAAGCAGCTTGCCGCACTGACGCCGTCATAAAGCGCGGCGTCCTGGCCTTTGGCGCCGCAGGCACCCATCCAGTTGGCAGACAGGATGATGCGGTCGAGATTTACGTCGGCGCTGACCAGATTCGTCAGCGCTTCGCCGATCGCCATACGGCTTGCTGCAGCCGCATTGGAGACGGCAATCGGCGTTTTCTCGCCCATCGCCATTGCTTCGCCCTTGATTTCTTCAAAGGAAACGGCCGTCACGGCAGCATCCGCAACCGGAACCTGCCAGGGACCGACCATCTGATCGCGGACAGTCATGCCGCCGACCGTTCTGTCGCCGATCGTGATCAGGAACTTCTTGCTTCCGACGGTCGGATGAGCCAAAACTTCATACAAAGCTTTGCGTGTATCGACTGCTTTATCCGTTTCCATCTTCACGGGTTCGGCGTGTTCGGCATCGCGGTGCATCTTCGGCGTTTTGCCGAGCAAGACGCTCATCGGCATATCCACGGCGGGTTCTTCGCCGGGACCGCGCGTAACGACCAATTCGTCGTCGGCAGAAATCTCACCTAAAACAGCGTAGGGGCAGCGTTCACGTTTGCAGTACTGATCAAACTGTTCAAGACGTGCCGGATCAATCGCCAAGGAATATCTTTCCTGAGACTCGTTGCACCAAATCTCGAGCGGGCTCATGCCGCTTTCTTCAACCGGAACTTTGTTCAGATCCAGTTTTGCGCCCTTGCCGGAAAGGTCTGCCAGTTCCGGCATCGCGTTGGAAAGACCACCGGCCCCGATATCGTGAATTGCCAGAATCGGATTTTCTTCACCGGCTTCCCAGCAGCGGTCGATTACTTCCTGAGCGCGGCGTTCCATTTCCGGGTTGCCGCGCTGAACGCTGGCGAAGTCTAAGGATTCACTGTTGGCTCCGGCGCCCATAGAAGAGGCTGCACCGCCGCCGATACCGATACGCATGCCCGGACCGCCCAGCACCACAAGGAGCGTGCCTGTCGGAAGTCCGAGTTTATGTGTCTGATCGTTGCGGATGTTGCCCAAGCCGCCGGCCAGCATAATAGGCTTGTGATAGCCGTAGCGAGTTCCGTCAACGTTGGCTTCGAAAGAGCGGAAGTACCCAAGAATGTTGGGGCGGCCGAATTCGTTGTTAAATGCAGCGCCGCCGAGCGGACCCTCGATCATGATCTCAAGCGGAGAGGCCATACGGGAAGGTGCGCCGTAGTAGGGAGCGGCTTCGGAAGCCTTGCTGACGTCACGGTCGTTTTCCCAGCCTTGTTCGTGGCCCGGAATTCGAAGAGCGGAAACGGTAAAACCGGTTAAGCCGGCTTTAGGTCTTGCACCGCGGCCGGTCGCGCCTTCGTCACGAATTTCGCCGCCGGAACCGGTTGAGGCGCCGGGGAACGGAGAAATCGCGGTCGGATGATTATGCGTTTCTACTTTGAAAACCGAGTGTGTCGGTTCAACCACGGTGGAATAAGAACGGCCGCCAACGGCGTCTTCATTGCCGCGCGGGTACATGCGGGCGGTATCGCCGCCCTCGAAAATAGCCGCATTGTCGGAGTACGCAACAATAGTTCCTTCCGGATGAGCCTTATGCGTTTCGCGGATCATGGAGAAGAGCGACTTGTCTTTCTTTTCTCCGTCGATGGTCCAGCTGGCGTTAAAAATCTTATGACGGCAGTGCTCGGAGTTAGCCTGAGCAAACATCATGAGCTCCACGTCTGTGGGGTTACGGTTCAGCTTGGTGAACGCATCAATCAAGTATTGGATTTCGTCTTCATTTAATGCCAAGCCGAGTTCGATGTTTGCCTTCTCAAGCGCTTCCCTGCCTTTCCCGATAATGTCGATAGACTGCATGCTCTTGCCTTTGGCATCGGCAAATACGATGGCCGGATTCACGTCCGGGCTCACGACGCTCTCTGTCATGCGATCATGCAGAACGGCAGCAACTGCCTCACGTTCCTCGGGCTTGAGGACGGCATTTCCTTTCAAAATCAATTCATAGCAAGTGCCTCGTTCCACTCGAAGCACTTTTCTGAGTCCGCAGTTATGAACGATATCCGTTGCCTTAGAAGCCCAGGGAGAGATCGTTCCCAAACGCGGGATAACCATGAAACGCTCGGTCGAAGCAGTAACAATTGCTTCTTCACCGTAGTCGAGGATCGATACCAGCGTGTGAAACTCTTCAGAGGAAAGAGCGCCGTCTACATTGACAAAATGAATATAGCGGCTGTTGAGAGTAACAACTTCCGGACAGATCTTTTGAATCTTTTTCAAAAGACGTTCAGTCCTAAAGTCGGAAAGTGCACGTGAGGCATCGAGGCGTAACTGTGTCGTATTGCTCATTTTTAAGCTTTGTTCCTGTGGGGGAATTCGCTTCCTCCGGGATTGTGGATCAAGATTGAAAGAGGTTTGGAGTCAGTATTCTAATATTTTCGACCTTGCTTCGGACCATTGGCGAAACGGTTTGCCTCGGTACTGCTGCTTAGGCCAAAAACAACAAATCCCAAGGCTCCGAATACTCAGAATTCCTTGGGATATTTTTTGCATATGTCGGTCTCAATTACGGGATAAGGATGACACGGTAATCGTTGATGTTGGTCCTTGTGGGGCCGGTATCAAGCAAATCACCGAGTTTGCCGAAGAATTCCTCTGCATTATGTTCCTCAAGGTACTGCTGGGGATCTAAGCCCAATTCTTCGGCTCTAGCCATGCTGTCGGGACGCAGAATTGCACCGGCGGCCTCTCCGTTCCCGTCCACACCGTCGGTGTCTGTAGCCATGGCGTAGATAGGCTCACCCTTGAGTTCCTGAGCAAGCGCCAGCAGGAACTCTGAGCACGGGCCGCCCTTACCGATGCGTCGGCCGGTCAGCGTTACCGTGCACTCTCCGCCGGATAAAAGCACCACCGGTTTGCGGCGCGGCTTGGAGAGTTCGAGACGAACTTTGCGGGCAACCTGCTGAGCAACCGCTTTTGCTTCACCGGTAATACCGTCGCCGATAATAACCGGACGCATGCCTTTCTCCTTAAAGAAAGCTGCTGCGACTTGCAGACCTTTGAAAGAGTTCGCAATGATCTTATTTTTGACGCCGCGCATTCTCGGATCACCGATTTTAGGAGTCTCGGGAATAATGCCGCGAGCACCGTTGCGCAGGTGATTCAAAATCGAGGGAGGAGCTTCGACATGCGCCTGGCTCAGATACCACAGAGCATCGGCATAAGTGGAGAAGTCTTCGGCACATGGTCCGGAGGCGATATCGGAGGGATTGTCGCCGACGGTGTCCGAAATAATCAGAGAAAGGACTTCGGCACCTTTAGCGCGGGCAGCCAATGCGAGCTGACCGCCTTTCACCTGTGAAACGTGTTTGCGGACAGCATTGATATGGTCGATGGAAGTGCCGGACTTCAGCAAATCCTCCGTCACCTTCCGAATATCTTCAATGGTGACGCCTTCGACAGGAAGAGAAAGAAGACTGGAGCCGCCGCCCGAAATCAAGGCAAGCAGCAAGCTGCCCTCTTTCAGATGGTCGAGCTGATCCATCATCTTCTGCGTTGCTTCCAAGTTTGATTTGTCCGGAATCGGATGAGAAGCCTCAAGTACCTGAATCTTATGAGTCTCCTCCGAATGGCCGTGGCGCGTGATCACCACGCCCGTTAAATCTTTTTCCGGCCAAGCCTGCTCCACCGCTGCAGCCATACTGGCGGCAGCCTTTCCTGCACCGACGACAACCACATCTCCTTGGAAGGTTGAAGGGATATGAGGCGGCACAACCTTATGAGGATCTGCGGCATCAATTGCTACATAGAAGGACTCTACGAGGAGCTCTTCAAAACGGTCTTTTTCTTTAGTCAAGGGAACCTCTGCTTTATCATTCTTAGTTTCCTAGATATCGGGCGGTTTTACTAGCGGGGATTTCTATTAATTCTTCCGGCGTTCCTTCAAAAAGGATTGTTCCTCCGTCCTCTCCGCCGCCCGGACCCATATCAATAATCCAATCGGCCGCTCGGATAACATCCAAGTTGTGCTCGATAATCAATAACGTATTCCCCGCATCCTGCAGTTTCTTAAACACCGACAGCAACATCGAAACGTCGTGAAAATGCAATCCGGTCGTCGGCTCATCAAGTACGTACAGTGTTTTCCCCGTTCCCCTCTTGGAAAGTTCATGCGCCAGTTTCACGCGCTGAGCCTCTCCGCCGGAGAGCGTTGTCGCACTTTGTCCTAACTTGATATAACCAAGTCCGACATCTGCGAGGGTCCGCAGTTTTCTCGCAACTGCCGGAACCGCCGAGAAGACCTCCAAGGCTTCATCTACGGTCAGATCCAGCACTTCCGCAATATTTCTTCCTTTGTATTCAACTTCCAACGTTTCACGATTGTAGCGGGTACCACCGCAAACGTCACATGGAACATACATGTCAGGTAAAAAGTTCATTTCGACTTTTACCAGACCTTCGCCTTCGCAGGCCTCACATCGACCGCCTTTGACATTAAAGGAGAAACGTCCTGACCCGTATCCCCTCTCTCTCGCAATCGGAGTTTCCGCAAATAAATCACGAATACCCGCAAGAACGCCGGTATAGGTTGCAGGGTTGGAACGAGGCGTCCGTCCGATGGGACTCTGGTCTACAGCGATGACTTTATCGAAAAACTGGAGACCCGACACTGATTTGTAGGGACAAGGCTGAGTTTGCGCACGGTTCAGAGCATGAGCGGCGATGTTGTAAATTGTCTGGTTCACTAAGGTCGACTTGCCCGAGCCGGACACGCCTGTCACAACGGTCATAAGACCTACGGGCACGGAAACATCTACATTCTTCAGGTTATGGCCCGAAGCGCCTTTGACCTCCAAGAACCCGCCGTCCGGTTTCTTTCGCTCCGTATTTTGGCGAACTTTAAGCCTGCCGCTGAGGTAAGCTCCCGTCAGGGAATTGGGATCGGCTTCGATTTCTTTCGGCGTCCCCGCAGCAATGACTTCTCCGCCGTGCACGCCGGCAGCCGGGCCCATGTCCACAACGTAGTCGGCAGCTCGGATGGTGTCCTCGTCATGCTCTACAACAACCACACTGTTGCCAAGATCTCTCAGCGTTTTCAGCGTGTGAATCAGCTTATCGTTATCACTTTGATGGAGACCGATAGAAGGCTCGTCGAGTACATAAATAACTCCGCTCAGTCTCGAACCGATTTGACCGGCCAATCGAATTCTTTGCGCTTCACCGCCGGAAAGTGTGTCTGCCCGTCGATCCAAGGTGAGATAGCTCAGCCCCACATCAATTAAAAACTTCAGACGAAACAGGATTTCGTCGATGAGCTTTTTACCGATATCCAGAGACGCGCCTTCGAGCTTGAGCGTTCGGAAATAAGTCTCTGCCTTGTCCAACGGAAGCGCCGAAATATCCTGAATGGCTTTTTTGTGCTCTCCCGAACCGATGTAAGTGCTGCGTGCAGCCTCATTAAGTCGGGCGCCGCGACAAGCAGGACAAGTCTGAAGCGAACGCCATTTTTCAAGATCGGCTTTCACTGCAGAACTTTCAGTTGTCTCAAAACGCCGATTCGACATCGGAATAATGCCTTCGAAGGGCTGCTCGCGAGTGATCTTCTCTCCCTTCGGACTGCAGAAGGTCAGCGATATCTTGTCCTTGCTGCCGTACAAAACCATTTCCTGCGCCTCAGGACTCAGTTTTTCCCAAGGCTCATCCAATGAAATATGCTTTGCTTTAGATAAATCCTGAAGCAGCGTGAAGTTGTACGGCTGCGTGCAGCTCCAGCCCTGTACCGCACCGCTTCTTAGGGAGAGCTCGGGAAATTCAACTACTTTATTGATATCCCAGCCGTCGACCTCTCCCATGCCGTTGCAAGTCGGACAACTGCCGGTTGGACTGTTAAATGAGAAAAGTTTAGGCTCGAGCTTGGGAACCGAGTATCCGCAGTAAGGACAGGCATATCGGTCGGAAAAGACTTCTTCTTCATTGTCATCCATATCAAATGCGATGACCTTTCCGTCCGACAGTCTCAAGGCCGCTTCCGCGCCTTCAGCAATACGCTGACGCGAATCTTCTTTGACCCTTAGACGATCAACAACAATATCTAAGGTATGAGCGCCCTCTTCGAGTTTCGGCAGCTCATCAATCGTCACAATTTCGCCGTCAATGCGGAAACGTGTGTAGCCCCGTGCCTGCAAGTCCTCTAACAAAGAGGCGACATTTGAATTTCTGCCCTTTGAAACCGGTGCAATCAGCAGGGTTCGCTTGCCCTGATATTTCAGAAGAATCTTATCGGCAATTTCAGAAACCGGGAGTGCTTTCAGAGGAATATCGTGGTTCGGACAATACGGCACGCCGATGCGGGCAAATAGCAATCGGAGGTAATCATTGATTTCCGTGATCGTTCCTACCGTCGAGCGAGGATTATGACTCGCGCCTTTCTGTTCGATTGAAATGGCGGGAGAAAGCCCTTCGATAAGATCTACGTCCGGCTTTTCCATCAGCTCAAGAAACTGACGGGCATATGAGGAAAGACTCTCGACGTAGCGCCGCTGTCCTTCGGCATAGAGCGTGTCAAATGCTAAGGAACTCTTTCCGGAACCGGAAACGCCGGTAAGGACCACAAGACGGTCCTTGGGAATATCGATATCGATATTCTTTAGGTTATGTGTTCGCGCTCCGCGGATTCGGATTTCTGACATCGGTTTTTCCTTTTGTGTGAGCATATTAGCTAAATTCTTCATGGCTTTCACCTTTACCCACCCGTGGAGCCAACTTTAACGAATACCGCGGAATTCCCTATGGGTGAACGCGAGGATAGATGGCGGTCGAACCGGTGAGGTTCGCGTGATAGGAGCATCTGGTAAGGCGTGCCAGTTCCTCACAATCTTCGCGCACGTGAGTGCAGGAGAGTTCATCCTCGTCTGCTCCGTTCGTTTTTCTTCCGGATCGTTAAAATGTGCGGCTCGGTCGGAAAATCAGCCGGCCGCATCTTTTATCTCTTCAAAAGGAAAATCATGGCCTCTGTGAACAAAGTCATCCTTCTCGGTACGCTCGGACGCGATCCTGAAGTCCGTTTCTCTGCTAATCAGCTTCCTATCGCATCTTTAAGTCTGGCGACGTCTTCTTTTAGACGCTCCGCAGAAAGTCAGGACAGAATTGAAGAGACCGAATGGCATCGAGTGACATTGTTCGGACGTCAGGCCGAAATCGCTCAACAGTATCTCCGAAAAGGTTCCCGCGCTTACATCGAGGGGCGGCTCCGCACTAGAAAATATGAAAAAGACGGACAAACGCATTACGTCACTGAAATCGTTGCAGAACAGCTGCAGCTGATTGACCGCCGCCAGGATTCTCCCGCCGACGGAAACTTCTCTGACGGAAATTCCGGTTACGCTCCGAGCAGAAGCGCTTCACGCAGCAGCGGATATTCCTCCGGAAACCAGTATGCTTCTCAGCCTAAAACTCAGAACGCGTTCGACAACGAAGAACCTCCGTTCTAATCTTGATTTCAAGCCGCTTTTCTGCGGCTTTTTTACAGTTTTGTGTTTTTATTTCCGAAGGTTGTCGTTAGAATGAAACGATCAACATGAGGAAGAATTAACAATGGCTTCTGTAAATAAAGTAATTATTCTCGGCAATCTCGGCCGGGATCCTGAAACCCGTTTTTCCGGAAACAACCTTCAAATCACTTCGATGAGCGTCGCTACGACCTCTTATCGCAGAAGTGCAGAAACTCAGGAGCGCGTAGAAGAAACGGAATGGCACCGTGTGGTCCTTTTCGGTCGCCAGGCTGAAATCGCTCAGCAGTATCTGAAGAAAGGCTCTCGCGTTTATCTGGAAGGCCGCCTTCGCACTCGCAAATGGGAAAAAGACGGACAGACACACTATTCCACCGAAATCTTGGCTGATACGCTGCAGCTGATCGACAGAAAATCCGACGTAGTCGGAGGCGGTCAAAGCTACGCACCGCAAAGCAGCGGTGACGGTTTTGAATCTCCGGCCGCTCCGCGCCGCTCTGAATTTACTTCCGGCGCCCCGGCCGCACGTCCTGCAGCGCCTGCTCAGCCGGCAGCTCCGGTTCCTTCGGCCGCGCCGACGGATGATTTTGAAGCAGACGAAATTCCGTTCTAACAAGACCACATATGGTTAAGCCGCCCGCGGGCGGCTTTCTCTTTGTCCGGAGAACAGCTATTCGTGGCGAACGGCCTCGATCGGATCGAGCTGAGCCGCTCTACGGGCCGGAAAGTAACCGAAAATAATTCCGATAAACGCGGCAAAGCAGAATGCCAGCACGTTGATGCCGGGACTGAAAATAAAAGGCACGCCCATGAAGTGCGTCAGCAAAACAGAAGCGCCGAAAGCCAAGATAACTCCGAGCAGGCCTCCGAAGCAGGCGAGCATGATGGATTCCACAAGGAACTGAAGCAGCACTTCCCGCTCGGTCGCGCCGATCGCCAAACGCACACCGATTTCTTTTGTGCGCTCCGTCACACTTACCAGCATGATGTTCATAATGCCGATGCCACCGACCAAAAGACTGACCGCTGCCACGGCACCGAGAAGCATCGTCAGCACCTGCGTAGTTTTGGAAATCGTTTCAATCAGCTCCGAGGTGTCAAGAATATTGAAGTTGTCCATCTCAGAACTCGACAAAGAGCGTCTTTCTCGCAGAAGAAGCCGAGAACTCTCTTTGACGCGTTCAATATCACTGCCGGGTTCCACCGCCACGGTAATCAGAGGAATGCGAACATTTCCGCTGATGCGGCGCTGGAAAGTGTTCAAAGGAATAATGACAACATCGTCTTTGTCCATTCCCATGCCGGACTGGCCTTTTTGTTCAAGCTCGCCGATGATTTGGCAGGAGAAGCCTTTGACGCGTAGCAGTTTGCCCAAAGCATCGTGGTTTTCAAAGAGCTCTTTTTTAACCGTCTGTCCGATGACACAGACCGCACTTCCGGCCCTAAGCTCAGACTGCTCAAAATTTCTGCCTTCCTGAATCGTCAGATTATTGATGGAAAAATAGTCGTTGGTCGTTCCGATCACGGAGGTCGACCAGTTCTTACCGTTTGCCACGACGACTTGAGTGGATGTGCGCGAAGGCGCTACCGCTTTGATACCGGCGATTTGTGTCGCCAAGGCTTCCGCATCCGATTCTTTGAAAGACGGCGCACCGACAGACTGCCCCGGACCCAACCTTTGGCCGGGACGAATCATCAGCGAGTCCGATCCCAATGAGGCAATCTGATCACGCACCTGCTGAGTCGCGCCGTTTCCGACGGTGACCATCGTAATCACTGCCGCCACGCCTATCACAATACCAAGCACGGTCAGAATCGACCGCATCGGATTTCGGAATATTTGTCTGAGCGCAAGAAGAAGAGCGTTGCCTAACATGGTTTGTTCTCCTGATCCGAAGCTACGGTACCGTCCACGAAGTGAACGATACGTTTCGCGTATTTGGCCATGTCAGGCTCATGTGTCACCAATACAACCGTAATGCCTTCTTCATCGTTGAGTTTTTGGAGAAGCTTCATGATTTCAACGCTTCGATGCGAATCCAAACTTCCCGTTGGCTCATCTGCAAGGAGCAGTTTCGGGTGCGTCACGATGGCGCGCGCAATGGCAACACGCTGCTGCTGACCGCCGGAAAGCTCGGCAGGCGTGTGGTCTTTCCACTGCGTCAGGCCGACTTTATCCAAAGCTTCCAGCGCCATTTCATGACGTACTTTGGCTGGTTCTCCGCGGTAAAGCAAAGGAAGCTCAACGTTTTCGATCGCACTGGTGCGGGGCAGCAGATTAAACCCCTGAAAAACGAAACCTAGATACTGACGGCGTAAGAGCGCTCGCTGATCACGCGTAAAGTGTTCGACGTGAAAACCGTTGAATAAATACTGTCCGCGTGTCGGCGTATCCAAGGCACCAATGATGTTCATCGTTGTCGATTTTCCTGAACCGCTCGGACCCATAATCGCAACGAACTCTCCGGCATTGATGCTCAAGTCCACGTGATGGAGCGCATCAAATGCAGTCGGCCCGGTCCCGTAGCGCTTGCCGATGCCGATTAACTGGACAAGCGGCTTTTCTCCGGAACTCATTATTTCGCTCCGCGTCTTTGGTCAACGATAACCTTATCACCGGCCGAAAGCTTGCCTTCGAGCACTTGGGTCATCTTGCCGTCCGTAAAGCCGACAACCAGCGGAACCGGAACGGCGTGGCCGTCTTCCTCTACATAGACTTCCGCCTTCTTCTGCGAAGCGTTGGGGCTCGTCACAGAACCGGCGCTCTTGCGCACACTTCGTCTCATCGGCGGTCCGAAAACGTTCATTGCCGGCGCCTTAGATTCCGAAGAAACAGTGGGTCTGAATCTCAAAGCAGTATTAGGTACCAGCAGTGCATCCTTTAATGCGACGGTACGAATCGTTGCGGTCGCTGTCATGCCCGGGCGCAGCAGAAGGTCCGGATTCTTGACATCCAAGTAAGTAACGTAAGTCACCACGTTATCCGTCTTTGTTGATCCGAAAGCAACTTTTTTCAGCTCGGCCGGGAAGTTTCGATCCGGATAGGCGCTTACTGTAAAGCTGGCCTTCTGGCCCGGTTTCACCGCTCCGACGTCAGCTTCATCAACGTTCACCTGCAGCTCGAGATCTTTAAGATCGGTCGCAAGCTTTAAAAGTTCTACGGCTTGAAGCGACGCGGCAACCGCGTAGCCCGGCTCAACGGAGCGAGCTAAAACAACGCCGTCAATCGGGGAACTGATATGGGTCTTGGATAAGTCGCTTTCTGCCGACTTCAGCGCCTGCTCACTGTCCGTGATTTTTGCTTGGGCGCTTTGAACGGAAGCCTGAGCTTTGGCAACCAAAGCCTCCTGAGCATCAATTTCGGTCTTACTCGGGCTCTTGCCGCCGGAAAGACGTCTGACTTCCTGAAGTCTCGACAGTTTGGCCTTGGCTTCTTTCAACGTTGCCAAGGACTCTGCCAATGTGGCCTTAGAAAGATCCAGGCTCGCTTTGGCTCGCTCTACCGAAGCTTTCAGTTTGGTGTCGTCGAGCTCAATCAAAACTTCGCCTTTTTTGACTTGATCATTCACGTCGACATTAACCTTTCGAACGATACCGGACAGTTCGCTGCCTAGCGACACGGTTCGAATGGGATTGATCGTTCCGTTGGCGGAGACCTCAACCGTCAGATTCCCTTTGGTCAGAGGCTGAGTGACAAAACCGACTTGTCCCTGACTGCCTCTGAAGAAAAAGTAGTAAACGGCAAAGAGGATGCCTAAGAGAATCAGAAGAACAAGCCAGAAGCTACCTCGCTCATAGAGCGGCTTAACTTTATCGGCGCCCAACAGCCCTTCAATATCCGTTTTCTGCGCTTTGGTTGTATTTGTTTTATCTGTCATTATTTTTAAACTCCTGAGGAACCGTCCACCCTCCGCCTAACGCGGTGTAAAGGTCAATGTAGCCTTGTGCAATTTCAGCCTCCACACTCGCAAGGGATTCCTGAACAGTCAAAAGCGTTCTTTGGGTCGTCAGCACGACGGTGAAGTCCTGAAGGCCGGCACTGTAATTCTGCCGTGCGGCTGTCGCAGCGTTTCGTGCCGACTCGTCGGCAACGACCAATGATTTTTTACGGGTTTCCTGAGACCACACTTTGTTGAGCGCGTCTTCTACATCCTGAACGCCCGTGAGCAGACTCGCTTCATAGTCAATTTTGGCTTGAGCTGCCTGAGCATCGCGCTGCTCAACCTGCGCCATGAGAGATCCGGCGTTAAAGATCGGCAGCGTCAGTGAGCCAAAACCATTCGAATTATGAGTGCCCCATTCACCGAGCTGGCCCATGATCGATCCCGAGAGTCCGAAAGAGCCGCCGATCGAAAGACTCGGGAATAGCGCCGACTTAGCCTGTGCGTAACGCGCCAGAGCGCTCATCACTTTTGCTTCTGCCATACGCACCGCCGGACGATTGCGAAGCGTCTCGCCCGGAATATTGAGCGCTAAATTACGCGGCGGCTGGGGAATCGGAGCCGTCGAAGTCGGGTTAACTGCCTCGGGCGTGGTTCCGATTAGGCGAGCGATTAAATTGCGGTACTGCATGACCTGAGCTCGATACACGGGAATCGAAGCACGAGTCTGCTCGAAGGAAGTGCGCGCCTGATCGACATCGGTCGAAGGAACAAGTCCGGATAAATAACGCCAATTGGCGATATCCAGTGCTTCCTGCTGAGTTTTGGCGTTTTCCTGAGCTACGTCCAGCCGCTTCTGAGCGAGCCGCATATTGACATAGGCGCGGGCCACTTCAGCTGCGATTCGAGTCTGAACATCTCCCAAACTCGCTTGAGAAGACAAGTAGTCGGAGAACGCTGCTTCTGAGGCCGCAAAACGACCGCCGGCATCGATTGTCCAGCTAACGTTCAGACCGATGGAAAAGGCATTGGAGCCGTGGCCGAGAGAGTGGCTGCGGCTGGCTCGGTAGTTGCCGTCAAGTGTCGGGAACAGACCGGCATTGGCTACCGTCATCGAAGCTTGCGCGTAACGAAGATTTTCCTGTGCGGATCGAACATCCGTATTAGCCGCCTGTGAGGCCGCAACCAAGCGAGCGATTTCCGGATCGCTCCAAGTTGACCACCATTCGGAGAGGTCGGCAGCCTTCGTTGCTTTGAGGGCGGGACTGCCGCTCCACTGGTCGGGAATTACTTTTTTATCCTGTTCGGTTATTTGGAATTGAGGGATGGATACACAGCCGCTCAAGGCCCCAAATAAGAGCGAGAGGATAAGACCGGTACTGTTTCTCATAGGGACTTCTTATATAAATTGTCTCATCCTCAAGTTTCTCAAAAACCCAAAAGTTTTCCCTTTTCAATTATTTAAGGTTTGAAATTAATTGTGTCTTTTGAGAACAAGTGCAACAACTTCAAATAATTTAGCAAGCATTAGTTAGCGAGCTTACGAAGAACTTCAGGAAGCAGATATTCATTGGTCGCGACTGCCGATAAATCTTTAAGAGGATTGCCGCCTTTCATGCTCACGAGTCTGGCCCCGCTGCCTTCGATGACAGGTACTAGTGCTGCGACATCCCAGTAGTTCAAATCCGGGTCAATCATGATATCCGCACCGCCTGTTGCTACCGAGAAATAGCCAAAACAGTCGCCCCATGTGCGGTAGAGCTTAACTTCGTCAATGAGAGACTGCATCTCTTTTCCGCCCTTCTGCTCCGGAGTCGTCCAGTGAGACGTCACGACAAGCGTCGCATCTGCAAGATTTTTGGTTTCTTTGCAGTGCACTTGACGAACCTTGCTGTCCGGACCGTGCAAAATCGCCCGCTCCCCATCTCCGATGAGCCAAACGCCGACGTGGGGATGTGAAATCACGCCGAGCATTGGCTGAAATCCGTTGCCGTCATCTCGCTCCACGGCAATCAGCGTACCGAAATGGAAGGCATTATGGATAAACGCGCGAGTGCCGTCGATCGGATCCAAAATCCAGCGGTAAACTGTCGCCCGAGGCTTCTTTGATCCCGAATTCTTCTCCGAAGATGCCGTGCGTAGGAAAATGCGCCTCAATCCATTCACGCATAACCTTTTCGGCGCCTCGGTCGGCAGCAGTCACCGGCGTGTGATCTTTCTTGTCGAACACTTCCGTGCCTGCCAGGAAACGGGGGAGAATTTCTTCGTTAGCCAAGGAGATTAATTTCTTGATTGCCGGCTCAAAGAGTTTTAATTCCGCCTCTGAACAGCCGGCGCAGTAGGATTGTTTTTTCTCAGACATTTCTCCGCTTTCTCCCATCTTTGTTAAAGTCGCCTCTCGGCAAAAATCGGTCATTTGTCAAATTATTCTCGACAAAGACGATTGATTGTTTCACAATCAAAGGATACGTCAATTAATTTCATAAGAAAGGAAAAAGCATCATGCCTATTTTCTCAACCGAAAATCTCAGAACAGTTGCCTTGGTCGGCCATGGCGGTAGCGGAAAAACCACCTTGGCGGAAGGAATTCTTGCCAAAGCAGGCATGATCATTACATGCGGTTCTGTCGAACGCGGCACAACCGTCTGCGACTCCGACCCGCTCGAAAAAGCGGTTCAGCACTCTCTGCGTGCAGCCTGTACGCACTTCGAAGCAGACAACGAAAACGGACAGGAAGTTCGTGTGCACATGATCGACACTCCGGGATACCCAGATTTCGTCGGTCAGGCCTTGGGTGCTCTCGACGCTGTTAAAACAGCCGCCATTGTGGTGGACGCCACCGCCGGCATTCAGCTCATGACCCGCCGCATGATGGATTGGGCCAAGGAACGCAATCTCAACCGCATGATCATCGTCAACAAGATTGACGCAGAACACTTAGATTTGCCGCGTCTGGTTGAAGAGCTCAGAGAAGCCTTCGGCCAGGAAGTCATGCCGATTAACCTGCCTGCCAACAACGGCGCCCGTGTAATCGACTGCTTCTCCAAAGACGAAGGTGAAGCCGACTTCATGAGCGTACCCGAAGTCCATCGCGCTTTTATCGAACAGGTCGTGGAAGTCGACGACGCCGCTATGGAAAAATACCTTGAAGAAGGTGAAGCTGATCCGAGCACACTACACGCTCCGCTGACACAAGCACTCCGCGAAGGCCACATCATCCCGATCTGCTTCGTCTCCGGCAAGACCGGCGCTGGTGTCGACGACCTCATCAACGTGATGGTCCGCCACCTCCCGAATCCGTCCGAAGCCAATGCTCCGCTCTTCACCGATGAAAACGGAAATGACGTTGAACTTAAGTCCGATCCTGAGCTCCCGCTGGTTGCTCACGTCTTCAAAGTAGTTAATGACCCGTACGTCGGCAAGGTCGGTGTGTTCCGTATCCATCAGGGTACCCTGCGCCGTGACGATCAGCTGTTTGTTAACGACAACAAGAAGCCGATCAAAGTTTCTCACCCGATGATTCTTCAGGGCAAAGAGACCACTGAAGTTCGCGAACTGGTGCCGGGCGATATCGGTGTTATCGCCAAAGTCGACGAACTCGTGTTCGACAGCGTGATTCATGCTTCTCACGAGCACGACAACATCAAGATGAAACCGCTGAGCTTCCCGAAACCCATGTTCGGCTTAGCAATTTCTCCGGCTCGCCGCGGCGATGAAGGCCGTCTCTCCGACATTCTGCATAAGCTCCTGTCCGAAGACCCGACACTCGAACTCGAACACGACACCACATTGAACGAAACCGTTCTTCGCGGTCTGAGCGCTCAACACTTAAGAAGCGTTCTCGAAAGAATGGCTGCGCAGTTCAAGCTTGAAGTCAACACTCGTACACCTCGCATCCCGTACCGTGAAACCATTGCTCAGGGTGCTGAAGGCCACGCCCGCCACAAGAAACAGACCGGCGGCGCCGGCCAGTTCGGTGAAGTCTATCTTCGCATTGAACCGCGTGAACGCGGGGCCGGTTTCGAATTCGTTGACGAAGTCAAAGGCGGCGCAATTCCGTACAACTTCATCCCGGCTGTAGAAAAAGGCGTCCGTGACGCTTTGGATACAGGCTATGTTGCCGGTTATCCGATCCACGACGTTCGCGTTGTCGTCTATGACGGTAAGAGCCATCCAGTTGACTCCAAGGAAGTTGCTTTCGTCTCTGCCGGCAGAAAAGCCATGCTTGACGCTCTGTCCAAAGCAAAACCGACGATCCTTGAACCGATCGTTGACGTTGAGATTGTTGCTCCGGACAGCGCCATGGGTGACATCACGGGCGACCTCGCCAGCCGCAGAGGTCAGGTAACCGGTACCGCCAACATGGCCGGC
>ERZ791917.718-NODE-718-length-25911-cov-4.569114_pt1 | contig 25911 bp, 19 predicted proteins | sample MGYA00510138_ERZ791917 | MGnify/ENA primary metagenome ERZ791917 (study PRJEB30046, sample SAMN00792102) | human gut metagenome | study: EMG produced TPA metagenomics assembly of the A metagenome-wide association study of gut microbiota in type 2...
AGAAGTTCCGCTGTGCCAGCATCTGATCGGCTATCTGGATCCAGAAGGCCGCGGCACTGCCGGGCTGGAAAAGGCGCTGGACAGCCAGCTGGCCGGGACAAAGGAGCATGACACGCTGGTGTGTGCGGTCACAGCACAAGGACGGCTGCGGGCCGGGGAAACACCGCAGCTCACCCGGCAGGACAGCAGTGCGGTGGGCGTGCAGCTGACGATCTCCCGCCCGGTGCAGCGTGCCGCCGAAGCGGTGGCCGCAGACACCATGACCAGCGGCTGCATTCTGGTTCTGGACACGGCCACTGCTGCGGTTCGCGCCAGCGTCAGCGTACCGGGCTATGACCCGGATGACCTTGCCGCAAGTCTGGATGCACCGGACAGTCCGTTCCTGAACCGCGCACTGGAAAGCTATGCTGTGGGTTCAGTGTTCAAGCCGGTGCTGGCTGCGGCAGCGCTGGAGCAGGGCATCCTGCCAGAGTACGAATGCACCGGTGCTGTGGTGGTGGATGGACAGATCTTCCGCTGCGCAGGCGGTGTTCCGCACGGAACGGTGGACATGACTGCGGCTCTGGAAAAAAGCTGCAACGGCTATTTTATCCGGCTGGGGCAGCAGCTGGGGGCAGAGACGCTTTTGCAGATGTCTCGGCAGCTTGGCTTCGGGCAGGAGGTGCCGGTGGCAGGTGCGCTGCACGCCGATGCCGGAAAGCTGCCGTCTGCCGGGGAGCTTGCCCAGAGCGGCCAGCTGGCAAATTTCAGCTTTGGGCAGGGCGGTCTGCTGGCATCACCGGTACAGATCGCCGCCATGATGAACACCATTGCTTCCGGCGGGGTGTATCGCACGCCTTTCTTTGTGTGTGGCTCGGTGGATGAAACTGACGGTACGCCGCTGGAAACGCTTGCACATCCGCAGTCAAGGCGGGTGATGAGTGCGGAAAATGCAGCGCTCCTACGTAAGATGCTGCAGCAGGTGGTGGAAGAGGGCACCGCACAGGATGCTGCCTGGCTGGAAGAAGGGGCTGGCGGCAAGACCGGTACCGCGCAGACCGGGCAGTTCACACCGGATGGCACGGAACGCAAAAACTTGTGGTTCGCAGGGTTTTACCCGGCGCAGCAGCCGCGCTACACCATTGTGGTGCTGCAGGACGGGCAGGTGAGCACGGAACATTCCAGCGCCGCCATCTTTGCCCGGCTGTGCGCAATGCTGGACCTTCTGGCATAAAAATGCACGGTTTCTGCTTGCTTTTTTGCGCTTGTTATGCTACTATATATTTGTATTTCTGCGTAGTTTTTGTTGAATTAAAATAAAGGAGCGTTTCAATCCATGTCTGTTATCGAAATTGTTGGCGGTGTGATCCTGCTGATCGCTTCGCTCGTCATCGTTTTCCTCACTCTCATGCAGCACACCCACGGTCAGGGCCTTTCCGGTGCCATCAACGGCAGTATGGGCGGCGCAAACAATGCCCGTCTGACCCCGGCTGATCAGATGCTGGCCAAGACCACCCGCATTGCAGGCATTGTTTTCTTTGTGGTTGCCATTCTGGCATGTCTGTTTGCAGGCCGTCTGGCAGGTTGACAAGGTTCGTGCAGCCCCGTGTAAAGGACGGGGCTGTTTTTCTGTGTTATGATAGGATGTCGGCGGCAGTCTGACCGCTGGGCAGGGTGGGGCAGCTGGCCCACGATTGGCAGCGCTGCGGCACGTTGGAGGCTGCGGCCATGGAAGAGCAAGGAGAAAAAATATTATGGCAATGCGCGATAAAATTGAGCACGCGATCCAGAATCAGCCGTGCACCGTCAAAGACCTCAAATCCAAATTCGGCGGGGACCGCGGCTCGGACCGCAAGGTGATGGAGGCTGTGGATCAGCTGGTGCACGAGGCAGTCATCTGCCAGCGTCAGGGCGTGTTCTTTACGGTGCGCTCCGGCCGTGCAGACAAGGCTCTGCTGTGCAAGGTGGTAAAACTGGGCAAGAATTTTGCCTTTGTCATGCTGGAGGACGGCACCAGCGATATCTTTATCCCGGGCCGTTTTACCCGCGGTGCCATGCCCGGCGACATGGTGCTTGTGGAAAAGTTTGAGCACCCCCGTGTGGAGGGCAGCGATGAAGGCGAGATCCTGGCCATTCTGGAAGAAAAGAACGATCTGGTGGGCACTGCCCGCCGCATTGAGGGCCGCCTGAAGTTCGTGCCGGACGACAGCCCGGCCATCTCCATGCAGTTGATGCGTGACTGCGAGGGCGGTGCAAAGGACGGCGACAAGGTGGCCGTGGAGATCCTGCAGCGCGGCAATCGGCAGGAAGATCACCGCGTGGGCGTTGCCATGCGGTTTGGCAGCTCGGACGAAGCAAAGCGCTGCGCAAAGGCCCTGCTCTATGCGCAGGATATCCGCAGCCGCTTCCCGGATAAGGTTCGTGAGGAAGCCAAGAAGCTGGAGAACGCTGAGGTCTCTGAAAAGGACGCCGAGGGCCGCATGGATCTGCGCGCCCTGCCCATCTTCACCATTGACAGTGCTGAGACTAAGGACATCGATGATGCCATCAGCCTGACCAAGACCCCGGAGGGAGGCTTTGAGCTGGGTGTCCACATTGCAGATGTTTCCAACTATGTCAAGCCCGGCAGCGAACTGGACAACGAAGCGTTTAACCGCGCAACCAGCGTCTACTATGCCGATCAGGTGGTGCCCATGCTGCCCAAGCAGCTTTCCAACGGCATCTGCAGCCTGAATGAGGGCGTGCTGCGTCTGGCCTTCTCCTGCCTGATGCATCTGGATAAGAATGGCAACCTGATCGATTACCGCTTTGTCAAGTCGGTCATCCGCAGCCGCGTCAAGGGCGTTTACTCCGAGATCAATGCCTTGCTGGCCGGCAGTGCTGACGATGAGCTGAAGGGTAAGTACCATGAAGTGCTCAGCCAGCTGCCCGCCATGAAGGAGCTGTACGGCCACCGCGCCCGCCTGCGCAAGGAGCGCGGCTGCATGGATATCGAGAGCGGCGAGGTGAAGCTGATCCTCGACGAGGACGGCCACTGCATCGATGTGAAAAAGCGCACCTCCGGCGAGAGTGAAGCTATGATCGAAGAGTTCATGCTGCTGGCCAACCAGTGCGCTGCCCACTTTGCCCGCGTGAAGCAGATCCCCTTCGTGTACCGTGTGCACGAGGAACCCAATGCTGAAAAGCTGGAGCGTCTGCACACTCTGCTGCAGGCCTGCGGCATCAACGATCACTTTGCCAAGGATGTGCCCACCCCCAAGGAGCTGAGCGCAATTCTGGAAGGTGTGCGCGGCGGCCCGTATGAGCAGATCATCAATACCGGTATGCTGCGCTGCATGTCCAAGGCTGTGTATGAGGAAAAGCCCAAGGGCCACTACGGTCTGGTGCTGAAGGACTACGCTCACTTCACCAGCCCCATCCGCCGCTACCCGGATCTGGCTATCCATCGCATCATGACCGCCCAGCTCAAGGGCATGGATAAGGATACCATGGTGCTGCGCTACAGCGACTTTGCCGAGAAGGCAAGCAAGCAGTCCAGTGAGCGCGAGATCATTGCAATGCAGATCGAGCGCAAGGCTGAGGACTGCTACAAGGCCGAGTATGCCCGCCGCCATCTGGGCGAGTGCTACGAGGGCCGCATTTCCGGCGTGACCCAGCGCGGCCTGTTCATCGAGTTGGAGAACGGCGTGGAGGGCTTTGTGCCGGCTTCCAGCCTGACCCCCTCCGGCACCATGCTCACCGAGGGCATCCGCCTGTCCGACCCCGTCTCCGGCAAGAACTGGAGTCTGGGTGACACCATGATGATCACCATTGTGCGTGCGGATGTGAACCTGGGCAAGATCGACTTTGAGGTTGCTCCGGCAAGCACAAAGTAAACAAAAAAGATCAGAACACCTGTACTGCGTTTTCCTGCATAGGAAGAGACTGTACAGGTGTTTTTGTCCGCGGACAAGAAGCGATGGAAAAGGGGAGAACGACATGCTGAAAAACGAAACACTGCGCAGAGATGCAGATGCCATCATCCGTGCCAGCCTGAACGCTGTTCTGCCGGACGAAGCGGTGTGCCGCGCGCTGAAAAATTTCCGACCGCAGGGCGGCAGGGTGCTGCTGGTGGCTGCCGGTAAGGCAGCATGGCAGATGGCCCATGCTGCAGTGAGATTTCTTGGCTGGGTGGATGGCGGCGTGGTCGTGACCAAATACGGCCACGTGAAGGGCACGATCCCCGGCGTGGACTGCTGTGAAGCCGGGCACCCCGTGCCGGATGAGAATGGCTTTGCCGCCACCCGGAAAGCGCTGGAACTGGTGCAGGGCTTAACGGCAGAGGATACGGTGCTGTTTCTGCTGTCCGGCGGAGGCAGTGCACTGTTTGAGAAGCCGCTGATCCCCGGCGCAGAGCTGCAGCAGATCACGGGCCAGCTGCTTGCCAGCGGTGCCGATATCGTGGAGATGAACACCATTCGCAAGCGCCTGTCCGGGGTCAAGGGCGGGCGGTTTGCACAGAGCTGTGCGCCCGCGCAGGTGTTCAGCATCGTGCTCAGCGATATTCTGGGCGACCCGCTGGATATGATCGCCAGCGGCCCGGCAGTGCCGGATACCTCCACCTGTGCACAGGCCCTTGCCATTGCGGAAAAATATCACCTGCAGCTTTCGGCACAGGCCAAGGCTCTGCTGGCACAGGAGACTCCAAAGGTGCTGGACCGTGTTGCCACGCAGATCACCGGCAGCGTGCGGGAGCTGTGCAGCGCAGCAGCCAACGCCTGCCGGGAGCTGGGCTATGAGCCGGTGATCTTGACCGACAGGCTCTGCTGTGAAGCGCGGGAGGCTGGCAGCTTCCTTGGTTCCATAGCCAGCACCCACGCGGGGCAGGGCAAAAAGCTGGCCTTTCTTGCAGGCGGTGAGACGGTCGTCCATCTGACCGGAACAGGTCTGGGCGGGCGCAATCAGGAGCTGGCCCTTGCTGCAGCACCGGTGATCGCCGGGCTGGACGCAGCGGTCTTTTCGGTGGGCAGCGATGGCACCGATGGCCCAACCGATGCTGCGGGCGGCTATGTGGACGGCAGCACGGCCGCGGCACTGGCGCAGAACCAGCTGAAGGTGTACGATGTGCTGCAGAACAACGATGCCTACCATGCCCTCAAGGCGGTGGATGGGCTGATCATCACCGGCGCGACCGGCACGAATGTCAACGATGTGGCCGTGGTGCTGATCGGAAATCAAGGATAGAACAAAGCCACCGGGAGTTCTCTGCAAAAGCGGAAAGCTCCCGGTGGCTTTTTGTGTGATACAGGGAATGGACTTTTTAGAAATTTTCCTCCGGTGCAGCAGACGGGGCGGTGATGTCCCGGTAAAAGACGGCCCACGCGGATTCCTCATAGGGGCGCAGGAAGAAGCCAATGCGTAGCGGAACCTTGAACAGCATGCAGGCAATTGCCAGCGGGAAATGCGGAAAGTACTCGGCAGAACAAGAAGGCTCCAAAGGCGGCGGAAGGCCGCTCTGTGCGCGAATCGACCGTTTTCAGACGTGAATCGACCATTTCGTGCATTGACACCCATTTTTCGGAAATGGTATAATTTCTCTGGGAAGATATAAGAAAAGTAGAGGGAACAGCTTATGAAACAGCGGAGGAAGAATATCCTTCTTGGGGCAGGGCTTGTTCTGGTAATGCTGCTCAGTATTGTGGCATACAGCCGCTATACCCAGCGCCAGATCCACCACGAGAGCACGCAAAATCTGCTTTCCACCTATGGGCAGGTAAGCAAGACCTTTACCATGTTTGTGCAGCGCAACTGGAACATCCTTGAGATCTGGTCTGATGATCTTGCGCAGCTGGCAGAGGAAACGAATACCGAGGTAAAGTGGCGCAGATATGTGAACGAAAAAGCCAACTGGCAGTACAGCGAGGTGGCCCTGTTCAACGCGGATGATCAGTTCTGGACGGTCAGCGGCAGACGGGGAGATGCCCCGCATATGCAGTCTGCACTGGAAGAAGTATACACTATGGACGGCCCTATCGTGACCAGCTACATTTCCAGTAAGGGTGTGCGCAAGGTCATGTTTGCCCAGCAGATCGAGCCTGTCACGATGGATAGCGTTACCTATACCTCGATGGCGATCTGCTACGATAACTCCGTACTGGAAAACATGCTGGGCGGCTTGGCTTATGAGGGACAGAGCGATTGCTACATTGTTCGCTCCAATGGCAATATCGTGCTTTCCACCGAGCCGAAGAGCGAGATCCCGGAGCAGATGACCAACCTGTTCGACTATCTGGAAGCAAACGTCAAGGCCGACCAGCCGTATTTTGACGAGATGCGCAAGAACCTGCCGCTGCAGTACAAAGGCAGTGTGAGCTATACCTTCAACCGCAAGCGCTACTATATGGTATACCAGCCGGTAGGTGTAAAAGACTGGGCCATCATCGGCATTGTGCCCACCAATGTGATGGACGCGGGAATGCGCCAGGTGCAAATGTTTACCATTGCACTGCTGGTAGTGCTGTCTCTGATGATCTTGGGCGGTATCGGAAAGATCTTCTATGATAAGGAAAAAACGCGAAAAGAAAAAGCGGAAGCGGAACGGATAGAGCTACAGCGCCGCAAGGAACTTACGGAACAGATGTTCCACGGGATGGCCCGCATCGTGGACCGGTTTGTGGTGTGTGATCTGGAAAATGACCGCTATGAATACCACGAGCGCAGGAGAAAGGAGCTGTACCCGACCGAGGGCAGCTATCTGGATCTGCTCAGCTGGCTGTCCCGGCAGTATGTGATCCTGACCGACGGCGAGAACACAAAGCTCGTGCAGATGCTTGCACCGGAAAACCTGCGTGCAAAGCTCAAAGAGGAAAAGGACAGCATCAAGTTCGAATATGCCACCCGTGACCGCAAAAGCTTTTTGATGATGACGGTGGTGCCTGTCGGCTGGCAGAATGGCCGTCTGACCCAGATCATAATGATCTCGCAGGATATGAGCGGCCAGCACATTCTGCAGGAACTTGCCAACACGGACGGCCTGACCGGCCTGCTGAACAAGCGCTATTTTGATGCTGTGACCCGTGCACTGGTCCACCAGGAACAGGCGTTTGTGCTGTTCTATCTGGATCTGGATCGTTTCAAGTCAGTCAACGATACCTATGGACACGAGGTGGGCGACAAGCTGCTGCAGGCGGTGGCAAAGCGCCTGCAAAGCTGCATCCGCAATCAAGATTATGCGTTTCGCATGGGCGGCGATGAATTTGCCCTGCTGACCATTGGCGCAATGTCCCCGGAAGAGGCCCACCGCAAGGTCGAGCTTATCTGTAAGACTGTTGCAGCACCCTATCATGTTGCAGGCAGTCTTCTGACGATCGGCACCAGCTGCGGCTTTGCCCTCTACCCGGAAGAAGGCACGGATACAGACAAGATTACCCGTCTGGCTGACCAGCGGATGTATAAGCACAAGCAAAAGAACCATGCCTTGCAGGATCATGGATCATAGGGGTAAAAAATAAGGTGCTGTCCGCACAGACAGCACCTTATTTTTATGGTTTACATGTGTAGCAGGCTGCGCTGCTCGCTGGCGCGGAACTTGAGTGCCGCAGCAATGAATGCCTTGAACAGCGGGTGAGCACGGTTCGGACGGCTCTTGAACTCCGGGTGGAACTGTGCGCCCAAATGGAAGTCACGGCCGGGCAGCTCTACAGTCTCTACCAGACGACCGTCGGGGCTGGTGCCGGAAATAACAAGACCGGCGTCCTGCATCTCCTGACGGAACTCGTTGTTGAACTCGTAGCGGTGGCGGTGGCGTTCCCAGATCTCGGTCTCGCCGTAGCACTCGGCCATCTTGGTGCCGGGCACCACCTTGCAGGGGTATTTACCCAGACGCATGGTGCCGCCCTTGGGAATGTTGCCCTGCTGGTCGGCCATCAGGGCGATCACATTGTGCTTGCCATCCGGGGTGAACTCGCTGGAATTTGCATCCTTGTAGCCCAGAACGCCCCGGGCAAACTCCATCACCATGATCTGCATGCCAAGGCAGATACCAAAGTAGGGAACATGGTTCTCGCGGGCATACTGTGCAGCCTGGATCATGCCCTCAATGCCGCGGTCGCCGAAACCGCCGGGTACGATGATGCCGTCCACATCGGCAAAGGCTTCCTTGCAGGCGGCCTGATCGGTCAGGTCTTCACTTTCCACCCACTTGATCTCTACCTGACTGTCGTTCTCAAAGCCGGCGTGGTACAGGCTTTCCATCACGGAGAGGTAAGCGTCGTGCAGCTTGACGTATTTGCCCACCAGTGCAATGCTGCAGGTCTTGCTGCGGGTGGCAATGCGGCTGACCACCTGCTTCCACTCGGTCAGGTCGGCAGCGGGCACATCCAGCTTGAGCTTCTGCACCACTACCTCGTCCAGACCACCGGTGTGCAGCATCAGCGGGCACTGGTACAGGCTGGGCATGGTTAGGTTCTCGATCACGCACTCCGGCTTCACATTGCAGAAAGTGCTGATCTTGCGGCGGATGTCGCCGCCCACACTGCCGTCTGCGCGCAGGATGATGATGTCCGGGTTCACGCCCATGCCCTGCAGCTCTTTCACAGAGTGCTGTGCAGGCTTGGATTTGTACTCGTCCGAGCCGGAAATGTAAGGCACCAGCACCACATGGATGTAGCAGCAGTTGTCGCGGCCCTGCTCCAGACCCACCTGACGGATGGCCTCGAGGAAGGGCTGGCTTTCAATATCACCGGTCGTGCCGCCGATCTCAGTAATGACCACGTCAGCCTCAGTGGAGGAAGCCAGATTGTAGATATAGCTCTTGATCTCGTTGGTGATGTGGGGAATGATCTGCACGGTCTGGCCCAGATATGCACCCTGACGTTCCTTGTTCAGTACGTTCCAGTACACCTTGCCGGTGGTCAGGTTGGAGTATTTGTTCAGATTCTCGTCGATAAAGCGCTCGTAGTGGCCCAGATCCAGATCGGTCTCAGTGCCATCGTCGGTCACGAACACCTCACCGTGCTGCAGCGGGCTCATGGTGCCGGGATCCACATTCACATAGGGGTCCAGCTTCTGGCTGGCCACCTTCAGACCGCGGCACTTGAGCAGACGGCCCAGCGATGCGGCTGTGATGCCCTTGCCAAGGCCGGAGACGACACCGCCGGTGACAAAGATGAATTTGGTTTGTTTCTCTGCCATAGAATTTCCTCCTCTATTTTTGTTTTTCTGAATTCTTTCCCTTATAAACCTTTGTGAATTCTTTCAGGTGAACGGTCTTGCTCTCAGCCTCTCCCAAAATGAGCCGGTGAAAGCAAGAATACTTTTCCCAATCCAATATTATACACCCATGTCCTCATAATTTTCAAGGACTTCCTGTGCAATTTCTGTGCGGTCACGACGGGTATCCATGGCCTGTTTTTCTATGTAGCGGTGTGCCTCGGCTTCGGTCATGTGCTCGTGCTCCACAAGGCAGCATTTTGCCCGGCTGACCAGCCGCACCTGTGCGATCTTTTCCTGTAAGCGGGCGTTCTCCTGCCGGGCACGCAGCAGGCGGTGGTTGCCCGCCGCCGCCATGTGCATGGCCTGCACAAAAAAGGCGGTGCTGAAGGGCTTTGACAGCAGCAATACCCCCTGCTCGCTCAAAGGCCCCAAAAGCTGCTCAGCCTGTGCGGCCTTGACCAGAAACACGACACCGGCATCTGTTTTTTCCACAGCATTGATGCACACCTCATGCCCGAATTCATCGGGCAGGGGAGAGTTGACCACGATCAGCTCAAAATCCGATTCCGTCATGCGCCGCCGGGCTTCGGCCCCGCTGGGAATGATCACCGGGCGGCTGTAGCCCATTTCGGTCAGCCGTGCAGCGATATACTCGTTGGAGCTTGCACCGGCACTTACGATCAGTGCACGTCCCATTTCCTTCGCTCCTTTCTCCTACACACCCTCTTTTGCAGGGGTCAGATGGCGTTGAAGTAATGGATACGCTCATACTCAACAGGGTCGGACGCGTGCTTCAGTGCTTCGCAGCGCTTCAGTTCTTCCGTAAAGTAGCGGCTGGCAAGCTGCTCGGGCAGCACTCTGCGCAAAAATTCGCTCTCCTCCGCAGCCTGCACGGCCTCTTCCAGACTGGCGGGCAGAGTCTCAAGGTTGAGGCCCTCAGCCATAGAGGGGTCGAACAGATTCTTGTTCACGGGGGCAGAGAGCACCATGCGGTTCTCGATGCCGTCCAATCCGGCAGCCAGAACCAGACCAATGGCCAGATAGGGGTTGCAGGCAGGGTCCGGGCTGCGCAGCTCCATGCGGCAGTTGTCGCCCTTTACCTGCGGGATGCGCACCAGCTGGCTGCGGTTCTGGCGGCTCCAGCTCACATAGCGGGGCGCTTCATCGCAGCCAAAGCGCTGATAGCTGTTGGGCAGAGGGTTGGTGAACACGGTCAGCTCCCGGCTGTGGGCCAGCACACCGGCCATAAAGCTGCCTGCAATGCTGTCCGGGGCAATGTCGCCCTCAAACAGGTTGCGGCCATCCATGTAAAGGGACAGGTTGATGTGCAGGCCGCTGCCTGCCTGATCCGGCAGGGGCTTGGGCAGGAAGCTTGCATGGATGCCGCTGCGGGTGGCAATGGCGCGCACGATCTGCTTGAACATCATCACGTTGTCGGCGGTCTTGAGGGGGCCTGCGTGGTGGCAGTCGATCTCGTTCTGGCCGTTGCCGCTTTCGTGATGGCTGTGCTGAGGGCTCATGCCCATCTGCTCCATGGTCAGGCAGATGTCCCGGCGGAGGTTCTCGCCTGCGTCCAGCGGGGCCACGTCAAAGTAGCCGCCAAAGTCGATGGGGATACGGGTGGGGCGGCCCCGGTCATCATTCTCGAACAGGTAGAACTCACACTCTGCGCCCACATTGCAGGTGATGCCCAGCTTTTTGAATTTTCGGTTCACGCTGCGCAGAAAGCCGCGGCAGTTGCCGCCAAAGGGCTGGCCGTCCGGCTTTTCCACATCACAGAAGAACTGCATCACCCGGCCCTCGGTAGGCCGCCAGGGGAGAATGGTCACGGTGGAAAGATCCGGCCGCAGCACAAGGTCGCTTTCCTCCACCTTCATGAAGCCGGCAATGGAGCTGCCGTCGAAGCAGACACCGTCTTCCAGAGCTTTGGGCAGATCGCTTGCCAGCACGGCAATGTTCTTCTGAGTGCCAAAGATATCGCAGAAGGCAAAGCGCACAAATTTGACGTTGTTGTCCTCCACAAAATCAAGGATGTCCTGTTGGGTCGAATAGCTCATAATGGTTTCCCTTTCAAATAAAACGCCTAAAGGCCTGCCCTCAGAATGGGAGCAGGTCTTTAGGCTGGTGTAAGAAATAGGAAAAGGAGAATGGCGATTTTAAATTCTGCAGCCTACGGATGCTATTCTGCTGTTACGCTGATGAAAGATCAGACGTAGTAGAGCATCTTGCTGTAGCTGGGCAGAGGCCAATAATCCTCACCGCAGATGGTCTCGGCGTCGTCCGCAGCGGCACGCAGAGCATCCATTGCAGGCAGCACGTTGTCGTGGAAAGCAACGGCCTTTTCTGCCTCGGTGGGCAATGCCTTGGAAGCATCCACTGCATCCTGCAGGGTATCGACAGCGTCGCTCATAGCATCGGCATCAGCAGAGAGCTTGGTCAGGGTCTTGGTCTCACTGCGCACGCTGATGTTCTCGCTCACGGCCAGTTTGGATGCTGCGGTATTGGCAAGCTCGCTCATGTAGGAGTTGACGGCAGGCAGCAGCTGCTTGCGGGCCATTTCCAGCATGGTCAGAGCCTCGATGTTGATGATCTTGGAGTAGTGCTCCATCTCCACCTCGTAGCGGCTCTCCATCTCTACCTTGGTCAGCACGCCGAACTCTTCCATCAGGGCAATGTTCTTGGGCTCGATCAGGGCAGGCAGAGCAGCGGGGGTGTTCTTCTTGTTGGGCAGACCGCGCTTTGCGGCTTCCTCTTCCCACTCGGCAGTGTAGCCGTTGCCGTTGAAGATGACGCGGCGGTGGTCGCGGATGGTGCGCTTGACCAGAGCGATCACGGCGCTGGTAAAGTCCTCAGCGCTCTCCAGCTCGTCGGCGTAGCCCTTCAGTTCCTTTGCAACGGCGGTGTTCAGGATGGTGTTGGCATCACTCAGGTTCTCAGCGGAACCGGGCATACGGAACTCGAACTTGTTGCCGGTGAAGGCAAAGGGAGAGGTACGGTTGCGGTCGGTGGTATCCTTGCTGAACTTGGGCAGGACATCAACGCCCAGATCCATCTTCATCTTGACGGGGCCGGCATAGGGGGAATCGGATGCGATGGCATCGATGACAGCTTCCAGCTCTTCGCCCACGAAGATGGAAATGATAGCCGGAGGTGCCTCGTTGGCACCCAGACGGTGATCGTTGCCGGGAGTGGCAACGGAGGTGCGCAGCAGATCGGCGTACTCGTCAACAGCCTTGATGACAGCAGCCAGGAACACAAGAAACTGCAGATTCTCCATGGGGGTGTCGCCCGGGTCGAGCAGATTCTCGTGGGTGGTGGACATGGACCAGTTGTTGTGCTTGCCGCTGCCGTTGACACCCTCAAAAGGCTTCTCATGCTGCAGGCAGACCAGACCGTACTTGGGAGCGATCTTCTTCATCATCTCCATCGTCAGCAGGTTGTGGTCGATGGCAACGTTGGTGGTGTCGAAGATGGGAGCCAGCTCATGCTGGCAGGGAGCAACTTCGTTGTGCTTGGTCTTGGCGGGAATGCCCAGCTTCCACAGCTCTTCGTCCAGCTCCTTCATGAACGCGGAGACCTCGGGACGAATGACACCGAAGTAGTGCTCTTCCAGCTCCTGACCCTTGGCAGAGGGGGCACCGAACAGGGTGCGGCCGGTGAGGATCAGATCCTGACGGGCTTCGTAATCTTCCTTCTTAATAAGGAAGTACTCCTGCTCGGGGCCGACGGTGGTGGAGACGTAATCCACATCCTTGCCGAACAGCTTCAGGATACGGACCGCCTGATTGGACAGTGCGTTCATGGAACGCAGCAGGGGGGTCTTCTTATCCAGAGCCTCGCCGGTGTAGCTGACGAATGCGGTGGGGATGCACAGCACGTCATCCTTCACGAATGCGTAGCTGGTGGGGTCCCATGCAGTGTAGCCGCGGGCCTCGCAGGTGGCGCGCAGACCGCCGGAGGGGAAGGAAGATGCATCGGGCTCGCCGCGCACCAGCTCCTTGCCGGAAAACTCCATGATGGCGGTGCCGTCGCCCACAGGGGAAACAAAGCCATCGTGCTTCTCACTGGTGATGCCGGTCAGCGGCTGGAACCAGTGGGTGTAGTGGGTGGCACCCAGCTCCATGGCCCAGCGCTTCATCACGCTGGCCACAACGTTTGCCACCTCAATGTCCAGCGGAGCACCCTTGTGCAGGGTGTTCTTCAGGCTCTTATAGGTTGCGCTCGGCAGGCGCTCCTTCATCACATGTTCGTTAAAGACCTTGCTGCCGTAGATTTCCATAACATTCGCTGCCATAAATCCTACTCCTTACTTGATCTTATTTTTCTTACCCTTTCGTCTGCATTCTGGTCTGCCGCAATGCCGCACCCAGAAGTACGAAAGCATCTTAACAAAAACGGCGCTGCGAGTCAGGAGGTGACCCACAGCGCCGTTGCTGTCTATGGTTTGATTATAGCCCCGGCGGGCCAAAAAGGCAATTGACAAATCTGACGATTCTGTACAAACAGCTTCCTGCATTTTTGGAGCATCCGCACTTGGTATGACTTTTGAACCTTTAAACCGGAACAGAACGATTTGGAATTGCCTCCGCTTGCGCTCTGGCAATATCAGCGGAAATAATATTTTTAAATTTGCAGTTCCGGCAGGCCTGCGGGCCCGCCGGAACTGTTTTTTCACGGGAGGAGTCGTTACGGACAATTGCATTTGCAAAACCTAGGCTTATCCGTTGCGTGACAGCCGCAGATGCTACTACCCGCTACGACCCCTTTTGTGAAAATGCGTTTGGAGCGGCCCGCAGGCCGCGACAAACGCCAATATAAAAATAATATTTCCTTTAAATATGCCCAGAGCGAAGCGGAGGGCATTCTAAATGGTCAGATCACCTGGAACAAAAAGAACTTGAGGTAGTTGGTCTCCGGCACACCCCACAGGATCGGATGATCCGGGGCCTGCTGCTTCACCTCGATCTGCCGCAGCTGGCGGTGCGCATCCTTTGCAGCGGCGTGCAGCATCTTGATGAACAGCTCCTCGGTGGCAAAGTGGGAGCAGCTGGCAGTTGCCAGATAGCCGCCGCGGGGCAGCAGCTTCATGGCACGGTAGTTGATCTCCTTGTAACCGCGCATGGCGTTCTCCACAGTGCGGCGCGCCTTGGTAAAGGCCGGCGGGTCCAGAATGATAAAATTGTAGGGGTGTCCCTCTCTTTCCAAGCGGGGCAGCAGCTCAAAGGTGTCCTCGCACAAAAAGTCCATATTGGTCAGACCGTTGCGCTGGGCATTGCGCTGCGCCATGGCAATGGCCTCGGTGCTGATGTCGGCGGCGGTCACACGGGCAGCGCCGCCCGCAGCGGCGTTCAGTGCAAAGCTGCCGGTGTGGGTAAAGCAGTCCAGCACGGTGTGGCCTGCGGCAAGGCGTGCCACCGCCCGGCGGTTGTACTTCTGATCAAGGAAGAAGCCGGTCTTCTGGCCGTTCTCGAAATCCACATGATAGTAAACTCCGTTCTCGCAGATCTCGGTCTGGGTGCTTGCCGGGTGAGTCTCACCGGGCAGCTCAAACCAGCCTTTGTTCTGCTCAAGACCTTCCTTTGCGCGCAGAGCCTCATCGTTGCGCTCGTAGATGCCGTCGATGGTCTGGCCGTCGGCGCGCAGGACTTCTGCCAGAATGGGGAAGAGGACGGGCTTGAGCTTTTCCATGCCCACGCTCAGGGTCTGCGTGACGAGGATGTTGCTGAACCGGTCCACAGTCAGCCCGGGGAACTGGTCGGCTTCGCCAAAAATGACGCGGCAGGCAGAAAGGTCTGCAGGTTCCAGCACGGTCTTGCGGTAGTTCCATGCATATTCCACCCGGCGGCGCCAGAACGCAGCATCAAAGGTGTCGTTGGCATTGCGGGAGATCAGCCGCACGCGGATCTTGCTCTTGAGCGAGACAAAGCCGGTGCCAAGGTAGGAACCTTTGGTGCTGACCACATCGGCCAGCGTGCCGTTTTCCGGCTCATTTTCCGGGGAATGGAGGATGTCGTTCTCATACACCCAGGGGTGCCCGCCCACCAGCAGGCCCTCGGCGTGTTTGTTGACGGTATACACAGGGTAAGCGCGTTCTTTCATATGGTTCTCCTTATCATGGACGATCTCCCTTCGTCCCGCGTTCGCTCGACACGCTTACCGTGCGGATAGGCTCCCTCACTGAGGGAGCTGGCTGCGAAGCAGACTGAAGGAGTAAAAATCTACCCTTTATAATAGCACAAAATCATGTTATTATAAATAAGAAATGCCAAAAAACCGCATGAAAGAGGGATGCATTATGGAAATCGAACGCAAATGGATGGTGAAGGGCTGGCCGGAGGGGCTGCCCCTCAGGGAGGAATTTGCCATGCGGCAGGGCTATATCAGCGTGCGGCCCACTGTGCGCATCCGGGAAGAAGCCCTCACCGGCGGCAGAACGGACTACATCCTCTGCTTCAAATCCGGGGGCGGCCTTGCCCGTGAGGAGATCGAGCGCAGCATCGACAAAGAACTGTTTGATGATCTGGAATACAAGATCATCGGCAAACCTCTCATCCCGAAGCTGCGCCGCAGCTACACCCTGCCGGACGGTTCTGTGCTGGAAGTGAACCATGTGGACGAAGGCCAGCCCACCGAGTTCTGGTATGCCGAGGTGGAGTACCCCACAGTGGAAGCAGCCCTTGCATGGCAACCGGAAAGCTGCGGCCTTGGCGATTACCTCAAGGATGAAGTGACGAACCAGCCCGGCCAGAGCATGGGCGAATACTGGGTGGAGACAAGAGGATGAAAAAAGTAAAACTCAAACTGGAACTGCAGTACAACTCCCCGGTGATCCTCACATTTTTCCTGCTGTCACTTCTGGTGCTGTTCCTCGACCAGTGGACGGACGGGTGGACGACGATGCATCTGTTCTGTGTCTACCGCTCCTCGCTGAAGGACCCGCTGTTCTACATCCGGTTGTTCGGCCATGTGCTGGGCCATGCCAGCTGGGACCACTTTCTGAACAACATGCTGCTGCTGCTCGTTGTTGGCCCGCCAATGGAAGAAAAGTACGGCAGCAAGCCGCTTTTGTGCGGCATGGTGTTCACCGCTCTGGTCACCGGCGTGCTGCAATGCGTGCTGTTCCCACGTTCGGGGCTGCTGGGCGCGTCCGGCATCGTGTTCATGCTTATCATGCTTTCGTCGCTGGCGGGCTTCTCCGGCGGCATCCCAGTCACCATGCTGCTGGTTGCAGCGCTGTACTTTGGTCAGCAGGTGTACGATATCATTTTTGTGCACGACAATGTAGCAAACTTCATGCACATTGTGGGCGGCTTATGCGGCACTGCCTTTGGCTACTACAGCGCGCTGCACAGCCGCCGCAGACCGGCAAAAGCGGTGAAGTTTTCCAGCACGAACAGCCGCCGGAAGCGCTGAACCCACTGTGGACATAGGCTGATTTTGAAAAATTTGCAAACAGGTATTGACAAACGAAAAATCCGTGGTTTAATATAGCCAAATTCAATACACTAAACCGTTGAAGCGGAGATAACGGCGAACCATGCCTGTACAGAGAGCCTGCGCAGCTGAGAAGCAGACCGGAAACAGTTCGTCAAGGAAAGTGTGACTTTGCGTTATATTTTCCCGAAATGGACCGCTGAGGGTGCAGGGAACTGCGGAGAACTTTTGCCGCACAGTATTCTGCAACGTAGGGCATACGTCAGTTGCCGGGGATGTGTTGGCATCTCGCCAAGTGCATGGGGTCATGCCAATGAAGTCAGGGTGGCACCGCGGATAAAAGGCCAAATTTTATTCGTCCTTGACAGAAGAGAGTTCTTCTGTTAGGGGCGTTTTTCTTTTCCACTCCCTCGGCAGAAGAGCCGGGGGAGTTTTTGTTTTAGGAAAAATTACAGGTCACTGCGCGGGAAAGCTGCCATGGCCCAGAAGTTCAGCTCGTGCTCCGAGCAGGCATGGAAGATCTCGCGGCAGCGGGCAAGGCGTTCGTCGCTCAGGCCTTCGCAGACTTTTTCTGCAAACGCGGCCCAGTCGCGGCAGGCCGCCTCATAGCTCTTGTCAGCATAGTCCACCACCAGTGCACCATAAAGGGTATCCTGCACGGAAGGCTTTTCTTCCAGCAGTTTCTGGAAGATCCAGCCATAGCTTAGCATACAGGGCAGGCAGGCCATCATGCACTCGGCTGCGCCCTCGCCGTTTTTGGCGGCTTCGATCATAGAGTCCACATAGGCACGGTTCTCCGGCCGCAGCGGCAGGCTCTGGATGCCTTCATCGGTCAGTCCAAAGTGCCTGAGATAGTGCAGGCGGGCTGCATCCTCGCTCTCATTCACGAAGGAAAGCAGGGAATAGTAGGTGCGGATGGTCTGCATATCCTTTGCCTTGGTCATGCCCCAGGCAAACACCTTGGCATATTCCCGCAGGTAAAGACTGTCCTCCACGATGTAGCCCTTGAAGCAGGCTTCATCCAGTGTGCCATCCGCAAGGTGGGTCAGAAATTCTGAGTGCAGGCATTTCTCCCACACAGGCAGACTTTCCTGCACCAGCTGCTGCACAAAGGTCTGCTCACTCACCCACAAACTCTCCCTTCAGTGCAAACATATGGTCCATCGGGCCGGAGCCGTGGCCCAGATCCAGCATGGCAGAAAGACAGCCGGAAATGTAGGCCTTTGCGCGCTCCACAGATGCATCCAGATCATAGCCCTTTGCCAGATTGGACGCAATGGCGCTGGACAGGGTGCAGCCGGTGCCGTGGGTATTGGGGTTTGCAATGCGCTTGCCACGGAACCATTTGCCGCAGCTGTCCCGCCACAGAAGGTCGTCGGCATCGTTGATCTGGTGGCCGCCCTTGCACAGCACGGCACAGTGGTATTTCTCGCTGATCAGCTTTGCAGCGGCCTCCATTCCGGCCGCATCGGTGATCTTCATGCCGGAAAGGATCTCAGCCTCCGGAATGTTGGGGGTGACCACCTCTGCCATGGGCAGCAGCTTTTCGGTCAGTGCCTGCACGGCATCGTCCCGCAGCAGCTTGGAGCCGGAGGTGGCAACCATCACCGGGTCCACCACGATATGCTTTGCGCCGTAGGTGTGCAGCTTTTCGGCGATCACACCGATCAGCTCTGCCGAGGATACCATGCCGATCTTGACGGCATCCGGGTAGATGTCGGTAAAAATGGCATCGATCTCCTGTGCCAGAAATTCGGGCGTGGCTTCAAAAATGCCGGTCACACCTGTGGTGTTCTGGGCAGTCAGTGCGGTAATGGCGCTCATGGCATACACGCCGTTTGCAGTCATGGTTTTGATATCGGCCTGGATGCCAGCACCGCCGCTGGAATCGCTGCCGGCAATCGTCAATGCAGTTTTCATGGTTACAACTTCCTTTGCAAAAAATGCGGAAATGCCCGCAAGGAGGCATTTCCGCACTTTGAAGCAGCAGTATCTCCCTACGTTGGCATTGTCCAAATCAGGTCACAGGTCTGGGCAAACAGCCCACTCTCAGCCTGCTTTTGCAGGCTCCCTTTTTTCTGCGTTCAAGAATACCACAGTGCCGCTGCATTTGCAAGGGGATGGCCCTTTTCAATCGGCCCGCTGCGTGGTAAAATGAAAAAAACAAAGGGGGAAATACCATGAACATCACGGTCTATCTTGGAGCAAATGCGGGCAATGATCCTGCGCTGGCGGAAGCTGTCCGGGAACTGGGCAGCTGGATCGGTGCAAACGGTCACCGCCTTGTGTACGGCGGCTCCCGCAGCGGCCTGATGGGTCAGCTTGCCCAGAGCGCGCTGGACGCAGGCGGCACGGTGACCGGTGTGGAACCGCAGTTCTTTGTGCAGCAGGAGCTGCAGCACGATGGCCTGACCGAGTTGATCGTCACCAAGGACATGACCGAGCGCAAGACGAAGATGATCGAGCTGGGCGATGCCTTTATCGCATTCCCCGGCGGCACCGGCACGCTGGAAGAGATCGCAGAGGTAATGTCCAAGGTCTCGCTGGGCCAGTTGGACGCGCCCTGCATCCTGTATAATCTGAACGGCTACTACGACAGCCTGAAAGCACTGCTTGCCAAAATGATCGAGAAAGGCCTTTCCACGCCGCAGCGCCAGCAGGGCATCCGATTTGCGGCGAATCTGGAAGAGATCACAACAATTTTGAATAAAGCCTAAAAGGAAACGCTTCCCCGGCCGGGAAGCGTTTCCTTTTTATATCATTCTCCCAGTGCAGTGCGGATATTTGCCAGCACCTTCTGGCTCAGCAGCACAAAAGCCTGCTTGGTGCGTCCGGCAGAAACATTCGCGCAATGCACATTCTCACGGGCAAAGAAGCCTTCACCCACCGGGCCGGCAGCGGCACGGGTGTCACAGAAGAAGTGGGTGCCCGGCAGAGCAAGCCACTATTCCAGAGCAGCAGAGTCAAAGCCCGGGCCGATGGAGGTGTTGAACAGTACCTTGCCTGCGCCCAGCTGTGCAAATTCGTCCTTGCCCAACAGCAGTACGTTCTTGTTCAGGCAGGTGAACACCACCTCGCTCTCGGTCAGCAGCTGTGCCAGCGGCTTATAGGCCATGCCCACAGCTTCGGCATCCGGCTTGCGGGTGCGGCTGTAATAGGCAATGTCGGCACCCATGAACTGCAGCGCGTCGGCGATCATTTTGCCGGACACACCCAGCCCGATGATGCCTGCCTTCAGCCCGGTGATCTCCACCGGCTCGTCCCGCAGCATGGGCATCCCAAAACCGTGCAGGATGCCGGTGAGCTCATGCAGGACGTACTCCACAACGCCGCGGTCGCCGTAGTCCCGGATGCCCAGCACTTTGATGCCGCGGGTGCGGGCGTAGGCGATATCCACATTGGCGCTTTCCTCAGAATACAGGCTGCAGCACATGCCGATGTAACGGATATTCGGGCAGCGCTCGATCACATTTTTGCCCATGCGGGAGGTGTAGCTCAGAAGCACGGCATCGGCATCTCCGATGCGCTGCACGATCTGGTCATCGCTGGCCGGGATATCGCGGTACAGCACCACTTCTTTTGCGTACTGATGCAGCGCTTCCTCGGCGGAAGGAATCAGGCTTACCGGCTCAATGGCCACCAGTTTGTTGAACATCTGCAAAGCCCTCCTTTAATAGAAGCATACGGGGGAGGAGAGGTTGCGCAGCAGGGCAACTACGCTCCAACCGGCAATGGCGCTGGTGGAAGAGCAGATATCCACCACGGCCTTCACGCCCTCGATCTCGGCGGTGATGCAGTGGTCGTCGCCCACCCAGCCGGGTACCGAGTGCATGGTCACGCCGGTGATCTCCGGGCCGGTGGTGGCCAGCGAGGTGGCAACAGCCACATTCACGCGGCGGGGGAAGGTGGCAATGGCCTGCTTGGCATTGCCGGTGAACACGGTGGTCTTTTCGGTATCGGTCAGCAGGTGGTCGGCCCATACCGGCGTGTTGCGGAAGCCCTTGGCTCCGGTGTGGGTCTCAATGCCTGCCGTCTCGGCCAGCTTCTGCGCCTCAGCCATCAGAGTGACGGTCTGCAGCACATCAAAGCCGCCAATGGCACCGCTTGCCAGATGCACCTTGGCACCGCCCTCCACGGCAGCGGCCTTGACCTGCTCGTAAAAATCAAGGTCTGCAAACGCGCCAATGGAAATAATGACCAGATTCACGCCTTTTTTCAGTACAGGCACAGCCATGGCGCGCACAGCCTCCACCGAAGCAGTCTCCACGATGTATTCCGGCTGCAATGTCAGCAGAGCATCCACATCATCACACACGGCACAGCCCACCGTTTCGGCAGTCTTTTCTGCCGAAGCACGGGTGCGGCTGGTCACGCCCACCAGCTCATAGTCCGGCAGCAGACCGTTCTTCCATGCATCGGCCACAATGTTGCCCAGAAAGCCGCAGCCTACAATGCCAAATTTTGTTTTCATATCCTAAACTCCTTTTTCTGCTTTTCCAAAGAAAACAGCATATTCCATTAAAGTATATCATATCAAAACAAAAAATGATATAATAAGGTGCAAGAAAGGAGAAAGCTATGTCGAAAACAAAGGAGCTTTTCTGGACGTTTTTCAAAATTGGAGCGTTCACGTTTGGCGGAGGCTACGCCATGGTAGCCCTGCTGCAAAATGAGTTTGTAGAAGAGAAAAAGTGGGTGACAAAAGAAGAATTTCTGGACATGGTGGCAATTGCCGAGTCTACGCCCGGCCCGGTGGCGGTGAACAGTGCCACCTATATCGGCTACAAGATCGAGGGTGCGGCAGGTGCGGCAGCGTCCACGGTGGCGGTATGTCTTCCGTCCTTCGCGGTCATTTATCTGATCTCGCTGTTCTTTGACCAGTTCCTCCGCCTTTCGGTGGTGGCAAGTGCGTTCCACGGCATTCAGGTGTGTGTGATCTATCTGATCCTTTCCGCCGGACTGAAGATGCTGAAGCAGCTGGAACACAGCGTCTTCAATATTGTCATCCTGACCACGGTTGCGGCAGCGATGGTGGGCTGTTCCATTGCAGCAGTGTCCTTCTCTTCCATTTTTTACATCCTGTTCAGCGGTGCGGCCGGGCTGCTGGTGTATGCAGTACAGCAGCTGCGGAAGGGGGAGAAGAAGCCGTGATCTATGTAGAACTTTTCTGGAATTTCCTCATGATCGGTGCGTTGTCCTTCGGCGGCGGCTACGGGATGATCTCGCTGGTGCGGGAAACGGTCTTAGGACACGGCTGGCTGACGGAAGGCGAATTTCTCAGCTTCATTGCCGTGTCGGAATCCACACCCGGCCCGCTGGCCATTAATATGGCTACCTTCATTGGTTCTTCACAGGGCGGCTTCTGGGGTGCGCTGTGTGCGACGCTGGGTGTGGTGCTGCCGTCCTTTGTCATTATCCTGCTCGTTGCATCGGTGCTGCAGAACCTGATGAAGTATGCCGGTGTCAACGCAGTTCTTGGCGGCGTTCGTCCCTGTGTGGTGGCAATGATCCTTGCAACGGCAGTCAACATGGCGCTTTCCACACTGCTGGGCTTTGCGGGCCGCAGCACCGACTTTGTGCCGGATGCGCGCTCCATTGCAGTGTTTGTACTTTTGTGGGCGCTGCATCTGCTGTGCCGCAAAAGGAACGGCAAGGCACCATCCCCCATTCTCATGATCCTGATTTCCGCAGGGCTGGGCATCCTGTTCTGGGGAGCATAAAAAATAACGCGCCGGGTGGTTCTCGTTGAACGATCCGGTGCGTTTTGTTGTAAAAAGCCGGGCACAGGAAAACTCATGGCTCCCTGTGCCCGGCTTCAGCTTTTATTGGAATTTAGACGCTGTGCGATCAAGCTGCAACAGAAGAAGCAGCTTCGCTGGAAGCAGCTTCGCTGGAAGCAGCCTCACTGGAAGCGGCCTCAGAAGAAGCGGCCTCAGAAGAAGCGGCCTCGCTGGAAGCAGCCTCAGAAGAAGAACCGTTCTCCTCTGCAACAGCGGAAGAAGCGTTCTCCTCGGCCTCAGCAGCAACAGAAGTGCTGGTAGAAGCAGCCTCGGAAGAGGATGCAGCAGTGGAGGAAGCAGAACCGCCGCAAGCGGTCATGCCAACAGCCAGAGCCAGAGCAACAACAGCAACACAAACATTCTTGAGTTTCATATCTAAAATCTCCTTGCCATACGCAAATGTATTTTGCAGAAGGCCCTACAGGAAGCGCCTTTCTGCAAGTGGATATTCTAGTCTTTTTTGCGAAAAAATCAAGAGCTTTTTTGGCTAAGAAGTGAGATTTCAAGGATAATCTACGATTTTGTTATAATTTATCGCTAAAAGTCAAAGAGTTTTTGTCAAACTGATCGAAGCACAGGGAGACTCAGGAAAGAATTTTTTACCGCGTTGTAATCTCTTTGTAATTTCTTTCATTGTTTGTTCACTTGAATCAAGACGGGAATGCATGTTTCCTGAAGAGAAATAAAGATGAAGTACTATGTTACATTGACCGGACTCAACTACCGCTTCGGCACTCAGCCGTTTACAGTAGGCCAGAAGGTAAAGCTGGTCAAAGAGCCGGAGAATGACTTTGGCAGCGAAGAAGATGCCATCGCATTCTGACAGAAAAGCCCGTCGCACTGTATTTTGTGTGACGGACTTTTCTGCACCTTTTTGCTTCGGCGCACATACACCGGGCAAAGGGGGAATGCATCGTGAACCAGATCGTTTTCACTGCGTGGGTACTGCTGTTTCCGGCGGCGTGCACTACACTGGGGGCAGCAGGCGTGTTTTTGCTGCGGCGGCAGTCGCGGCCCTGCACGCAGCGCATCCTGTGCGGCATGGCAGCGGGCATTATGCTGGCGGCCAGTGTGTGGAGCCTGCTGCTGCCTGCTATCCAGCGCGGACAGACTTTGCCGCTTCCGGCATGGATCCCATCGGCAGTGGGGCTTGTGCTTGGCGCAGTGGGCCTTTTGCAGGTGGAACAGTTTGCCGGGCAGCTGCTGGAAGGCGGGGCCGGGCACGGCGGACGCATGGTGCTGGCTGTAACATTGCACAACCTGCCCGAGGGTATGGTGGCGGGCCTTGCCGCTGCACTGGCTTTGACCGGGGAGCCGGATGCTATCAGCGGTGCGCTGGCGCTGAGCCTTGGCATCGGTTTGCAGAATATCCCGGAAGGTGCAGCAGTCAGCCTGCCGCTGGCCCATAATGGCCGCACCCGCAGTCAGGCGTTTTTTGCGGGAGCGGCTTCCGGGCTGGTAGAGCCGTTGGGGGCATTGCTTGCCTTTGCTCTGGCCGAATGGGTCAGTGCTGCGCTGCCGTGGCTGCTCAGCGCAGCGGCGGGCTGCATGGTGTGCGTGACCGCACAGGAGATGATCCCGCAGGCCGTGGAGGGCGATGAGCCTGCCGGTGTTGTAAGCATTGTGCTGGGATTTGCGCTGATGATGGCACTGGATGTGGCATTGTAAGAAAAAAGGGGCTGCTGCAAAATCGATGCCGTTAATAAAATAACAGGATAAAAGCAAAGCGCAGTACAAACATAACGCGAAAGCGCAGAGAATGTACTGCGCTTTTTTGGATTTTTGAGAGCATCACATTTTCTGACTTTGGGCTATCCTATTTGATCGTTTCATGCGTTGGCCGTGAAATGATACCTCCCACCCCTTGCAATCTGCCTGCGTTTATGGTACAATATTCTGGCATTCAGAAGAATGTGTCGGACAGCGCCTGCTGCGTGGTTCGGCATACGGATGCGGGTCCTGTACGATGGATTCGCTGTGAACCAGGTCAGGTGGGGAACCAAGCAGCCTTAAGCAGTGCGTTCGTGCGTTTCAGTAAGCCTGCATCCGTATGCCGAGTTACGCAAGGCGGGGACAAAACCCCGTCAGCGCTGTCCTTTTTATTTTGCAGGAAAGGGGAGAGAACCATGTACCGTGCCTTGTACCGCAAATGGAGGCCGCAGCGTTTTGAGGATGTGGTAGGCCAGCGGGCCATTGTTACTGCGCTGAAAAACCAGATCACGGCAAACCGTGTGGGCCATGCCTACCTGTTTACCGGCGTGCGCGGCACCGGCAAAACCACCTGCGCCAAGATCTTTGCAAAGGCGGTCAACTGCCTGCATCCGGTCAATGGAGACCCCTGCGGCGAGTGTGAGATCTGCAAGGGCATCGATAACGGCAGCATTCTGGACGTGGTGGAGATGGATGCGGCTTCCAACAACGGTGTGGACGATATCCGCGACCTGCGCGACGAGACAGCCTACACTCCCAGCGCCTGCAAATATAAGGTATACATCATCGATGAGGTGCACATGCTGTCCACAGCAGCATTCAATGCGCTGCTCAAAACGCTGGAAGAACCGCCTGCCCACGTCATCTTCATTCTGGCAACCACTGAGATCCAGAAGGTGCCTGCCACCATTCTTTCCCGCTGCCAGCGGTACGATTTTACCCGCATCGGGCCGGAGGATATCGCCCGCCGGGTGGAATACATTGCGGGTGAGGAAAAGCTGGAGCTTTCGCCGGACGGTGCGGAACTGATCGCCCGTCTGGCCGACGGTGCGCTGCGCGATGCGTTGTCCATTCTGGATACCTGCGCAGGCGTTACGGCGAAAATCGATGCCGATGTGGTGCGCCGCATGGCAGGTGTGACCGACCGCAGTTATCTGTTCCGCATTTCGGACGCACTGGAAGCGCAGGACGGTGCCACAGCACTGGCCCAGCTGGCACAGCTTCGCCAGCAGTCTGTGGATGTCAAGCGTCTGACAGAGGAATTGATCGCGCATTATCGTGCTTTGATGCTGGCAGCATTGCCGGGCGGGCAGAGCCTTCTGTCCGGCGTTTCGCCGGAGGAGGAGGCTTTGTATCTGGAAAAAGGCCCGCAGCTTGGCCAGCGGGAGGCCATTCGTGCCATCCGTGCGCTGGGCAGTGCGCTGGAACATATGACCCGCGGCAGCGACCAGCGGATCGAGCTGGAACTTGCACTGTTTGGCTTATCCGAACCGCCCCAGCAGCCGCAGGCAGTTCCTGTGCAGGCCGCGCCTGTCCGTGCTGCAGCTCAACCCGCAGCGCCGCAGCCGTTTGCATCGGCAACTGCTGTGCAGCCCTTTGCAAGCGCTCCGATTTCACAGCCGCCAATACCGTCCGTTCCTGTGGTGCAGCCTGCAGCGGAACCGAAACCTGTAAAGGCAGAACCTTCCGTGCCGTCGGAAATATCTGCAGAGCAGACTTCACCCGTCCAGACCGAAGAGCTGCCGCCGCTGCCGGAGGAACCGCCCGTGCAGCAGGCCGGAATGCTGCCTTGGGACGAGCCTGCCGCGCAGGCCGC
>ERZ791917.726-NODE-726-length-25748-cov-4.926673_pt1 | contig 25748 bp, 24 predicted proteins | sample MGYA00510138_ERZ791917 | MGnify/ENA primary metagenome ERZ791917 (study PRJEB30046, sample SAMN00792102) | human gut metagenome | study: EMG produced TPA metagenomics assembly of the A metagenome-wide association study of gut microbiota in type 2...
TTTTGATTTACTTTAAGGAACTGTTCATCCTTACACATAAGATTATACGGTCTCTGAGTTTATGTTTAGCTACAAGATCAACGATGAATTAGAGTTAGCCGTGCCAAGATTGACTGACGGTGAAGCTCTGTATGACTTAATTGACAGAAACCGGGACAATTTATCCTACTACTTGCCTTGGGTTGACCACGTTCATGACGTGCAAGCTGAGACTGACGCTATTAGGTGTGCTTTAGTCAGGTTTGCTGAAGGTAAAGCCTTAGACCTGCACATTTGGTATCATGGCCGTTTAGCTGGTAAAGTCAGCTTGAATTCAATTGATGCTAGGTACTCTGAGGCAGATATAGGCTACTTTTTGGGCAAAGAATTTCGCGGACGCGGGATTATGACGATGGCTACTCGGGCTATCATCGATATCGCCTTTGAGGAATATGGCCTGCACAGAATTATGCTGCAGTGCGCTGTAGACAATCTGCCAAGCAATAATGTGGCTAAACGGCTGGGGATGCGGTTTGAAGGATGCCATAAGGGCCGGCTGATCCTTAGAGACGGCTATCATGATAGTAATGAGTACGCGGTGCTTGCTGAAGAATGGCCTAATGTGCAGGAAAAGTACTAAGCTACCCTTGCTTAAAGATCAAAGTTTTATTACTGATTCCTCATGTGTGTTAGTTTAAAACTGTAATTTTAATGACAGAAGTTCGAAATGCTCTTTTGGCTCAAAGATTTGCTATTTAGCAAGTTTACTGAGTTTTTGAGCATTTTTTATTTTTCTTTTTTGCTTTTGATTTCTGTCTTATCAAGCTACAAAAAATCTACCGTGATTTGCGGCAGATTCACTAGCTAGTCTGTCAAATAACCAAGTTCAAGGATTTTGGCTGAACGATCAGATGATACATGGCAGCCTCCTTCTTTTCGTCATCTAGATTCATTGCTGCGGGCGTTGGTTATTACGCATTCTTTTACCTGCTTCACCACTACATCCTTGCAGCTATTCAGGTTCTTTCGCAGAATTTTATAGATATAATATGGCTCGAATAAGCGATTCACTTTTGGCAGGATTACCATGTCAATCAGACTGTCATTGATCTTTGATTTGGGTGAAATTTGGAAGCCCCCGCCGTAAAAACGTCCATCGCAGAGGGAACAGAGCGTGACTTGATCATTAAAAAGAAGACCATTTTTACCCATGACCTTCACTTTGGCAAACTTATAGTGGCTGATATTGCCCAGGATTGAAGCCACATATTCTGCGCTTTTAGGCGTTTTAACGTCATGTACCATATTGGCGATCAAGGCGTCAAGTACAAAGCAGCTAACGTTGACGCAGGAGCGCTCATCATTGACTAAAATCGTGTCAATTGGAATCGCTGGCCGGTCTAAAGTCGCTTTGAGGATGGCTTTAGGACTCATATGGCGATGAATCGCGCGGGAAAAGTTATTGCCCGTCCCAAATGGCAGGCAAACAACTTCATGGTTTGTGTGCACGAGATTTTGGATGACCTGGTTAAAAAAACGTCTCCGCCAACTTAGTACAACCGGACCTTTTCCGAGTAATTTTTGATGATTTCTTTGACGTGGTCCTTGTACTCACTAAAGTAGATCTCGTAATCTCTCCCCTCCATCACCCTTTCGATTTTTTTGATGAGGGAATCACTTTTGGACTGAATCGGACTTGGCTTGATTAGAAAAACGTGCTTCATGTATGATATCGATTTCCTTCTTATAATAATTTAATGTAAGCACAATCTTGCCGGTTTATACAGAAGACGAAGCAAAAAGGCGGTAGCAAGGTACCGCCTCCCCTGTTCCCTCCCCCGCTTTTGAGGTGAGGTGGTACAATGCAAAAGCTCTACCAAAACTTTAGGTAGAGCTCTTGTTGTTATTTTTAATTCTTTGCTGCATAAGCACTAGCATACCGGCCAGCAATTCGACCTGAATTCCAGGCAAAGGCATTGCTTAAACCTTCAATTGTTGGATAAGATGAGTCATAAAGGCCCGATGCGTCATTTCCGACCGCATAAATACCGTCAATTACTTGTCTCTTCACATTTAGAGCCTCAAAATGTTCATTGACTAATGCACCACCGACAGTCCCCAGGGTAGTTGAATTAGCACGAACTGCATAGAAAGGTCCCTCTTTGACTGGCAAAGTCATGAAATGGTCATCTTTGTAAAGATCCAAGTCTTTGCCTTCTACCACCAGTTCATTGTATCGGTTAACAGTTGCAGTAAGATTTGCTGGATCAACTGCAATCTTCTCTGCTAATTTTTGAATGCTATCTGCCTTGAAGACAGCACCTTGGCTGATACCCTCATTTAAATCTTGATCTAGTTGCGGATATGGACCAACTTGATAAGTCATTGGCTTTTTATCTAGTAAGCGGAAGGTTCTTTCAAATGAACTTGTCCAGTCCAAAGCTTGCTGACGGAGATAATCGACAGTTGCTTGGTCAAAAAGGAAGTAGTAGTACCCACCGATCTGGTAGACGGAATCCCCCCATAAGGCGAAATCATATACTACGTCTTCATTAGTAAATCGCTTGCCTTCCCGGTTAACCCATAAGAGCGGGATGTTGGTCAAGTCAAAAAGACTTGCGTTGTGCCACTTTGGATCCGTCTTAGAGTAGACAGTTGCCGCATGGTTTTCAAAAATTCTCTTGTAATCACTAACGCCGCCAGCCTCTTTGAGCATCTGCAGGCCATCACCGGTAGCTTTCCGTTCACCCATTGAGTACAGGTCATCTGGATCAATTGCTAAAGTACGCTTGATTTCGTCCTTATTGCCAACAAATCCCCCATCAGCCAAGATTACGGTTTTGGTCTCCAAGGTGATTTCTTCGCCTTTTCTGTTTGCTTTAACGGCAGTTACTTTACCCTGTTCTTGAACAATTTTTTCGCCTGAAGTTTCGGTCATAAGGACTCCGCCGTTTTCTAAAAACTTGTTCATTACCCGCTTAAATCCGTTAAACTTATCGATAAATTGGTGATAGGTTCTGGGATGCTCCTGGTGAACTTCTTGAGTGTTGGTCACTAATTCAGTCTCCAAACCTGATTCAGCCATCCAATCGATTGTGGCTGCTGATTCTTCAAGAATGGCTTTAACCATTAACGAGTTAGATGAATGGTGAGTATAATTGATGATTTCCTCATAGGCATCTTTTAGGCTGTACTTCACTCCAGCTTCTTTTTGAGCCCTGCTTTCAACCGCAAATAGTCCTTGGGCACCAAACATCCCTGCACCGCCAAATTTGTCGCCTTTTTCCAATAGTGCTACTTTTGCTCCGCATTCTGATGCGGTTAATGCTGCACTGATGCCAGAAGCACCAGCTCCTACTACTACGATATCAAAGTTCATTTTGTTCTCCTTAATATAACTTAGTTCCCTTAATCACTATATTTACATCATAACACGATGCAAGGATACCGCTTTCTTTATTGAGATTATACTGTGTTAAGGTTAAACTTAATATCAAAAGGAGATTAACATGTACAATTCTGAACTTGATACATTTCTAGCAGTTGCAGAAGCTGGAAGTTTTAGTAAAGCAGCAAAGAAATTATATATATCTACACCAGCTGTCGTTCAGCAAATGAATCTTTTGGAAAAACGGTTAAATGTCCAGCTTTTTGTTAGGAATACCCATGGTGTAACACTTACTCCAGCAGGAATTGAATTTATTCAATGGAGCAGACAGATAATATTTGATTGCCAACAGGCGGAGAAGGAATTAGGAAAATATCAGCAAAAAATTGTTTTTGCATCTGGGTATTTAAATGGACAAAACTTAAGTAGTCGCCTAATTCCACAATTTCAGAAGAACCATCCTAAAGCACAAATATCTTTCAGAGAGATAAATGATTATCAGCAAATACCTGCTGAAGTAGACATTTTAGAAATGGTTTATGCGAAAGAGCCACTGAGTGAACACGAATTCTCTTTCATATCCATTGTTCCATCACCTCTTCGAGTAGCTTTGCCAGCAAGTCATCCCTTAGCCAAGAAAAAGCAACTATCTTTACAAGACTTGGCAGCACAGGATTTAGAGATTGTAGCTCCATCTATTGCAGGTTCTGAGGATGCGATGTTAAGCAAACTTCTAAATGTTTGCCCGGCAGTTAATCTGCACTATTATAGCGTGTTTAACAAAGCAGTGGTTAATCAAGCACAGCTGACAAAGCATCTGTTACTAATTCCAGAGGCCTATTCAGAATTGTGCCATCCATATATTGTTAAACCGGTCTCTTGGTCCTTTGCAACTAGCTATGGCTTCTACTGTCGTAAACCAGTCCCCAAGTTAGTACAGGAATTTATTGATCTCGCCCAAAAAAGTTAGTAGATTTTTTCAGCCTTGGCATATGCTCCTTTTGCCTCGGCTAACGGCATTTTGTTTGGTCCACCATCGATATTTCATGAAACTGAAAACAAAATAAGCACTTGGCAAAAGCAATTGCACTTTACATAACTAAAATTATGGCTAGTAAAACTAGCATCCCTCTTTCCCATCATTTCCTCCCAGAAAGGTGCTATAATAAACATGTAAATTTTAGAAATACACCGCTTATAGGAGGAAATTACTATGCGCAAAGCAGTATCGATGCTGGACAATAGCTTAACTACAGCAGAATTTTTAGACTTAATCCCATCCGCATTCCAATCCGTCGTCTTTGGCACGATCGCGAATAGCCGCCCTTATACTAACGTTGCCGATATTGAACTATGCCTTGACGGCAAGCTCTACTTCGCGACGACTTACCAAAAGAGCTTCTACCAACGCTTGCACGCCCAGCCCTATGTTTCTATCACCGCTCTTAAGGGCGAAGAGACCATGTCTAGCGTCGGCTTTACCCTGAACGGGACGGTCAAAGAAGTCGACCTCTCCTACCTTGACAAGATCTATGACCAGCATCCCGAAATGCTGGAGATCAACAAGACCGACTCCGAACGCCGGGAACTGCTCCGGCCATTTGAAATCACCCCTACTGACGGCTTTGTTTACGACTTGCGGCAAACCCCGATTTTCCAAAAAGCCTTCACCTTCTAATTCCATGCAAAAAGCGACCGAACTGTATCATGTTTCGATCGCTTTTCATTTGCTAAAAAACTTAGTCTTGCTTAGTCTCTTCTAAAACAATCCCCTGGTAAAGCTTAATGGTTACCAGGTAGTAAACCAGGTATAGGAGAAAGAAGGCTAAGAATGGGATCCAAATCCGGAAGTAGGGGTCTGGCAGCAGAATCGTGAAGAACTTCAAGCCAAAGAGCACGTCCAGGCTGCCAAGTACCGCCGGTGCCACAAATAAGATGGCAATTTCCTTTCTAATCGCTGCCTTCAAGACGCTGTTTCTAGCCCCAAGCTTGTAGAGCATCTTGTAGCGCAATTTGTCACTGGCTGCGGCTGACAGGATCTTAAACATCAGTGTTGAAGCCAGCATCATCAAGAAGGACAAACCAAGAAAGAGGCCCATGAATTCAAAGCCTGAGCACATTGCCGCGATCTGCTGGTAAAGAACCGGCTTGGTAAATTCCAGGTAGCCGTAAGTCATTGAGTCCTTACTGAACAGCTTCATTTCTTGGTCAGTAAGCTTCAGCAATTTCTTATTGTTCTTGGCAAAATCCTTAACCTTGTAAAAAGTAATTACCTTAGTCGTCAGCTTCTTTTTGGCAAAAGCTGCATCTGACAAGGCAACAAAGCCCTTGCTGGAATCTTCTGGGAAAAGGCTGGCGGCCTGGGCAGAATTTCTGATCGTGGCTGTAGTCTGCTTGCCAGTTAAGGTCTTGGAAGTAACCTTGATCGTGTGATAGATCCGCCCTTCCTTGTCAATCGCCTTCTTCTTGTCTGAAGATGCCGCGTTATACATTTGGATCTTAAGCGGCGTCTGGTCAATTTCACTTTTCTTGACATAGAGGACGCCATTTTTCTCATCAGCCTTGTAGCTGTAAGTAACTTTCTCCTCTGTACCGATTCTTTTAACCTTGTCAGCTAGCCTCTTCTGCTTGCCAACTAAGACAAAGTCGTAGTACATAACATCAGTCATGGCATTCTTCAGGTTGTTGAAGTTAATGCCGACCGTAATAGCGCCAAGGGCCAGGGCCAGCATAATTGAGATAGCTGACAGGATTCTGGTATAGCCATGCAGGCGGAACTTGAGTTGTCCCAGAGTGTAAGGCCGCATCCCCTTATAGAGGAAGCCGTGTCTCTTCCGCAAAAAGTCGATCACGGCCACGAAGAAGGCGTCGAAGATAAAGAAGCTGCCTAAAACGATAGTGATCAAAGAAATCGGAATTGCCTTCAGCTGCAAAGTAGTCACATGCCACATTGCCCAGTAGCCGGTGGCCAGTAAGGCAAGACCAGCGATAGCTTGGATAGTCCGTAAGACTGGCCGGCTCTTCAACTTGCTTGGCTTCTGGTCTTCTTTTAAGAGATTGATCAGCGTAGTCTTGGTCAGCTTAACCACGTTCCAGGAAGCAGCCAGGAAGAACAAGGCAATAAAGAAGAGCAAGGTCCAGAGAACCGCTGGCAGGTAAAGCGGGTTAAAGTGAGCCAGAGTCAGCCCCAGCTGCTTAACCATCAAAGCTGAAACCAGTTCAGTTAAACCTACGCCTAAAACAATCCCGATCCCGGTTGCCAGAAGGCCGGTTACCAGGGTTTCAGCGAAGATCAGTTGGCCGATCTTGCTGCTTTTTGCCCCTAGCATCATGTACATGCCATAGTCCCGCTTTCTCATGCTTAAGAGGAAGCTGTTGGCATATGCCAGGTAAACCAGGGTCAAGATGGCCAAAAGGACGATTCCGAAGGAAAAAATAAACTTGGTTGCTGCCATGGTCAGCTGGCCCGCTACGCTGGACTTCAAGAAGGACGGGTTAGCGGCCAGAGTCAAGAACATGTAGAAGATCATGCTGGCGGCGCTAAGTCCGGAAAACAGGACCAGGTAGTCTTTTAGCCGGCTTTTCATCCCGGTCATTGACAGTTTAAAAATCATGTTAATCCCTTTCTTTACTCAACTAGTCGGCATTTTCGCTGAGCTGACTGATCAGCTTCTTGTAAAAGTCCTGCCGCTTCAAGTCCCCGCGCTTGATCTCTTCATCAATCAATCCGTCCCTGATAAAGAGAATCCGGTCAGCAAATGATGCTGAGAACGGGTCGTGAGTGACCATCAAGATTGAAACCTGGTCTTTCTCATTAAGCAGCTCCATCGTGTCCAGCAAGGCTCTGGAAGACTTGGAATCCAGGGCTCCGGTTGGTTCATCGGCCATCAAGATTGCCGGTTCATGAACCAAGGCTCTGGCAGCAGCAACTCTTTGCTTCTGCCCGCCAGAAATGGCTGCTGGGTACTTTTCTAAGACTTCGCTGATGTTGAGCTTAGCGGCGATCTTATCGACCTTAGAGTCGATTTCTGAGCTTTTGACCCCTTGCAAAGACAAGGGCAGGGCAATGTTTTCTCTAGCGGTTAGGTTGTCCAAGAGGTTGAAGTCCTGGAAGATAAAGCCAATTTCTTTAGCCCGGAAGTCAGCCATCTGATTCTTCTTCAGCTTGGCGATGTTTTTGCCGTTGATCGTAACCTCACCGCTAGTTGGCTTGTCCAAGGTCGACATGATGTTCAAAAGCGTCGTCTTACCTGAACCGGAAGTCCCCATAATGGCGACGAATTCACCCTTGGCCACGCTGAGCGAGACACCCTTCAAGGCCTGGAACTGCTTCTCGCCTTTTTTGCCATAAGTCTTTGTCACGTTGTTGACAGTCATCACTTTTTCCATAGTTACCCCCTAAATCGTATTGGTGTATTACTGTTGTGATACACTAAATGATACTGGAGTCTTTAAGAATCGTCAACAGAAAATTTAGCGATTTGTAAAAAAGTTGTCACAAAAAACAGGCGAAGCCCTCCTTTAGTGGGAAAGTTTCGTCTGTTTCAAGATTAGATGCTTTATTCAATTTTTACAGGTCTTCACCCAGCTGCATTTCAGCATAGCTGGCCACAATTTCTGGAGTTGGAACGTAGTATGGCGTGTCATTGTCCAGCTTGGCAATTTCGGCCATGTCTGCATCAGTCAATTGGAAGTCAAAAATGTTGAAGTTGTCGCGGATGTGGTCTGGGTTCTTAGAGCCAGGAATAACCACGTTGCCCATTTGTACGTGCCAGCGGAGAATGATCTGGGCGTTGGTTTTGCCGTACTTTTTGCCCAATTCAGAAAAAACTGGCTGGTTGATCAAGCTCTTGTCGCCGTGGCCCAGCGGGTACCAAGCCATGAGGCCCATATCATACTTGGCCAGGAACTTCTTCAGTTCAGTTTGCGGGTAGTATGGGTGAGCTTCAACTTGCACGACTTGCGGCTTGATCTCCATGCTGTCAATTGCTTCTTGAACCAGCTCTTGCGGGAAGTTGGACAGGCCGATTGCCTTGACCTTGCCTTCCTTAACAACCTTCTCGATATTCTTGTAGCCTTCCCGCCAGTTTTCAGTTGGCTGGTGGAGGAAGAGCAGGTCAACATAGTCAGTTTGCAGACGCTTCAGCATATCGTCAACAGCAGTGTCCTTTTCATAAACCGTTGGCCAAAGCTTGGAAACTAGGAAGATATCTTCACGGGCTACTCCGCTCTTCTTGATGCCCCGGCCAGTAGCCGACTCATTTGCATAAGCGTTAGCGGTGTCGATCAAGCGGACGCCGCTTTCCAGGGCGCTGGCGACTGAGTTTTCCGCGTCTTTCGGTGAAAGCATGAAGGTACCGATCCCAGCCATAGGCATTTTCAAACCGTTGTTTAAGTTTAAGTATTCCATCGTATCTTATCTTCCTTTCGGGAACTATCTGTTTGATTTCCTTGATGCTTTTATGATACAAGGCATGCCTATAAAAATATAATGCTTGCTATTCATGTTGCTATGCATCCCTGCTATAGAAAAAAGCCACCGGAGCTGTTGCTTGCTTCAGTGGCTGCCTGATCGTTAGTTTTCTTGCGTTTTCGGGTCGATAAACAAGATTCTGACCTTGCAGCGGATGGGATGCTGGTAGTCCATTTGGCAGATCTCGCTAAAAATCTGCAGTTTCTTGTTGTAGCGCATAGCTAGGGCGGTGTCCTGCTTATTTAATTTTCCCAGCTCATCCCCTTCCAGGGTGCAGACCGTAATCTGCTCGTAAGTGGGATTTAGCTGCGGAAACAGGAGCTGCCCTACTTCCACCTCTTCAATCAAAAGGGATCTTGCGTAATTATTGCAGCTCCAGTAAATTCAAAAACCTCGAGAAAAAACGGCATGCCGGTCATCATCGTTTCGCCAGTTTCTTTATAGTACTCTTCAGCGAAATCTGGTGTGACATCAAAACGATAGATCCCTTTTTCATATCCAATATATTTTACTCTTACGTAGCCATTTTCTTTGGCATACTTACGGGCGATCTTTCTTGCCTCTTCAAGAGTAACTTTTTTAAAAAGCTTGTCATCATTATCTGCCATGATTAACTCAGTTCCTGCTTCAATTTAAGTATTTTGCTCTCGATTTCTTTAATCACCTGCATAAAGGTCTCATCATCTTGTCCAGTTGGATCCTCTAATCCCCAATCTACCCGCTTTTTTGCAGGCAAATAAGGACAGTGGACTCCGCAGCCCATGGTGATCACGTAATCAATGCTTGGCAGGTCAGCGAGGGTCTTGGGCTTTTGCCCGTTGGCCAGCATATCGATGCCATAATGCTCTTTGATCAGCCGAACCGCGTCGGGATTAATCTGATCTTTAAGGTCTGTGCCGGCTGAATAGGATTCAAAAGCATCCCTGGCCAGCTTTTTGCCTAAGGCTTCAGCGATTTGACTCCGGCAAGAATTATGGGTGCAGATAAAGGCTACTTTTGTTTTGGTCATAAAGAACTCCTGTTATTTCTTCTTCAAGCAGGCCCAGGGTTACTGGAAAAATGACAAAGGGAAAATTTTTCCAGCGAACCGTAACCGGTTGCTTTGGTCTCTATTATAAACTAAAAGCAGCATCCTCTGCACTAAATACAGATAAATGCTGCTAATGTAACTTAGTTATCTTTTCTAAAAATCGTTCTAAACAAGAATCTTACTGCAAGACCGCAGAAGAAGATTTGCCAGCCAATCGCCATTGGAAAGTTGATGACGGCAGTCTGCAGCCAAGTCCCGATGAAGCCAGCTGCTTGGAAGTTCTTGAAGAGCGCGGTCGCGATCAAGCTCATCGTTGGGCACATAAGGCAGACGGTGATGGAGCACCGGATCAAGATGATCAGCAAGATTGGCGTTTGAGGCGTAATCAGCCGCTGAGTCAAGTAAACGACAGGCTTTTCAAAAAAAGCCGCATACAATCGTAAGCGGTTTTCCATATCCAAAATCATGTTAAATTGTATTTAGATTTCATTTTGTTTTCGGGTCATTAACAAAACTGCTAGTAAATAGAAAACTACTCCCGTGACTAGCAGGACTGCTACTGACACCCAGGCAGGCGCGGTGTGGCCGTCATAGACGAAGACAATCCCAAACATTTCCTTGATTTCTTTTAGTACACTTGCCGGCTGATTAGCAAAGTTTGCTTTAATTGCGGGCTTCATCAAAAGCTGCCGGTAAAGTACCGCTGAATGAGCACATGGGAAGTACTTTACCAGCCATTGAACGTTGTCTGGCAGACTCCCAATTGGAATATACGCCCCGACCAAAAAGCCGATCAGAGTTCCGACAATCGAGCTGGCGGCTGAATAGGAGCTGTTGGTCTTCAGGAAAGAAATTATGAAGGAAGCAATCGCCGAAGAAGCAAAGGCTGACAAGACAATTACAGCAAATAACTTTAGTAAAGTCTCGATATCCAGTACTGCCCCGCCGGCCATACCCAGGTAGATTTCCCCGAAAATTAAAGTAAAAATAGACATGATGATGCTGATGATGAAGCCGGTCACGATATAGCCGCCCGCGACCTGTCTTCTGCTGACCGGAGATGAGTAAAAGTCCTTGATTGCCTTATTCTCCCGGTCGCTGATCATTACCCCATATGCTCCTAAACTCGAAGTGATCGACGCCGAAGCCAGCATCCCCGCTAGCATCCAAGCCCGCATCAAGCGGTTGGGATGCGGCAGAAACTTTAACCCACTGGTCACCGAATCACCAATAAATAAGATGTAGAGGGCAAAAATGATAATGACACTCAGCATTGAAAAGAATACTGAAGCTTTGTCTCTAAAGTAAATCTTGAGATTTCTTTTGACCATCGCGCTCATTCTCTTAGCCTCCTCCCTGTAATATTTAAGAAGACGTCATCCATCGTTCCGTGCAGGACTTCAAAACTTTGTAATTGGTCCCGCATTCCTTCTACGATATCAATGGCATCCATGGTGTTCGTTAATTCTATTTCATAGTAATCTGCTGCCTCATCCCACTTGAGCGAAAGAGCAGTCAGCATGTTATCCAGATTATTTCCTGCCTTCGGATACAGCTTCAGCCGGTCATAGCTGTAGCGTTCTTTCAAGCTGATCGGACTGCCTTCAGCGACAATCCTCCCGTGGTCCAGTATTACCACATAATCCGCTGCGGATGCTTCGGCCATATAGTGCGTCGTCAAGAAGATGGTCATCCCCTGCTCTTTTTGCAGGCGCTGAATCGTTTCCCAAATGTGCTGCCTGGTTTGCGGATCAAGACCCGTCGTCGGTTCATCTAGGAAAAGGATTTTCGGCGTATTTAAGAGCGCTCTGGCGATATCTACCCGTCTCCTTTGCCCACCGGATAATTTTCCATATTGCCGCTTAAGCAGGTCATTAATCTCCGTATATTTGCTTGCCCGGGCAACAGCTGATTTTACTTCTGGCTTGCTGTGATAGTAAAAGCCAGCGCGAAGAGTTAAATTCTCAAGCACTGTAAGTCGCTTATCCAGCAATCCCTCTTGAAAGACGATCCCGATCTTCTGCTTGATCTCCTGTGCCTGTGTCTTCATGTCAAGCCCGGCCAGCTTGATCTCACCAGAATCGAACTTGGTCAAAGTTGACAGGCAGTCAACCGTTGTAGATTTTCCGGCCCCGTTTGGACCAAGGAAGGCAAATAGCTCGCCTTCGCGGACTGCAAAGGAGATGTCATTGACGACTTTCAAGTCCCCATAGGACTTAGATAGGTTTCTAACCTCAATAGCATTCTTCACTATTTTGCAACCCCTTTCTATTTATCTTTCTAAGTTAATTCTATATCTTTTAATATTTTCTGGGATTAAATCTAGGTAAGATGCAAAAATAGGCGGCTAAGTTACAAAAAGCTGGAATAAGAATAGGCCACGCTGGTTGGCGTGACCCTTTAGGTGATGTTAATGAGTTAATTTGATCGAGATACAGGTCTCAAGTGCTGTAAATTCAATGCTTCATGTTAAAATTAACGGTAATTAGATACTATTTAGAGGTGGCATCATGCAAATTAGACGCGCGCAAGTTAAAGATATTCCAGCAATTATGAAGCTGCTGAGCCAAGTTTTGGAAATTCACGCTTCGATTCGTCCAGATATTTTTATTCCAGGCACAACCAAGTACACAGTGGAAGAGCTGACGACAATCATTAACGATGACCAGAAAGCAGTTTTTGTCGCGGTTGACGAAGATGATCAAGTGCTTGGATATGCATTCACTCAGCAGCAAGAGCAGCCCTTTTCAACCAATATGGTTCAGTTTAAGTCACTCTTTATCGATGACCTCTGTGTTGACAGTACCCAGCGTTCGCAAGGTGTGGGCCGGGCCCTGCTTGATTATGTCAAAGCTGAAGCCAAAAGACTGGGATGCTATGAAGTAACACTTAATGTATGGGAGGGCAATGATTCTGCTATAAACTTCTATAAGAAGAATGGCTTGAAGGTCAAAGAAACAAATATGGAATTTATTTTGTAAGCAAAAACCGATCTCAAATTCTGAGACCGGTTTTTAATTCTAGCAAATTGCTTTACATAACAATGTTTATGTAGATATACTTGCTTAAAAATGCATAGTGCTGATAAAGCGATTCTGTTGCTCTTAAAAAGTTAAAGTTGATCACCTGCACATTTAAGCGCAATAGAATCCGCTTCTTAAAAGGTGTATTTTATCCCAAACGGAAAGACTTCAAATCTTCTTCCATGCTTTCGTCTTCCAAGCCGATATATCTCAGAGTAGTGGTTGGGCTGCTGTGGTTCAGCATCTTCTGCAGCTTGTATAAGGCCCGGGGATCTGGATCGCCTGCTGGCGTTGTCGCGCTCTTGATGTAGTGGTAGCCAAAAGTCTTTCTTAGAGTGTGAGTACCAACTGTATTGGGATCAATCTCGCACTGCCGGGCGGCCCGCTTCAAATCTTTATAGAAAGACTTTCCTTCAATATGCCCTTCCCCTTTTCTAGAAGGAAAGAGCCAGTCACTTGGTTTCAGCTGCATCTGGTCAATGTAATTTTCCAAGTCATAGCTGATATTGCCGATATAGGCATGCCGGTTCTTGTGGGTTTTCGTCTCGACCAGGTTGTACCATTCCCCGTCTTCAATGTCTGAAACCTTGGCCTTGACGATGTCGGAGATCCGGAGACCCGTATTGATCCCAAAGACAAAAATCATAGCATTCCGCAGGCCATTTCTGTTTTGCCCGGTAACTGTCCCGGTCCCAAACTGGAGGGCCCGCTTCATGGCGTTAATTTCCTTGGCAGTTTTCAGCGGCCGGATATTTCTGCTGCTCTCTGTTTTTTTAACTTTTCGGCCCATTTTGCTAGCAAAATCCTCCCCTCATCCAATGCGTCTTTATGTATTTATTCTAGCACAAAGGTGCATTGAAGCGACAAAATTGTTAAAAATTCCGTCCTAACTAATCAAGATTTGAATGCGTAAAAATGCTTATTTCTACGCATTCGGTAAAAAGCTGGTTTTTTACCAAAAATGCTGAGAAAAGCTCTCATTTGCGCCCAAAATTTTGGAAATGATTACTTGGTCTTTTCCCGCAAATGAGGTCAAAAAGCGTCAGGCAAACTTTAAACTAAAAAGCAGCATCCCCTCACGCGAAAAAATGTGCAGGGATGCTGCTTAGTAGCTCTTCAATTTTATCTACTTCGGTAGCATATATTTAGTGCCTCTGCCTTCACCGACTTTGATTAGGTAGCCTTTCTTTACCAAAGAGTTTATCAACCTCAAAGTTTTGGTTCTGCCAAAGCCAACCATACCATTTATCTTGCTAGTAGTTTCGTTTCCAGATTGAACGGCTTGATAAATTTTACCTTCATCCTCAGAAAGATTGACTGGAACCGATTGTAAAAGCGGCAAAATGATTACGATTGAGTTCTCAAAGATTTTAAATTTAGGTTGAATAACGCTGCCTTGATAGCTGCTGATAATTCTGCGAATCCCTGTGCCAAATTGTTCAATTAAGCCTAAACGGTAAAACACATTAGCCAAAATCGGGTTGCGCAGTATTGAAATTTGCCCTAAGAGATACTCCTCTTTGCTCAAGCCACTTGGCAAGCCGCCGGGTGAAGCAATTTCAATTCTGTCATCAAACATTGAAATTTTGATTTGAGAGTTGACGTCCCACGTCCGATGTACCAAGGCATTAGCAACCGCTTCTCTGAAAGCTTCCTCGGGTATTTCTTCTACCAGTTCCCGTTTAATGCCTTTGATCTCTTCGTGTTGGTAATACTGTCGATACATGTCGACGGAGAGATTGTATTGATCTAAAACAGAAATACCTTCATAATCTTTTCGATCCAGCATGATATTAAGATTTGCTCCAAAACGAACTAAATTAATACCACGAAAATGATTGTGATCAGCCAAAAGTGCACCAGCGTTGGTGTATCCTTTAGCCTTGCGCAGCAAATCCAAAGTTATCAGAATATCTTGATTCAGCGTTTCGATACCAAGCTTATCCTTTAAAGCAGTTTCCAAGCTAGAAAAAGTTAAATTTTGGTCCTGGGCTTGCAGGCTGTCAAAAGTCTGGTTCTTGCCTTCAAGTATCAAGCGGGATAGTTCGACTGGATCTACTTCAATCGAAGCACTGTCATTACGCTTGTATGCCTTGGACTTATAAAAATAAGGCGGGTTAGTTCCTTGATAGACTCTTAATGTTATGACCCGTGTATCTTTGTCTATATCTAAATCATACTTTGGATTAGGTTGAATTGAGTCATTGATCTTATTTTCAATATCCAAACAAACCATCTCGGGATCGTCTACTCCTACAACTTGCCCATTGTCCTTTATTCCAAATTTTATCTCACCTGTGCCATAATTAGCAAAAGCACTGACCGTTTTCAAAAACGTCTTTGAAACTTGTTCCTTAAATTCTAAATCCTTGGTCTCACGCATGGTTCTCACCTCCCCCTAATTATAGCAATTGGAGCGAAAAAGCGATAGATTGTCTTTTCAATCGTATTTGCGCTCGCTTTGGAGCGATTTTTTGAGCAAAAGTGATTGAAAACGCGATAGATTATTCTTTCAATCGCTTTTCCGCTTCTTTTGCGATTGAAAACATCCGTAAATTCAAAAGTAGCATCCCCTCACACGAAAAAATGTGCAGGGATGCTGCTTATTTGCTTACAAATCCAGCTTGGCATAATACTTGATGATCACCGATCCATCATGACCTAAAACGGAACTGCTAAAGTCTTACTGGTAAAAAGGCGGGACAACTTTTGCCTTACTTCTTAAAAATTCCAATGCCTTCGGCCCGTTGCCAGCAACATCGTAGTTCTCCATTTTCTGGTAAAAGCAGGCATACTTTCCAGTCGCTTTGACGTAATTGCTCTCTTTTCTTTCCACTACTTTAAAAAAGCGGCTGATTTCTGTTCTTTCAAAATCATCAACGATCACCCCGTATCTGGGCCCGAAGCTGATTGGATTCAGCGACACGCCGTGCTTGAAGGGACTGACTTCCAGGTATTCTTCCGAGCAAGTCTCAACCGCCACTTTCTGACAGCCGAGACTTTTCAAGTCACTGATCCGCTGGTCAAAAAAATCCAGGCTAGACTTGATCTTTCCCAGCTCAGCAATCTCTCTTTCGACTGCTTCCCGCTGCTTGGCTAAATACTTCTGCCGGTCAGCCAAATCTTTTAAGGTAAAAAAGTCACCGACCTATGATGGGAGATGCCCTCATCTATGGCTGGAAAAACGAATATTCGTGATTATCCAAACAAATCAAGCTTTCGCCTAGATAAATCAACGATTATGAACTAAACGCATATAAAATATACGCCTTTCTTAATGAAAATCAAGAAAGCCACTTGCAAGTCTTGCATCTATCCTTTATACTATTGAAAAAATAGAAAGGAAGTAGCAAAAATGGCCGCATTTATTAACATTAATCCAGATATCTGCCCAGCTTCATTCGCTGTTTCTTTTCCATTTTTTCAAATTATTAATATTTCATCACTTAAGACATGTCACTCGCTGACATGTCTTTTTTTATAGGAGTCAAACAATCAATGAAAGCGCGTTTAATACTGGAAGATGGACACGTTTTTGAAGGCGAAAGCTTCGGCGCGGTCCATGATGTTATCAGCGAATTCGTCTTCAACACGGCGATGACTGGTTATGTGGAAGTCCTGACCGACCCATCATATGCTGGTCAAAGCGTGGTCATGACCTATCCCCTGATCGGCAACTACGGTGTTCCCCTGGATGATCAGGAAGCCGCTCACCCCTTTGTCGAAGCCTTTGTAGTAAGCGAGCTTTCGCGGCTGGGGTCCAATTTCCGCATGAACATGAGTCTGAACGACTACATGATTGAAAACAACATCCCCGGCATTAAAGGCGTCGACACCCGGGCCATCACCCGGATCCTGCGCAAAGAAGGCTGCATGAACGGGATGATCACTACCAAGGATTACAAAGTCAGCGAAGTAATCGACCAGATCAAGGCCTTCAAGATTCACGGCGTCGTTGAAAAATGCAGCTGCCTTGAACCCTACCATGTCGGTCAAGGTGACTACGAAGTTGCCCTCTACGACTTCGGTGCCAAGCGCAATATTGCCAGAGAATTAGCTAAAAGAGGTTGCCATGTCACAGTCCTGCCGGCTGACACCCCTGCCCAGTACGTTTTAGACCATAACTTCGATGGGATCATGCTTTCAAACGGCCCCGGCGACCCGAGTGAATGCACGGAAATCATTGACCAGCTGAAGATTCTTGCTTCTTCCGGCATCCCGATCTTCGCCATCTGCCTGGGCCACCAGCTTTTAGCCATAGCCCACGGCTTTGCGACGGAAAAAATGGTCTACGGCCACCACGGCAGCAACCATCCAGTCAAGGATCTGACTACTGGCCGGGTCTACATCTCCACGCAAAACCACAACTACGTGATCAAGGAAGACACCATTGATCCCAAGCAAGCCAAAGTCTGGTTCAAGAACGTCAACGACAAGACCATCGAAGGCCTGGAATACTTAAACGAAAACATCAAGTCCGTCCAGTTCCACCCGGAAGCCTGCGGCGGCCCGCACGACACGGAATACCTCTTTGACAGCTTTATTGAAATGATGGGAGAACACAAGAATGCCTAAGCGAGACGATATCAAAAAAGTTTTAGTGATTGGTTCCGGCCCGATCATCATCGGCCAGGCCGCTGAATTCGACTATGCCGGCACCCAGGCCTGCCGGGCCCTCAGAGAAGAAGGCATCGAAGTTGTCTTGATCAACTCCAACCCGGCCACGATCATGACTGACGGCGACATGGCTGACCACGTCTACATTGAACCTTTGACTGTGCCAGTCGTCAAGCAATTGATTGAAAAAGAAAAGCCGGACGCCCTTCTGCCAACCATGGGCGGGCAAAATGCCTTGAACATTGCCATGGCTTTAGCTGATGAAGGCTTTTTGGAAAAGCACAATGTCAAGACGATCGGTACTGACACCGACACGATCAAGATGGCTGAAGACCGGCTGGAATTCAAGAACTTGATGGAAAGAATCGGTGAACCGGTTGCCAAGTCAGTTGTCGTCAACTACGTTGAAGACGCTATCGCTTTTGCCGAGGAAATCGGCTATCCAGTAGTTGTCCGCCCGGCCTACACCTTGGGTGGCACAGGCGGCGGGATCGCCCACAACGAACAAGAACTGCATGAAATCTGCTCTAACGGCCTCCGCCTCTCCCGAGTTACTGAATGTTTGATTGAACAATCAATCGCCGGCTGGAAGGAAGTAGAATATGAAGTCATGCGCGATGGTGCCGGCAACTGCATCACCGTCTGCAACATGGAAAACATGGACCCCGTCGGTGTCCACACCGGTGACAGTATCGTGGTCGCGCCATCTCAAACCTTGTCAGACAAGGACTACCAGATGCTCCGCTCCTCTGCCCTCAACATCATCACTGCCTTGAACATCAAGGGTGGTTGCAATGTCCAGTTTGCCCTCAACCCAGACTCCTTTGAATACTGCGTCATTGAAGTCAACCCTCGTGTTTCCCGGTCTTCAGCTCTGGCCTCAAAAGCGACCGGCTACCCTATCGCCAAACTCGCTACCAAGATTGCATTAGGCTACACCTTGGATGAAATCGTCAATGCCGTGACTGGCAAGACCTATGCTTCTTACGAGCCAACCCTTGACTACATCGTCTGCAAGATTCCTAAGTGGCCTTTTGACAAGTTTTACGACGCCTCCCACAAGCTGGGCACGCAGATGAAGGCAACCGGGGAAGTCATGGCTATCTGCAACAACTTCGAAGGTGCTTTCATGAAGGCCCTCCGGTCCCTGGAACAAGACAGCTACTACCTCTATAATGAAGAAATTGCCCAGCTGTCAGCCGATGAACTTCGTAAAGACCTCCGCAAGATCGACGACAAGCGGGCCTTCAGAATTGCTGAAGCCTTAAGAAAGGGCGTCTCCATCCGGGAAATCCATGCCATTACCAAGATCGACGTCTGGTTCATTGACAAGATCAAGCACCTGGTTGAAATTGAAGACCGCCTCAAGAGCGAAGAACTGACGCCAGACCTTTTGAAACTGGCCAAGCACTGCGAATTCCCAGACCGGGTCATCGCTAGCTTGACCGGCAAGACGGCTGATGAAGTCTACTACCTCAGAAAGGGCTTGAAGATCACGGCCGCCTTCAAGACTGTCGACACCTGCGCAGCTGAATTTGACGCCGAAACGCCATACTTCTACAGTGTTTACGGCGGTGAACATGAAATCCAGCCAGACCAGTCCAAGAAAAAGGTGATTGTCTTTGGTTCCGGTCCAATCAGAATCGGCCAAGGGATTGAGTTTGACTACTGCTGCGTGCACAGTGTCTGGGCCCTGAAGGAAGCTGGCTACGAAACCATCATCGTCAACAACAACCCAGAAACTGTCTCAACTGACTTTGACATCGCCGACCGCCTCTACTTTGAACCATTGACGGCCGAAGACGTGCAAAGCATCATTGAACTTGAGCAGCCAGACGGGGCCATCGTCCAATTCGGAGGGCAAACCGCAATCAAGCTCTCCCAGGACTTGATGAAGATGGGCGTGCCGATCCTTGGTACCTCTGCCGACAGCGTTGACGCGGCTGAAGACCGGGAAAGATTTGACGAGATTTTGGAAAAGTGCCAGATCGACCGGCCAAAGGGGCAAACCGTCTTTACGGCTGAAGAAGCCTTAAAGGCAGCTAATGAGCTGGGTTACCCGGTTTTGGTCCGTCCTTCCTACGTTTTAGGCGGGGCCGGGATGGAAATTGCCTTAAATGACGGCGACCTCAAGCGCTTCATTGACCACATCACTTCCCAGTTCAACATTGAAGACCACCCGATCTTGATCGACAAGTACCTGGCCGGCAAGGAATGTGAAGTTGACGCCATCTGCGATGATGAAGGCATCTTGATTCCAGGGATCATGGAACACGTAGAAAGAGCTGGTGTCCACTCTGGTGACTCAATCTCCATCTACCCGCCGCAAAAGATCTCCCAGGAGATGAAGGAACGGATCGTCGAATACTCCAAGCGCCTGGCCAAGGCCTTGAAGGTCAAGGGTTTGATGAACATCCAGTTTATCGTTTACGAAAACGAAGTTTACGTGATCGAAGTCAACCCCCGCTCTTCCAGAACCATCCCTTACATCTCCAAGGTTACCGGGATCCCGCTGGTTGACGTGGCAACCAACGTCATCATTGGCAAGTCCATTAAAGAACAAGGCTATGACTACGGCCTGGCTCCGGAAAAGAAGACGGTTGCCGTCAAGATGCCAGTCTTCTCCTTTGAAAAGATTACCGGGGCGGAAATTGCCTTGGGGCCGGAAATGAAGTCAACCGGTGAAGTTCTGGGAATTTCTGAAGACGTTGAAGAAGCCATGTATAAGGCCTTTATGGGGACTGGGCTGGACCTGCCTAAGCACAAGAAGGTTATCTGTACAGTCAAGGATTCGGCTAAGGAAGAATTTTTGCCAATCGCTAAGGAATACCATGAGTTCGGTTACGACCTTTACGCGACCCAAGGGACATACGACTTCTTGCAGAGTCACGGCATCCCTTCCCGCCTGGTCAACCGGATCAATGACAAGGAGAACACCATCTTTGACTTGATTTTGACGGAAACAGTCGACCTGGTCATCGACATCCCAACCAGAAACAACAACTTGAAGGACGGCTTCCTGATCCGCCGCTTTGCCGTAGAAGCCGGCGTGCCGATCTACACTTCCCTTGATACCGCGCGTGCCTTGATCCACGCCCTGGAAGCCAAGCATGACAACAAGATCTCCTTGGTTGACATCACCAAGCTTTAAAAAACTCATCACACTCTACTCAATAGTTTAAACGTCAGCATTTGCTGGCGTTTTTTCTTTGAAAAAGTTTCTTGATTTTCTCTTGTAATTACTTAGCACATTAAGTATAATGCTTAGTGTGTTAATAATTAGGCTTATAACAGTTAGCTGCCTAAGTAATGAATCGTGAGGTGTATTGACTTGGAATCATCAGATAATTCCCAACAGCAAAGTATTATAAAAGTCATCAGAAAGCGGGGCTATATGACCATGCTTTTGCACAAGGTCTACCATGCTGAGTTTAAGGACATGCAGCTGACCAGAGAATCTGGCAGCCTGCTCTACGCGATCAAGACCACCAAGTACAGCCAAACTGAGCTGGCCCGGCTTTTTCACATTACCCAGGCCAGCCTGTCCGGCCGGATCAAGCGCCTGGAGCGGGATGGCTACCTGGTCCGGGTCACTGAACCAAAAGACCGGCGCAAGTACCGACTGGAATTGACCACCAAGGCCAACCAGGAGCTGGATGAGGTCATTGACAAAATGAACAAGTGTAACGCGCAAATTTTTCAAGGAGTGACTGACCAAGACTTTGAACAGATCCTGCATTTCTATGACATGATCAGTCACAATCTGGAAGCAATGGTCAAGGAGGAAGCGGATGATCAAGCTTAGAAAATATCTCTTACCCTATCTCTTCCCGATTCTGTTGGCGATCGCCTTTATCTTCGGGCAGGCTCAGACTGAACTGGCCCTGCCGGACTACATGAGCGATATTGTGACTAACGGGATCCAGGCTGGCGGCTTTAAGGACAGCGTTGCCGATGTCCTGTCGCCTCAGACCTACCGGCAGGTCATGACTTACTCAACTAAGAGTCACCAGCAGACGATCAAGGCCAGCTACCGCTATGTAAAAGCAGCTGACGTCTCAAGTGACTTAAAGAAGACTTTTCCTAAAGGCAAAAATCTCTATGTTTTAAAGAAAAATGCAAACAAGGACAAGCTGAATAAGGCCATGCTGCGAGGGATGATCCTTTACTACACCCTCACCGGCAATAAGAACTCAGATACCAGCAAGAAGTTCCTCAAGAATATCTCTAAGGGAATCAAGACCGCTAAAGACAAATACGCCAAGGGTGAAAAAGCTTATCAGCAACTGGCCAAACTTGCCCCGACCAGCACGCAAGCTGTGAAAATGAAGGCTCAGCTGGATACGGCAAAAAAGCAGATCGACAAGATGGAAGCGGCCTACCAGGAAAAGGACCTGGCCTACTTCTTCAAGCAGATGACTGCTAAACAGAGGCAAAAGATTTTTGACTCTATCGACAAGCAGATGAAGAAGATGGGGACCAGCACCATGAACATGGCCGGCGGCCGGGCAGTCAAGCTTGAATACAAGCGCCTGGGTGCTTCTACCAGCAAGCTGCAGACCAGCTACATTAAAACCGCGGGTCTGAAGATGCTGGGCATTGCCCTTCTTGGTTCCGTCGTAACGATCCTGGCTGGCCTTTTAGCTTCCAGAGTCGGGGCTGGGGTGGCCCGGGACTTGCGGCTGGCCCTTTTTGAAAAAGTCGAGTCCTTCTCCAATACGGAAATGGACCGCTTCTCAACGGCTTCCTTGATTACCCGGTCAACCAACGACATTACCCAGATCCAGCAAGTCATTGTTTTGATGATCCGGATGGTAGCCTACGCGCCAATCCTTGGCATCGGGGCCCTCCTGCATGCTTTGGACTCTTCCCCATCGATGACTTGGATCATTGGGTTGGTCGTTTTGCTGATTTTAGTCATTCTATTGATTACCATGGGCCTGGCTATGCCGAAGTTCAAGATTGTTCAAAAATTGATAGACAAACTGAACCTCTCTATGCGGGAGAACTTGACCGGGATGCTGGTCATCCGGGCCTTTGGCAATGAAAAAGTCAGTGAAGACCGCTTTGATGAGTCAAACCGCAATTTGACCAGGGTCAACCTTTTTACCAACCGGGTCATGTTAGCCTTAATGCCGATTATGATGTTCATCATGAACACGGTTGCTCTGGTAATCGTTTATGCTGGCGCCAAGCAGATCGACTTGGGTAAGATGCAAATTGGTGAAATGCTGGCCTTCGTGCAATACGCGATGATGATCATCATGGCCTTCTTGATGGTCGCCATGATTGCCATCTTCATTCCCCGGGCCAGCATCTCAGCCGGCCGGGTGGCAGAAGTCCTGGAAACTCAAGCTGAGATTGAATCTCCAGCTGCAAGTAAGTCAGGCAAGGAAAACACGGGCGTTATTTTTGACGACGTGACCTTTACTTACCCAGGCAGCCAGGAAGCAGCTTTAGAACATATCAGCTTCACTGCCCCAGCTGGCAAGACAACGGCATTTATCGGGTCAACTGGGTCTGGCAAGTCCAGCTTGATCAACTTGATCCCCCGCTTTTATGATGCAACTGGCGGCAAAGTCATGGTTGACGGAATAGATGTTAAGGATTATAACCTGCAAGACCTGCGCGAGCGGATCGGATTGGTGCCGCAAAAGGGCCAGCTTTTGACCGGGACGGTTAAATCTAATGTCTTATATGGGGCAAAAGATGACTCCCACCTAGAAGAAGCCTTGCGGGTCTCACAATCAGAAGAATTCGTTGACCGCCTGCCAGGCAAATTAGACGCCCCGATCGCCCAAGGCGGCAGCAATGTTTCCGGCGGGCAAAGACAGCGTTTAGCAATTGCCCGTGCATTAGCCAAGGATCCAGAGATTTTGGTTTTTGACGATTCTTTCAGTGCTTTGGACTTTAAGACTGACGCCAAGGTACGCCGGGAACTGACTAAGATGGCCGCTAAGGAAAAGAAGACCGTCCTCTTGGTTGGCCAGCGGATCGCGTCAATCATGGATGCCGACCAGATCATCGTTTTGGATGAAGGCAAGATTGTCGGCAAGGGCAAGCACCAGGACCTGCTTAAGAATTGCCAGGTCTACCGGGAAATTGCCTATTCACAGCTTTCAAAGGAGGAATTAGCCGATGCATAACCATGGCAACGCAAGAGGCAATGAAAAGGCAAAAGATTTTTCCGGCACTTTTGCCAGATTATTCCGCTACCTTAAGCCCTATTACTGGTCTTTGTTGGTGGTAGTGATCTTCGCGATCGCTTCGACCATCTTCGCAATCATCGGACCGAAAATTTTATCTAAGGCAACTGACAAGCTGATTGACGGGATCAGCGCCAAGATCCAGACTAGCGGGGGAATCGATTTCACCTATATCAACAAGATCCTGCTGCTGCTCTTGGGCCTTTACCTCCTGTCCATGCTTTTCAATTATGTGCAAAGCTGGATTACCTCAGGCATTTCCCAGAAGGTTGCCTATTCTTTGAGAAAAGATATTGCGGAAAAAATCGACCGCCTCCCGCTCAGCTTTTTTGACAAGCATGCCAGCGGTGACATCTTGTCCCGGATTACCAACGACGTAGACACGATTGCCCAGTCACTCAACCAGTCTATGGCTCAGATCATCACTTCAACCGTCACCGTTGTCGGGGTCGTGATTATGATGTTTACGATTTCCTGGCAATTAACCCTAATAGCTTTAGCGATTTTGCCAGTAACTTTCGGCATTTTGGGAATGGTCATGAGCCGGTCACAAAAGTACTATATCGGCCAGCAAAAGGCCTTAGGTGACGCGGACGGCCATATCGAAGAAATGTACGGGGCCCACCAGATCGTCCAGGCCTTTAACGGTGAAGCTGCATCAGTGGCAACTTTTAAGAAGTACAATGATGAGCTTTACACTTCCGGCTGGAAGTCCCAGTTCTTTGGCTCCTTGATGATGCCAATTTCCAACTTGGTCGGCAATATCGGTTATGTTGGCATCTGTATTGCCGGCGGTTTCCTGGCGGTCAACAGCGTGGTCACGATTGGTGATATTCAAGCATTTATCCAGTATGTAAAGAGCTTTACCCAGCCAATCACCCAGATGGCGCAGATTATGAACATGCTGCAGTCTACAGCCGCAGCTAGTGAACGGGTCTTTGACTTCCTGGAAGCTGAAGAAATGCCGGAAGAAGAGGTCGAAGTTTCTGCTGAAGAAGTTGAAAAGCTGCCTAGCGATGTGACCTTTGACCATGTCCGCTTTGGCTACAATCCAAACAAGATCATCATCAAGGACTTCAGCCTGGATGTTTCTGCCGGGCAAAAGATTGCTATCGTCGGACCTACCGGGGCCGGCAAGACAACCCTGGTCAAGCTTTTGATGCGCTTTTACGAGTTAAACAGCGGGAAGATCACGATTGGCGGCCAGGATATCAGCAAGATGAAGCGGTCAGATTTATGGTCCATGTTTGGGATGGTCCTGCAGGATACCTGGCTCTTCAACGGTACGATTAAGGAGAACCTCCGCTATGGCAATCTCAATGCCAGCGATGAAGAATTGCGGCAAGCAGCCATCGATGCCCATGCTGGCCACTTTATCGAACAGATGCCAGAGGGCTATGACAGCATGATTAATGAAGAGTCCAGCAATATCTCCGCCGGACAAAAGCAGCTGTTGACGATTGCCAGGGCCTTTGTCAAGGATCCGAAGATTTTGATTCTGGACGAAGCAACCTCATCAGTTGACACCCGGACTGAGCTCTTGATTCAGCAAGGGATGGACCGGCTGATGCAGGGGCGGACAGCTTTTGTTATTGCCCATCGCTTGTCAACGATCAGGGATGCCGATAGTATCATCGTCTTGAAGGATGGGGATATCGTTGAAGTCGGCAACCATGACAGCTTGATGGCAAAGAAGGGCTTTTACGCCGACCTTTACCAGTCACAGTTTGAACATAGGGAAGAATAAGAAAAGAGCAAATCATTTTGGATACATTTAAAGAGTCTGGAAAAAAACTAGACTTTAGATAAATAAAAAAGGTGAAACTCGATGTAATATTTAGAGCTTCACCTTTTTGCTTGTCGGGGAGATCCCAAAAGCATGACAAAAAGAGAGCTTTAGCAGCTCTTTCCTCCAGTATTTAGTAACATGTGTGATTTGAGATGTATAGCAAAAAGGCTTCCAGAAGTTTTTCACTTTGATGTGACCCCCAAAATTGGGACAAATTAGTATTAAGCCGTTAAGGTTGTTAAA
>ERZ791917.764-NODE-764-length-24446-cov-14.506293_pt1 | contig 24446 bp, 19 predicted proteins | sample MGYA00510138_ERZ791917 | MGnify/ENA primary metagenome ERZ791917 (study PRJEB30046, sample SAMN00792102) | human gut metagenome | study: EMG produced TPA metagenomics assembly of the A metagenome-wide association study of gut microbiota in type 2...
TTGTTTTTAGTTACTCCTGCACGGAAATCTATTCGGTTTTATAGAGGAAAGGTAGAATAGAAGACACTTCTGTCCTTGAAGAATTGCTGTTCAGCCTTTTGCATCTCAACGATGAAGGTCTCTCCTTTCTCATTCTCACAATAGACATCAAAAATGGCTCGGCGGTCACCATAGCTGTTCCCTAGGTTCTCACCGTTGAGGTAGGTAAGGTCACTAATAACCTCCTTGCCCTCGAAGAGCGAGTTAAGAAAACTGATCAGCAGCTCTTTATTAAGAGGCGTGCCGAATAGCTTCTTGAAGCCGAAGTCGGTATATGGATTAATGTATCTGGCTCCTGTCATCTCATTCAATTCCCGTATGCTGTTATTGGTCATCGTTACACAAAATTAGATGTTGCTTTTGCAAATATATGTATTGTTCTTGATATTTGCAAATATTTCATGCCGTTTTTTGAAGACAACGAACTTTCTATGCAGGTCTTTCTATGCAGGTGAGGGCGACCACGGAGGGATCGCCCCTACATCAATACCGCAGAAACTGAACAAGGGGATGATTACTATACAGATATTGGTAACAGTGATAATGAAGCGCCAACACGGATGATGATAACTATCGCAAAATAATCAACTCACAAGAAATATCCGTTGCGCCCTTATGCAATTGCTTGAAGTAATCACTCCCCTCCCTCTTGGGGAGGGGTGAGGCTGCTGATGGGTTAGAGGGTGAGCCCATTGATTCTACAGTTTATTTCCTTCCTTCGGGAACACCACGACTGGCTGATAGTGCTTGGCCTCCTCAAAGTCCATGATGGCATAGGCGATGATGATCACCGTGTCACCCACCTGCACCTTGCGCGCCGCAGCGCCATTGAGACAGATGCAACCCGATCCGCGCTCTCCTTTTATAATATAGGTCTCGAAGCGCTCGCCATTGTTGTTGTCGACGATCTGTACCTTCTCGCCGGCAATGAGATTGGCGGCGTCCATGAGATCCTCGTCAATGGTGATGCTGCCCATATACTGGAGGTTGGCATCAGTGACGGTCACACAGTGCAACTTGCTTTTTAATACTTCTATCTGCATGGGGTATGATATTGAGCTGTTTGCTGATTAATATATGAGAGTCGCTATTATTTCGTCTCGGGATCCTTGTATTTGACGTGGTCGATCAAGCGGATCGGCGTGTGTCCGCAGTAGACAGTGATGCAGCCCACCACGTAGCCGCTGTCGTTCCAGTTGTTGACGTCGAGCAGCGTGTTTCCGTCCACAATCTCGAAATACTCCACGTCGAGGCCGTCAATGGCGTTGATGTCAGCCACCACCTTGTCGTGAGTCTCCGCGACGGTGTGATCCTTGGCATAGTCGACGCTGGCTTTCAGTGCCTTGTAGATGTTCGGAGCGATGGCACGCTCTTCCGGCGTGAGCAGCGTGTTGCGCGAACTCTTGGCCAGTCCGTCCTCGTCACGTACGATCGGGCACTCTACGATGTGTACGAGCCTGTCGTAGCCGATATATTTCACCATCCGCTTCACCACAGCGATCTGCTGCCAGTCCTTCTCACCGAAGTAGGCACGGTTGGGCTTGACGATATAGAATAGGCGGCTCACCACCTGGCAGACACCATTGAAATGGCCCGGTCGCTTGGCGCCCTCCATGACTGTTGACTGCGGGGGGAATTCAAAGTGGCGGGTATCGGGAGTGGGATACATCTCCTCCACCGAGGGAGCGAAGACATACTGCGCCCCGCAGGCCTCGCAGAGCTTGCAGTCGGCTTCGAGTGTACGGGGATAGCGATCGAGGTCACCCTTGTCATTGAACTGTGTGGGATTGAGGAAGACCGACACCACGGTAGCGCCATTTTCCTTCACGCTACGCTTGATGAGAGAGGCGTGCCCCTCGTGTAATGCACCCATGGTAGGAACGAGACCGATTTCCTTTCCTTCCTTGCGCACAAGGAAGAGCTCGTTCTGAAGATCTACAATCTTTTTGAATACTTTCATTGTCTGTTGTTCTAACAGAGTGCAAAGTAACAACTTTTTTGCGTAACTGGCAAGAAATCACCGCTTTATTTTCATTGCGAGGTACCGCAAACGTTAAATAGCTATAAAAGATAAACGCCACTTATCTACGATAAGCCTTGTGTGCCGGTTTTTTCGTAACTTTGCAAGGTTATTTAGTCCGTGGAGGCTCAGTTCAAGAGGTGCTGATGCTGCGCCCGCCTTGCGGAAAAACCCGTTTAATTAATCAATTCAATGTACGCAATCGTAGACATTAACGGTCAGCAGTTCAAAGCCGAAGAGGGCAAGAAGCTTTTCGTCCATCACATCAAGGACGCCGAGGAAGGCAAGACTGTTGAGTTTGACAAGGTGCTGCTCGTCGACAAGGACGGTGCAGTGACTGTCGGTGCCCCCACCGTAGAGGGCGCAAAAGTAGTAGTAGAAGTGGTGAACCCGCTTGTCAAGGGTGACAAGGTCATCGTGTTCAAGATGAAGCGCCGCAAGGACTGCCGTCGCAAGAACGGCCACCGCGCTCAGTTCACCGAGGTATCAATTAAACAAGTAATCGCTTAACAAGCAGGAGGTATTCATTATGGCACACAAGAAAGGTGTAGGTAGTTCCAAGAACGGACGTGAATCAGCTTCAAAGCGTTTAGGCGTTAAGATTTGGGGTGGACAGAGCATCATCGCCGGCAACATCATCGTTCGCCAGCGTGGCAACAAGCACTTCCCAGGTGAGAATGTAGCTCAGGGCAAGGACGATACGCTCTATGCCCTCAAAGACGGTGTGGTGTATTTCCACAAAGGTGCCCGCGACAAGAGCACCGTGTCTGTGCTCTCACCCGAAGCTTACGCAGCTAAAACAAAAAAGGCTGAAGCATAAACATTAACAAAAAAGACTTATTCCAAACAAACATAGAAGCCTGCTCCCTCCGGAGCAGGCTTTCTACGTTTATAGACCTAATGAATAGTACACTGACAACGGAAGATTTTGGGATCAGCTTACTTGCCTGCTGTTATGGTTGAAAAAGTGCAGTAAGAGCCAGGAAATATGGTTGAAAAAATGTAAGAATTGCTTGGAGATATGGTTGAAAAAATGTAATTTTGCTTATGTATTAACTGAAACTCTTTGATGACATGAAGCGTAATATCACACAGCAACTGCAAGCATGGAAGGAAAAGGCTGACCGTAAGCCCCTGATTGTCAACGGTGCACGACAGGTAGGCAAGACCTACAGCCTGAAGGAGTTTGGATGAGAAGCCTATGAAAACGTGGCGTACATCAACTGCGACGGCAATGAAGAGGTAACCAACATCTTTGCCCAAGACTACGACATGCACCGAATCCTATTGCACCTCTCTGCCTTAACCGGGGTTGACATCAGGCCTGGAAAGACGCTCATCATCATCGACGAGATACAGGAATGCCCCAAAGCGCTCAACAGTCTGAAGTATTTCTGCGAGAACGCACCGCAATACCATGTGGCCGTTGCCGGCTCGCTGCTCGGCATATCATTGCATGCCGGCAGTTCTTTTCCCGTTGGAAAAGTGGATATGATCAAGATGTATCGCAACACCACCATGAGGCTGCCCACACATCAAAACAATCTATATCCATTTGAGCGCATAGGAGGCAATGCAGAGACCGACTCTATACCCGTCCAAACCTCTTGGAAGCAATCAAAACATTTCACAAAACACCTCTCTCTGAAACTTGCAATCTAGAGAAGAGCCGTAACAGAAAGAGGGGCCTTTTCATCAAAAAGCAAGGAGAAAAGAGAGGAAACAGTGGTTTCTCATCATCAAATCAGTGATTTTACTTGGTCAGAAAGGTCGTTTGACCCGATCATCTCGGTTGTTTGACCTTATCAAAGTGCCTTTCTGAGCAGAAATTCTCTAGAGAATTTCTGCTCAGAAAGGCACTTTTGTCGTAAGACCCTTGATCTTTTCTCTTCTCAAAAGGATCAAATCTACATAACATTCTTATTATCAACAAAATACAGAAAACAGCCAATTTTTCGCAAAATTGAGAGCAAAGTGGCCTCTCGTGCAGAAGATCGCCAAAAAAAGAGCCGTTTTTTGTCAGTTTTCCCAACAACTTAGAAAACACCAGAAGATGGAGAATCCTTCTTCCGTGACACGCCTAAGCGTATGCAATCAGTTGGCTAATGAAGAGGGGCGAGTTGTCTACAGAAGAGGGGGTAGCACACTACAAAAGAAGGGGCAGTACAAATTTACCCTCTCTTTCGTGTAGAAAATGCAGCCTGCGCCTATGCCTTCGTGTAGAAAAGTGTAGAGAATTGGCAAATATTCGTGTAAAAAAGTGAGGAAGGAGAGTGATTATTCATGTAAATTTTGTATTTTTGCCATAGATATTAAAGAATTCATACTTAGGATACAAATGGAACGCAGCATTATCTCACAACTGAAAACGTGGAAGGAAAGCCCGTTGCGCAAGCCGCTCATCCTCGCCGGTGCCCGTCAAGTGGGTAAGACATACATCCTCAAGGAGTTTGGCAAAAGGGAATACGAGCATGTTGCCTACATCAATTGTGACAACAATCCCGAAGTGGTCAACTTGTTTTCCGAAGACTACGACATGAAGCGCGTACTACTCGTTATTGGCGCTCTGACAGGTCAGCCCATTCTCCCCGGCAAAACGCTGATCATCCTCGATGAGATACAAGAATTGCCGAAGGGATTGTCTTCCCTGAAATATTTCTGTGAGGACGCACCGGAGTATCATGTTGCCGTAGCGGGATCGCTGCTCGGCGTCGCCATGCATCGCGGAGAATCGGCTCCGGTGGGCAAAGTAGATATCATCCGCCTATATCCGATGACTTTCGAAGAGTTTCTCTTAGCCAAAGGTGAGGACAAGCTCTTGGAGATTCTCAAGGCTCAGGACTGGACGACAACCTCATTGCTCCACGACAAACTGACAAAGCTACTACGTGAATATTACTTTGTAGGAGGCATGCCTGAGGCAGTCAGCACGTTTTTGCAGACCAATGATGCCAACCAGGTGCGACGTGTACAAGACAATATCTTATTTGTGTATCGCAGCGACATGTCGAAGCACGTTTCTGCCGACGAAGCCACACGCATCAGTATGGTGTGGCAGTCCATACCCTCGCAACTGACCAAAGAGAACAAGAAGTTCGTCTATGGCGCAGTCAGAAAAGGCGCACGCGCCAAGGATTTCGAGACCGCCATACAGTGGTTGACAGACGCAGGACTCATCTATAAGGTGCCACGCGTCAGAGAAGTGGGTATGCCTCTGAAATTTTATGAAGATCTCAATGCCTTCAAGATCTTTATGCTCGACGTTGGATTGTTAGGAGCTATCAGTGAGATGGATCCCGCACAAATGCTGATGTCAAACAATGCTATGACAGAGAGCAAAGGCGCATTTACGGAAAATTATGTACTATGCCAACTTAAGACAATGGAAGGTATGGCCATATACTACTATAGCAGGGACGACTCCAGGCTGGAAGTAGACTTCATCGCACAGTACCACGGAAGAATCATCCCTATCGAAGTGAAGGCAGAAGAGAACCTGAAAGCTAAATCGCTGAAAGCGTTTATGGAGAAGCACACCAGTCTGCATGCTGTAAGGATCAGCATGGCTCCATATAAAGATCAGAACTGGCTAAAGGACTATCCGCTCTATGCCGTAAAGGAAATAGAAGGTTAATGTGTTAAAATCATAGTTTCGTGAGTACCATCAGAAAATTATTGCTACCTTTGCTTTAACGCATATCATCTTTTAATATATGAACAACCTTTCCTTACCCAAGCAACAACTCCGACAAGCCATCCGGCAACGGAAACAACAATACTCCGCTGAACAACGTGAGGCTTGGTCGAAAGAGATCGAGCAGGAGCTGCTCAGCCACCCACGCCTGCAGGCTGCCCGCGTGGTGATGCTCTACTATGCACTGCCCGACGAGGTGGACACACGACATCTCGTCGACACACTGCTCAAGGAGGGCAAGACCGTCATCCTGCCGAAATGCGTCGACAAAGGACACATCGAACCACGGCAATATACGGGACCTGACGACCTCGCCGAAGGCATCTACGACCTGCTCGAACCCGTAGGCAAGCCTTACCGCGACCTCGACAGCATCGAGCTGATCATCGTTCCGGGCATGAGCTTCGACAGCAAGGGACACCGTCTCGGACGCGGACGCGGATACTACGACCGCTTCCTGGTGCAAGTACCACAGGCCTACAAGATCGGCGTGTGCTTTGACTTCCAGCGCGTGGAGCAGGTACCCGTCGACGACAACGACCGGGTGATGGACGAAATAATCAGCAACAAAACACTCTGACTTTATGAAAGGAGAGCAAGGATGATGACCACCAGGCCACAACATATCGGCCGCCTACGCCACCGGGGGCTTTCGCCCACATGCCTGTCAGGGCGGTCACCACTATGGCTCTTGGCCCTGATCGTCGTCCTCAGCGCTGTGTTTCTCACCAGCTGCACCAAAGAGAAAGAAAAATGGGGCTGGGACGAGATAGAGACCTACTTCGACGAGCCGCTTGCCTCACTCTCCGCCGAGGGCGACAGCGTGCACTGGATCGGCGGCGAATACGGTGACCTCTGGCGCATGACGGCACAAGGTCGGAAGCACTACAAGCTTGGTTCCGACCGCATCTATTGTGTCGTCAGGCACGACAGCACGTATTGGATCGGACACCGCAACGGAGGACTGGCACAATACCGGTTCGACGGCAACGCGTTCAGCCCCGTCGCTCACTACCCCATCGCCATCAAAGGGCTCCACTACTCGGTCTACGACATCCAATGGAAAGACGGCCGACTCTATGCAGCCACCAGTCAGGGACTCTTTGTCCTGAATGACGGACATCATCAACTGGGAAAAGTCTACCCTCGTGACCACAGCAACGGCGTGTCTTTTGCCACGCCACTCATCGCCGACCTTGACGCCCGACAACTGGCGCTCGCCACCGACAGCGGATTGGCACTCGTAGACACGTACACCGGCAAGGCACAGGTGATCCATGCCGGCAGCAAGGTAACATGGGTGGAGCGTCAGGGCGACCGTCTCTGCTACCTCGCAGGTGACCAATACTATGAGCGTGAGGCTAACGGCAATGAGAAGACCTACAGTCTGCCCGACGTAGCCACCAGCTTCTTCCGCACGGGCAAGACCTACTGCTTCATCAGCCGTACCCATGCGATACTCACCGACGACCTCCGTCACTTCTCCCACCTGCAGTTGCGGCGGCCGGTACCCACAAAGTCCTCGCACGTGGTTGCTCAGCCCGGCAACGACGACTTCGTATGGCTTGTCACCGACCACGCCGTGTGGCAGTTGCCCCGCCATCTCTCCAGTTCTGCTCCCTATCCCATCGTCGCTGCCTGCCAGGACGAGGGACGGCTCTGCTTTGTCGATGACCACGGCAATGTTTTCACCCTGCCCAACGGCAGCAAGCAGGCAGAGAAAATCTTCGACTTCATCCATACCAACGCCATCATCGACTGCGTCGCCGACAACGGCACACTCTATTACATCAACAACAAGCAGCAGGTATTCCGTCTCAGCCTCGGCAACCACCTTTGGGGCAACTATCTCTCTCACGTGCCCCATGAGATCTTCTCCACAAAGAAAAAGGTGACGGCCATGGGACTGCTGCCCGCAAAGACTCCTATATTATATATAGGTGTGCAGGATGGCTTAGTCAAACTGCCACTCGACGGCAGTCAGGCCCATAGCGTGGCGTCGTTTCGCGACAAATATGTCACCTCGTTCTACACTGCTCCCGATAACCAACGAATGATGATCGCCACGCTCAACGACGGACTGTGGACCGACCGGGGCGACGGGCCTCAACCTATCTTCACCGACCAGAATTCCAACCCGCGACTGACAGCCATCATCAACTCCTATCCTCCCGCCACACTGCTGGCCACCAACGACGGTATATACCTCCAAGGCGGACCCGACACCATAAGAGTGGAGGGTACAGCTGCTCTGTTGCCTGTCAATGACAGCGTCGTTTACGCGCTCTTGGAGCGTGGCATCATGAAACTCACGGTAAAAGGACAGAGGCTGCACGATGAGGGCACCTATTTCCGCGACATCAAGTTTCACCCACAAGCAGCTCTGGTCAGCAACGGGCGGCTCTACTTAGGCAGCGACCTCGGCATGCTCCGTTTCAAGGCTGGAAACGAACGGCAGGCTGAATGGATCGCCATGGAGACGAGTATGATCACACGCCGCAGCCTCCTCGAGGGTACAGCGATCGTGCTGGGAACCTTGCTGCTCATCTATCTCTTCTTGCTACGCCTGCGTCGATCCTACCGCCAAGAGCTGAGAGCGCGTCAGCGTGATCTGATACGACGGTTGGAAGCGGTGAAAAAATATCGCGATATTCTCAGCAATGGAGAAGCCCACGAACTGAAAGACATAGAAGCAGAGATCAACCAGTTCGGTACCCGCAACAGACACTCCTGGAAAGTTTCGAACCAACGCTTCGCGGCAGTCTCTGAGCGAATCATGCGGCTTAACAGCCAGGCGGCGCTCTACTTTGTGCGCCTTGTATTGCAGCAGATCGACGACATCAAGCAGACGGAACTCTTCGATGCCCACAAGCTCATCGGCGACAGCCAGCAGGCACTGACCGAGGGACGGCCCGAACAGTTGGGCGAGCAGGCATCAAGAAACGCCTCGTGGCTCCGGCAGATTAATGCCATCCACCAAGAATTAAACAAAGATCAGGATCTGCTCACCGGCACGCTGCCCGTCGAAGGCATCAGCGACGACCTTCCCTCTCTCATCGACAGCTACCGCAAGGGATTGGCTATCAAGACGACACACGACATGGCACCGACGCTCAACACCATCCGCAGGCGCATGGAGGCGCTGATGTCCAAGGATGTACAGAATCGACTTCAGCGCTTTGTGGAGCAACGACTCAAAGACATCGCCGCACTGGAACAGCAGGACAGAGTGACCGATACGCTCACCCATCAGTGGGAGGATATGCTGCCTACGATGGAAAACACAGAGCGCATCGCTGTGCTGCGACGGCTTCAACATCTCGACGACCGCTATTACGAACTCAAAGCCTTGCAACAACTGCGCCATCTCATCGCACGCTATGCCGGTGAGGAGCGCCATGGCGATGACACGCACGACACCATTCACGCCATCAAGTCGCAGACCGACCGGTTCTATGACGCACTCTTCCGCACTGACCCCCGACTGATGAGCGAGATACTCCAGTGGAGCAACGGTGAGAACCAGCCCGCCCGTGTACTTGCCCTCCTCTTGGCCGACCCGAAAGTCAAGCGCCTGCTCCTGCCGGGTATGCTCAACGTGGCCAGCAACCTCAACCCTGTCATCAGCCGCCTCGTCAAGGGCAAGCTCGTGCCGGTCGAGGAAGAGATCCGTCAGTATGCCGAGCGGCATCCGTCAAGCATCGCAGACTATATCCTCTGGCTGGCAGAATAAGACATAGTAACAGAAACTTTTTTGCTTTCCGCACATTTTTCATAACTCTCTTTGATACAGCACTTTGCAAAAAGTTGTATTTGATGATATTGTACAATACATCAAATGCAACTTTTTTTATTCCTTCCTTCACCATAACTTTGCAGCGCAATCGCAAAGACCGGAATCAACATTTTTAAAACTTAAATAGATTACAGATCATGAACAACGTCAAGTCACTTGTTGTCAGCTTCATGCTGACGCTCATCGCTGTTTCCTCTTTCGGTCAGTCCAAGATCAAGGATGTCCGCACCAACCCCGACCTCTACTTCCTGCGTGCCGACGAAGTCGCCAACAGCCTCTCGCTGTTGCCTCCTCCTCCCCAGCAAGGTTCCATCCTGTGGCTCAACGATGAAGCACAGTATCAATGGGGTAAGCTCCAGCGCGACACGCCACGCGGTGATCAGGCTGCTGCCGACGCACGCGTCAACGGCGACGGCGTGCCCAACGCCTTCTCCGGTGCTTTCGGCGTGCGCATCAGCAAGGAAGAAACTCCCGAAATCTATAAGCTCGTCATTAACATGCGCGAGGATGCCGGCGATCTGGCCACACGCGCTGCCAAGAACCACTATATGCGTGTGCGTCCTTTCGCCTATTATCACGAGATGACCTGCAACCCCGAACAGCAACAGGAACTCTCCACCAACGGCAGCTATCCCTCCGGTCACACCTCCATTGGCTGGGCCACTGCCCTCGTCCTCGCTGAGGTGAACCCCGACCGTCAGGACTCTATTCTCAAGCGTGGCTATGAGATGGGGCAGAGCCGCGTGATCTGTGGCTATCACTTCCAAAGCGATGTAGACGCTGCCCGCCTCGTGGCCAGTGCCGTCGTGGCCCGTCTCCATGCCAACGACAATTTCATGAAGCAGCTCGGCAAGGCTAAGAAGGAATTTGCCAAGCTCGTAAAAGAGGGTAAAGTCGCCAAAGTAGAGTGCAAGACAGAAGGGACTGCAAAATAAACCATATTTCGGACAACCGCAAATCATCGTACATTCAGTAAACACAAAAAGATGAAAAAGACAATACTGTTTGGACTTGCACTGCTCGCCACAACGACACTGCAGGCCCAGGAAAAGACAGAAAGTAAACTTGTCGTCAAGCCTTCCGGCCGTATTCTCTTGGATGCCGGACTCTTTGACGCCAGCGACGAGATCAACAACCAACTCAACGACGGTATGGCCATTCCTGACATGCGCGTGGGATTCAAGGCCACCTACGAGGACTGGGCCGCTAAAGTCGACATCGGCTATGCCTACGGCAAGGTAGGCATGAAGGATGTCTTCATCGAGCACTCCTTGGGCAAGAAGAGCCTCATCCGTGCCGGTTACTTCGTGCACCAATACGGTTTGCAGAGCGCTACCAGCTCATCGTTCAAGATCTCCATGGAGGAGCCGCGCAGCAACCAGGCGCTCAACAACGCCCGTCTGCTCGGCGTGATGTTTGAGCATTCCGATCTCCGCTATCTCGTCACCACCAGTTTCTTCTCCGAGACTGACGCGATGAAGATGACCAGCGACAAGACCGGCAACCAGGGCATCGGTGTCATGGCGCGTGCGCTCTACCGTCCGTTCACCGAGCCGGGCCGTATCTTCCACGTGGGCGTTTCCGGTGCTTACGAGAGCCCGCGTTACAACAGCGACAACCAACTCAACCATAAGTCGTTTGTCCTCTCCACCACTTGGCCCACACGTATCGCCCAGGTCACCTCGATGAAGGCCACCGTCGACCATGCCAAAGCCATGTATAAGTTCACCCCGGAGGTCACCGCTGCCTATGACCGGCTGGGCTTGGAGGCACAGTACTTCTACAACTCTGTCACCCGCGACAACGGCTATCACAGCTTCCAAGCTACCGGCGGCTACGCTGCCCTGCGCGGTCTCATCCTCGGCAAGCAATACAAATATAACTATTGGGACGGTGGCATCGACACTCCGGCACGCGGCAGTCTCGAGCTGGTACTGGCTTACGACTATCTCGACATGTCGGATCCCGACGCAGGCATCCGCGGCGGACGCAGCAACGACTTCTCCGCTACGATGAACTACTATATCAACAAGTACATGATCTGGCGTGTCAGAGGCTCCTACACCAAGGTCAGCAACCGTGCCGGATACGACGATGACCACTTCACGGCACTGGAGACCCGTCTGCAGATCAAGTTCTAATCAACCCTAAAGATTCATTTAGCTATGAGAAAAATATTTTCTGCCTTTCTGCTGCTCTTGATGCTCTGCCCGTCATGGGCATGGGCACAGCTGCAGCGCAGCGAGGCTTTCAAACAGCAATACCGGCTCACCGAGGTCGTCGTGCTGAGCCGCCACAACATCCGTTCACCGCTCTCGACCAACGGCAGCGCACTGGGCCGTCTCACACCTCATCAGTGGACACAGTGGTCCTCGGCCGCCAGCGAGCTGACACTGCGCGGCGGAGTGTTAGAGACTATGATGGGACAGTATTTCCGCAAATGGCTCGTCGACGAGGGGCTCTTCAAGGAGAACGCCACGCCCTCGGCTGACGATGTGAACTTCTATGCCAACAGCATGCAGCGCACCATCGCCACGGCACAGTATTTCTCTTCCGGTTTCATGCCTTTGGCCAACATCCATGTGAGGCATCGTTTCTCCGCCAGCACGATGGATCCGGTCTTTTGCCCCAAACTCACCAAGGTCAGCGACGCTTTCCAGACAGAGGCCATGAAGGAGATTGCGGCCATGGGCGGCAAGAAAGGATTGAAAGGTATCGGTGAGAAGCTGAAGGCCAACTACGCCGTTACCGCCAAGGTCCTCGACCTCAAGGACTCTCCTGCCTGCAAGAGCGGCGAGACCTGCGACTTTAAAGATGACGACACGCAGATCATCTTCCGGCTGAACGACGAACCGCAGATGAGGGGGTCGCTTAAGCTCGCCAACTCTGCCTCCGACGCGTTTATCCTGCAATACTACGAGGAGCCTGATGCACGCAAGGCTGCCTTCGGTCATGACATTACAGCCGAAGACTGGGAGAAGATCGCCCAGATCAAGGATGTCTATGGCGACGTGCTCTTCACGGCTCCCATTGTAGCGGCTAACGTGGCTCATCCGTTGCTGATGTATATCAGCGACGAGCTTCACGCCAAAAACCGCAAGTTCACTTTCCTCTGTGGTCACGACAGCAACATTGCCAGCGTCGATGCCGCACTGGGTGTGGAAGACTACTCCCTCCCCAACTCCATCGAGAAGAAGACACCGATCGGCTCGAAAGTGGTCTTTGAGAAATGGACCGACAAGAGCGGCAAGCAGTTTGTAGCCGTCAACCTCGTCTATCAGTCCACCGCACAGCTGCGCGGACTGACGATGCTCGACCTGAACAATCCGCCGATGATCTATCCGCTCAAACTACGCGGCCTCACAGCCAACGCCGACGGTCTGTACTCCTTCGACGATGTGGCCCAGCGTTTCACAGAGGCCATCAACGCTTACGACAATATCAAGTAAGAAATAGCTATTTAATACAAGGCAAGGCTGACAATGTTAGTCTTGTCTTCTTTCTTTGTACTCAGCGTGAAGGCATAGCGGTGAGCGTCATCCAAGGCTTCTCCCCCTTGATAGGTCATCCAGCTATCCCCGTCAGCATTGTTGTCGAGCCATCCATAGTCACGACGCAGCAGCTGCTGCAGGCCTGCGTTGAAGTCATAGGCCTCCTGCGCATTGCGGCAAGACTCGGTCAGTGTCAGGCCCTTCATCATTTTCAACTTACCAGCCTGCTTGTACTTTACAACTATACAATCCCATCGTGTACCGCGGAACATAAGGTCATGATACACCACTTCGTCGCCGTCGGCATTTACCTCGGCGGGTGTTCCTAACATCTTCACGACCGTCTGCTCCTCGCATCCCATAGTGGGCATCACTACGTTCTTTTCCGCACTCATCGTCAGGCAGACTACAGCTGCCACGACCATCATCATCATTCTTTTCATACGCTTTTCTCCTTATTATATATATACTTTGTTCACTTGCAAAGATAAGGAAAAAAGAAATTCCAAGGCTGCGCTTCTCCCCTTCTACCCAACTTCCTCACGCCATCTTCACACCTTTGTATCATGTTTGACATTTGTGTATCATGTTTGACATTTTGTGGAGCCCACTCTACAGACAACACATAAATCGTTTCAATTTATTTTTCACTGCTTTTATTTTGATAATTTGAATAAATAAGTTAATTTTGTCCCTGTCATGTCGAACCTTGATCTAAAATCAATCTGCCTTCTGCCGCTCATGGTAGTGACGTCGCTGCTTGTCTTTGCAGGTAGCGGACATATCTTTACGTCTGGTAAACTGTCGAGTTCGCTCATCAACTGTGTGGCGCAAGACCGTTACGGCTATATCTGGGTCGGCACAGAATATGGCCTCAACAAGTTCGACGGCTACAACTTTTCCTCCTATTTATATAATAGCACCGATCCGAACACCATCACCGACAACACCATCACCGATTTCCTTGTCGACCGTAGCGGACGGCTTTGGATAGGAAGCGCAAAGGGACTTATGCGCTATGACTACCACAAAAACAACTTTGTGCGTTATCCGTTCCCCGACGGACGCCGTCCCCGTGTCTATTCCCTGATTGAAAGCCGGCAGGGCGACATTCTCATCGGATCAGCAGGATTCGGTCTCTATGCCATCAAACATGGTACTGACAGGGTCATTCATGAACGGGAATATTCCCGCCGCAATTCTGAAGACTTTTTCACCCACATCTACGAGGACAGCCGCGGCCAACTGTGGCAGAGCAGTCATATAAGCCAGTTCACCCGTTTTACCCGCAATGACCATCGTGTCATCGCACACGACTACATCTCTCCGGTGGGAGCGCCTGTGGCTTTCTTCCCCCGTCACGACGGCCGCCTTCTTATTGTCTGCATGGGGGGTATCATCGTCTATGACTATGCCACTGACAAGCTCTCTGATGCCGGATATGATTTTGGCAGCTATTCCGGTCATATCACGATCAATGCCGCCACTTTCGACAAGCGTGGCAATCTGCTTGTGGGAACCTCTGAGAGCGGCATCCTCGTGGCTGCTGCCGACAAACGCACGTTCGCCCCCTATACACAGCCTTCTGACGATGGCTTCAACATCGCGGCTTCCTATGCCAAGGATCTCATGTTCGACAAGGATGACAACTTATGGGTAGGCTGCTACCGTAAGGGACTTTATCTTGTCAACGACAACGCTCCGTCATTCTCCAGCTGGAGTTTCTCCAAACAGAATTACTCCATTGGCAGCAGTGTCTCGTCACTCGCCAAAGGCGATGGTGGCACTACATGGTGCACGGTTCAGAACAGCGGTGTCTTCAAGTTCAATGCCGACGGTAAAATAACAGCCCACCTGCCTTCGCCCAGCGGCACAAGTATTATCTACCGCGACAGCCAAGGCCACTACTGGGTAGGTACGGGCAATGGCCTCTACAGCTACGACATAACAACAGGCTCTGCCTCCAAGAAGATGAACTATGCGGGCGACGGTACTTATTGTATCGCCGATGACGGTCATGGAACACTGTTCGTCTCTGTCTACAGCAAAGGATTATACGTCTACAACACCCATACAGGACAGACACGCGTCTTCAACCAATCACAGCGGGGGCCACACGGTCATCTCTGCAACGACTGGATCAGGTCGATGACTGTCGACCACACAGGGCTGCTATGGACAGGGACATCGAACGGTGTCACCTGTCTGGATCCAAAGGATATGTCCTTCAACACGTTTGGCAATGAATATTTCCTTCATGATATACAGACCAACTACCTCTGTGAGGACCATAACGGCAATATACTCATCGGTACTGACAATGGCCTCTACGTATTCCTGCGCAAGAAACGCAAGGCCGTGCCGTTTCCAAATGCCGGTACTCTCCGCGGCAAGCAGATATGCGCAATTGCTATTGATCATAGCGGCGACTTGTGGATAAGCACTACAATGGGTATTTGGCAGTATGACAGGAAGCATCGCAAGTTTCTCGGCCACGTCAGTGGCAACGGGCTAATGTCGAGAGAATATACTCAGGGAGCAGTGCTTCATGACATCGATGACCGTATCACCTTTGGTACCGGTGACGGCATCACCCGTTTCTGTCCCGACAACGTGCGCAACCGGCGTATGTATCTTTCCAATGTCTATCTCACGGGGTTTATCGTTGACGGAAAGATGATGGACTGTCTGTCCGACAATTTCACCATCCCCTACTCCGAGAACACCTTCACCCTACAGTTCTCCCTCCTCAACTATAAGAATCCTACCAATGTATATTTCCAATACCGTATTAATGGCAGCGAGTGGATTCTCAACAGCGAAGGAGACAACTCTATACCCTTCACCAAGCTCCAACCCGGGAAATATGTCATTGACGTAAGAGCCTATGACAACGGAGTGTGCTCCGACAAGATTCGCACGATCACCATCCACGTGAAGAACCCATGGTATCTGTCGCCGCTGGCCATAACCTTTTACCTCATTGCTGTAGCAGGCATAGTGGCTTTCGCCTTCTTTTTCTACTCACGGATGAAAAAAACAGAGCTTGAGGAGTCGAAGATGCGGTTCCTCATTGATGCCACACATGACATCAAGTCGCCGCTAACCCTCATCACAGGACCGCTGAGCCGTCTGAAGACTCGTCTTGCTAACGATGAAGAAAGCCAGAAATATATCAAAATCATCGACCACAACGCCAATCGCCTTCTTGTCCTCGTCAATCAAATTCTTGACGAACGCAAGATCGACAAAAAACAGATGCGTCTCCAATGTCAGGACACAGAGATGGTGTCTTTTGTGGCAAACATCTGCAATCTCTTCCAATCTGTTGCAGAGGAGCGCAATATACAACTGAAGTATGTTCCTAACATGAGTGAGGTACATGCATGGATCGACCGAATCCATTTCGACAAAGTGGTCTCCAATCTCCTTTCCAATGCCGTAAAATACACATTTGACGGAGGAGCCATTGACATTGTTGTCGACAGCGACGGCACTAATTTCCATCTCGATGTCATGGATACTGGCATCGGTCTTAAGGAGGAAAAGATCAGTAAGTTGTTTGACAGGTTCTACCGTGGTGACGAGACCCGCGGCCTGCATATCGAGGGCACTGGCATAGGCCTCAACCTCTGCCGCAATATAGTACGGATGCACGGGGGAGCGATTAGCGCTGCCAACCGTCATGATGTGCCCCATGGTTCTGTCTTCTCTGTCACAATACCACTTGGCAAGGCCCATCTCAAACCAGAAGAAATGATCTCCGGCAACGCCATAGTGCCTGCCTTCAGCAGTTCGGCACCCGCAAGCAAGAACTATCGCATACTGATCGTTGATGACGACCGCGAGATCGCCTTATATATAAATAATGAGTTGTCATATTGGTATCGCTTCGACTATAGCCCCAATGGAAAAGATGCAATGAGGAAACTTCTCACCGATACATACGATATTGTCATCTCAGACGTAAAAATGCCTGAGATGGACGGTATCACACTCCTGAAGGAAATCAAAAACAACAGCAACATCAGCGACATCCCCGTCATCCTCCTGACTTCGAAAACAGATGTCGCCGACAAGCTCGAGGGTATCAAGCGCGGCGCCGACGCCTACCTTTCCAAACCCTTTAACATGGAAGAACTGCACATGCTCATTGATAACCTCGTGAACAACGTCCGACGGTTGCGTGGCAAATTCTCCGGAGCACAAGAGCAGAAGGACAAGATGGAGAAAGTGGCCGTGCGCGGCAATGACGATGTGCTCATGGAGCGCATCATGAACGTGGTCAATAAAAACATTTCCGATCCTAACTTCAATGTAGAGCACCTCACTGTGGATGTGGGAATCAGTCGTGCTCAGCTCCACCGCAAGATGAAAGAGATGACTGGCATCTCCGCCGGGGAGTTCATCCGCAACCTACGACTTGAGCAAGCTGCCCGCCTCATTGCCGAGGGTCATATCAACATCACCCAGGTGGCCTTTGCCGTAGGATTCAACAACCAGACCCACTTCTCGACCATTTTCAAAAAACACTATGGTGTCACCCCCTCAGAGTACAGCGAAAAGCATAGAGCCGAAAAAGATGACCAACCTGATGATATATGAAAACTATCATGCAACAAGCATGTACGCCTGTTTCGTTCTTTGTGATAATCTATTGACTTTAAAAGATTTATATGCCTGAGACAAATTAAAATGATTATGAAACATTTAAAGTTGGATGGTTGTAACAAGTTAATGTATCTTTGCAATTGCAAGATTTCAAGAAAGGAAACCATAACTAAATATTAAATTAAATACTCAACCAATTTAATTACCAAGACTATGAACCTACGATTAAGTAAAACGACTTTGCTGGCCGGATTGCTCGTGTCAGGAGGGCTGCTCTGCCCACAGTACACTCAAGCCGGAGTGGAGAACAGCACCCCATCCGTACAGCAGCAGACTGTAAAAATGGTAAAGGGAACTGTCTGTGACCCATTAGGAACACTGATTGGTGCTACAGTCCTTGAAAAGGGAACGCGGAATGCCACGGTAACAGACCTTGATGGGAACTTTGTGCTCAATGTCAAGCCGGGTGCCACACTTGTCGTCTCTTATGTCGGCCACGTCACCAAGGAAGTAGTAGTGGGCCAGAAGAATGAATTGGATATCTACTTAGCAGAGGAAGGAACGAATCTGAACGACGTTGTCGTCATCGGTTACGGCACACAGAGACGCGAAGCCGTCACGGGGTCTGTTGCCAACGTCAAAGGCGACATGCTGAGAGAAGTTCCCGGTTCCGATGTCAGTCAGGCACTTCAGGGACGTATAGCTGGTGTGGAGATGGCACAGACATCTTCTAAACCAGGCGCTTCCATGCAGATACGCATCCGTGGCACACGGTCGCTGACGGCAAGCAATGACCCGCTAATCGTCCTTGACGGTATCCCTTTCGCTGGATCACTCAACGATATCGATCCGAACAACATTAAGACGATGGACATCCTCAAGGACGCATCTGCCACAGCTATCTATGGCAGCCGTGGCGCAAACGGTGTCATCATCATCACCACCTACAAGGGCTACACCGAGCAACGCCCTACCGTTACTTATAACGGATACGTAGGTTTCAAGACGCTCTTCCACCGCTATCCGATGATGAATGCCGAAGAGTTCACCCAACTCCGCAATTATGCCAACAAATTCCAGTATGGGGCCGACGAGATTCCTTACGGTCAGGAAGGCACTGTGGACATCGACTGGCAGGATAAACTGTTCCGTACAGGTATGACTACCAACCAGGATGTAGGCATTAGCGGTGGCAGTAAGACCGGCAGCTACAACTTCGGTCTGGCCTACTACCGCGATGAGTCGGTCATCCCTTTGCAGAACTTTAACCGCTATGCCATGCACGCCGCCATCGACCAAGAACTCGGCAAATGGTTTAAGGTGGGAATGAGCACAAACACAAACTACAGCGTGACCAACGGTGCGGACATCAGCCTATACAACACGTTAAGTATGACGCCGATAGCCAATCCTTATAATGCTGATGGGACGATGAAAGCCCGTGTGAGCATGGCCAACGATGACCAATGGGTTTACACAAAAGACATCCTGGAAAACCTTGGCAGCAGCTATAAGGACCAGACCAAGGCCTTCGGCACCTACAACAACTTCTATGGTGAATTCAAGTTTCCATGGGTCAAAGGACTGAAATACCGCATGAACCTTGGTCTTAACTACCGTCATAGCGACTATGGCAACTATGTTGGGCAAGGCGTGTTCTCAAACACAGAGAACTCAAAATCACATGCCACCGACCGTACTCAGAACACGACGAACTGGGCTGTCGAACATATGCTCACATTCGATCAGACATGGGGCAAGCACTCCGTCAACGCAGTGGCACTCTATTCTGCAGAGCAGACGATCTATCGGCAGAGATACATCTATGGTCTGGATATCCCCAACGACGCTTTCCAGTTCTACAATATGGGACAGGCTGCCAACATCACCCTTGATCCGGGCTCACAAGTGTACTACAAAGCCGGACTCATCTCATACATGGGACGTGTGATGTATAACTACGACGACCGTTATATGGCAAGTGTCGCCTTCCGCTCCGACGGTTCTTCCCGTCTCGCCAAAGGACACCGCTGGCATACTTATCCTGCCGTCTCATTGGGATGGAACATCTCTAAAGAGAAATTCATGCAGTCGGTCAAATGGCTCGACAACCTGAAACTGAGAGTGGGATATGGTGAGACTTCCAACCAGAGTGTCAACCCCTATCAGACGCTCGGCACACTTTCCACACGTCCATACAATTTTGGTTCTACCTACGCCACAGGCTGCTATGTCTCCTCCCTTCCCAACTCTGACCTCGGATGGGAATACTCCAAGACATGGAACCTCGGTCTTGACTTCAGCCTCTGGAACGGCAGATTGTCGGGTACGGCTGAGTATTATATTACCAACACCAACGACCTGCTCATGAGCGTCAACTTGCCGGCAACAGGTGGTGTACCCAGTTACATGGCGAACATTGGAAAGACAAAAAACTACGGCTTTGAGCTTTCGCTCAATGGAAAGATCATCGATCATCTCAATGGATGGTCGTGGGATGTCGGCGTGAACTTCTATACCAATCATAATGAGATCACTGAACTGGCCACTGCTGATGGCACCGATGAATCCAACTGGTGGTTCAAGGGCCATCCTATCAATGTCATCTACGACTACCAGAAAATTGGCATCTGGCAAAGTAATGAAGAAGCCATCAGGCAGGTGGCTGAACCTGGCGGTAACGCGGGCATGATTAAAATTAAATATAATGGCACCTATGAGGCCGACGGCGTAACACCCACACGGGCTTACAGCGCTGCCGACAGGCAGGTCATGAAGGTAGACCCAGACTGGGAAGGAGGATTCAATACACGCATGGCTTGGAAAAACATCGATCTGAGCATCGTAGGCTCGTTCAAGCATGGCGGCACGCTCATATCCACGATCTACGGATCACAGGGATACCTGAACATGCTGACCGGACGTCGTAACAACATTCAAGTGAACTACTGGAGTGAGGACAATCCAACAAATGATTATCCCAAGCCAGGAGGTGTGGAGAGCAGCAACAATCCTAAGTATGGCAACTCACTCGGATATTTCAGCGGCTCTTATCTGAAGATCCGTACGATCACGCTCGGATATAATTTCGAAGATCAATTCATCAAGAAGCTCGGCATCAGCAAGGCACGCGTCTACTTCACAGCGCAGAATCCTTTCGTCCTCTTCTCGCCGTATCATGACGAGTCAAAGATGGATCCAGAAACGAACTCTTACGGCGATGAAAACCAGGCCGTGAATACATTTTATCAGTCCCGGCTGCTCGTCGTCGGCTACAATACACCATCAACGCGCAATTGGTTGTTCGGACTCAATCTCACTTTCTAACTTCAACAAAAATGAAAAAGACATATATTAATATAATAGTTCTTGGAGGAATCGCTGCAGCGATGACACTCAGCAGTTGCAACAATGTGCTTAACGAGGTCAACCGCGAGACCTACACGCCAGAATACTTCAAGACAGAAAAAGGTGTTGAGGGTGGCATAACTTCTTTATATGCCAACCTGCGTAACCTTTGGGGCAATGGCTACTGGCTCATTGCCAACGAGACAGGTACGGATGAATATACCTTCGGACATGGTGGAAACGAGAACGACAAACCGATTGACATGTCGGGAAACGGTGTGCTCGACGCTACCAACTGCCGTGCCGATGTCCTGTGGAATTATGCTTTCTCCTACATCAATACAGCCAACGGTGTCATTGACAACGGCTCGGAAGCCGGAGTCAGCAAGTCACTTTTGGCAGAAGCCCACTTCTTCAGAGCTCATGACTATTTCTGGCTCGTGCAGACCTTCGGCGGCGTGCCACTTGATCTGGGTTCCGGAGAACTGAAGTTCAACACCAGTGCCACACGTATCTCGACCCGCAACACGGTTCCAGAAGTCTACACCAAGGCCATCTTTCCCGATCTCACAGAGGCTGTCAACAACTTGCCCGACAATCCGCGTGTTACCGGCGGACTGACAAAAACGGCTGCAAGGCTGCTGCTATCAAAGGCTTATCTCACTTATGGATGGTGGTTGGAAAATCTAAACAACATCCCAACCTATCCCGAATGTGCACGTACTGATCCTGACGGGCATGATGCCACATGGTACTATCAGCAGGCTTACAACACTGCCACAGAAGCCATCAGCAACCCCGGACCTTTCAAGCTGCAGAAGTCTTTCTACTTGGTCAACGTCGGAAGCAACGACCGTAATGCTGAGATTGTTCTTTATGCTGACCATACCGAAAGCAGCAACTACTATGATGGTGGTACAAACTTCGACTGGGCCAACGGCACTGCTCCAGGAAACTTCGCACGATGGATGTGCAGATGGGATTACACTTTCCTCGAGTCTTCGTCTTCTTCTACCACTTGGATGAAGTTCCGCTCCGTACAGCGTGAGGCTGTTCAAGGCAAGGACCGTCCTTGGAAGGAAATGGCAACACCACAGGAAGTCATGAAAGTAGTCTTCACTGACAAGGATGCCGACTCTCGCTTCGACGGTACGTTTGCTTATCAGTTCAGAGGCAACTGGGATAAGTCGGGTGCCAACAGTGAGAATGGACAGCCTCTCGTGGCTTACAACGCCAACATGCTGCCTGTACACGCCGGTGACTCCATACTCACGTTCGTAGACAGTGATGAAGGTATCACCTATCCGTCAAGCAGCGACAACGGCGGAGCAGGACAAAGCAATGTGGGAGCCGGATGGATTCCGGGACGTGCCGACTGGGTTGTAGGCCCGTCAGCCATCAGCCGCTATAAGTATCTCAATCTTTGGAAAAACGGAATCTACCGTACTGACAATGGCAACGGACTGGGACGCCCTAACGGTGACAGCCCACGTCCTTACCCGGTACTGAAATTCTCAGAGCTCTACTTTATCGCCGCCGAGGCTGCTGTCAAACTGAACATGAACACCGAGGCCCGCAACCTCATCAATGTGATCAGAGCCCGTGCAGGCGTCTGGACCTACGACAACAATCGCGACAGAGTGAAAACTGCTGATCACAGTGCTGAGATGACAGCCGCCACACCACAGGTGATCACCATCGACTATATCCTCGACGAGCGTGAACGGGAATTCTTTGGCGAGGGATATCGCTGGACAGATCTCGTGCGCACACAGAAATGGGCCGAGAGGGCCAGCACCTATACCATTGCCGGGCTCGGTGCTGGCGACCATACGCCTCAGGTAGTGACACGTACGATCACAAAGGACGATTATCTGCGACCGATACCACAGTCGCAGCTTGATGCCATGAGCATGCCGGAAGACCGGAAGATGGCTTTCCAGAATCCTGCTTACAGAAGTAAATAATTTATATTCTCATATTCAGACTTGGGCTGCGCTAACGCTGATCCCTTTTAAAATGCTACAACAACTTAGGGCTATATAGGGTACTATTCAGCGATATGCGCTATGATGATAACGAGAAGTTCTATGAGCTTTTTAACATACGGTGTGCGCGGGGCTACCTTCTCAACTTCTCTCTCAGTACATTGCTCCTTCTGAGATAGGCCATCAGGAGGAAGACACTTAGGAAGGCGATGACCAAAGAGATGAGATAGAAGCCGCCGGCAAACAGGTCGTAGAGGCCATGGAGCGTGGCGGGGATGGCCAGCGCCAGCACATAGAGCGACTTGCGATACTGGGGATAGAGACCGGCCATGCCTACGAAGTAACCGCAGATGCCAGCCCACACAGCATGAAGAAACGGCAGGGAGGTCAGTCGCGCGATGTTCAGCACAAAAGCCGTGGTGTAGTCGGCCCGGATGTTGATCGACGTCTGATACTGCACACCCTCAAAGACGCCGAAGGCAATACCCGCCATGAGACCATAGAACACCATCGTCTGTGGCAGCTGCGGCTCGCGCGCCCGACGCTCCAAGACGAGCAGCGGGATCATCTTGGCAAACTCCTCGGTCAGGCCAATGCCGAGGATATAGCCGAGAATGCTCAGCGGGAAAGGAGCCGAGGTGAAGTTATAGAAAAAGTTCAACTCGTTGAGTCCCGAGAAGATGATGAACACGCCGAGCTGTGTGAGGAAGAACGTGGAGACAGCCTTGCCCTTGCTGATCTGCCGCGTACGGAAGAAATAGGAGAAAAACAGTCCCCAAATAGTAGCGAAATAGAGACTCACGGCATAGAAGACGAGATAGCCGCCGATGGGCAGCAGCATGATGATGGACAGCGACAGGCCTACGATGGCGAGGATGAGCAGTCGCTTGTCCTCCATGAGATGGTGCCGCTCCATGTCGTCCTTGGGGAAGATAAACGCATGACCGATATATCGGAGCTGCTGCATGAGCGAACCACGGCTGCGCACATGTGGATGGATGCCGCGCGCACCGAGCAGTTCCTCTACCGTTCCCTCATCTCCGGACTCCGCGTCACGTGCACGGTCATTGAGCAGCAACCGTCCTTCTTCTACGTATCTTGCAATGTCTGACACCCCGTAGGGCCCGTATTCGTGTTGGTTTCTGATAATAAAAAGCATGACTATGTTGCTCTAAAAATCTGTAAGATCTAATAACTGTCTAAAAACAAACTATTTGCGTACAACTGTAATAGACTAAAGTACCAAAAATGGTAACAGTAAATCGAATATGCTCATCTTGTATGCTTTCATTTTCTATCGCCTGCAAAAATACGTTTTTTATCTGGAATGGGCAAGGATTCAGATTAAAAAATGAGTCTTAAAGTGCACCAAGTTTGGCTATAACCCACATGTTGGGGGATTATATAAATGAATATCCGCAATCATCCAAATCAGTAGATTCTATGCTTGAAACTCGTC
>ERZ791917.785-NODE-785-length-24057-cov-3.594617_pt1 | contig 24057 bp, 22 predicted proteins | sample MGYA00510138_ERZ791917 | MGnify/ENA primary metagenome ERZ791917 (study PRJEB30046, sample SAMN00792102) | human gut metagenome | study: EMG produced TPA metagenomics assembly of the A metagenome-wide association study of gut microbiota in type 2...
GGTGTGGCGGCATTGGAGTACGACCTCGCCAAAGAGATAAACGCGCGAAATCACGGACAAGCTGGAACAGGGCATCAAGGAGCTTTTTGAATCCGAGCGTTTCAAGGAATATCTCCGCACTATGTCCAAGTTCTACAACTATTCCTTCAACAACACGCTGCTCATTGCGATGCAGAAGCCGGAGGCAACCTATGTTGCCGGTTATACCTCGTGGCAGCGCAACTTCGACCGACAGGTCATGAAGGGCGAAAAGGGCATCAAGATTCTTGCACCCGCACCGTACAAGGCGCAGGAAGAGCGCGAGAAGATTGACCCCGTGACACAGAAGCCGGTGATCGGCGCAGATGGGAAGGCTGTCACGGAAACAGTCGAGGTTCTGCGTCCCGCCTTCAAGGTGGTAAGCGTCTTTGATGTTTCTCAGACGGACGGCAAGGAGCTTCCGGACATCATCGTCGATGAGCTGAAAGGCACCGTCGAGAACTACGAGGCGTTCTTCGATGCGCTCAAGCAGGAATCTCCCGTCCCCGTTTCCTTTGAGGATATTCCGGGCGGTGCAAAGGGATTCTTCTCGCCGGTTGAAAGCCGCATTGCCATTCAGGAGGGTATGAGCGAAATCCAGACGGTCAAAACCGCCATTCACGAGATTGCTCATGCCAAGCTACACGCCGTCAAGCCGGATGAGAAAACCGCCCCCGAAGACAAGAAGGATCGTCACACCAAAGAGGTTGAGGCAGAGAGCGTTGCCTACACCGTCTGCCAGCGTTACGGCATTGAAACCTCGGACTACTCCTTCGGCTACATCGCCGGTTGGTCATCCGGCAAGGAGACCAAGGAACTGAAAAGCTCTCTGGACACCATCCGCAAGACGGCGGCTGAGATGATCGAGGGCATTGACGCCAAGCTCAAGGTGCTGCTGGCAGAGAAGGCACAGTCCGTCGAGCAGGAAACCGTTCCGGAGGACAAGCCGGAAGCATCCATTTACCGCGAGACGGCGAATTACGCCTATGAAGCCGGTGAGCTGGAGTCATATCGTGCCTCTCTTGCGACAAATGAGGAATGCCGCCGTGCGATTGAAGCGGCGATCAGCTCTAACTACGGTGATAACCGACTGGATGCGGATGCCGCCGTAAAAAGCGTCCTTGAGCAGTTCTCTCCGGAGCGTGTCCGGTACGTCCTCGCAAACACCATTCAGCAGAAAGACTTTGACGGGCGCATTCCGCAGTCCCTCAAGGAGTGGGCGAAGAGCGTCGATGTCTGCCCGGAGAATGCCTCCCGCTTCCTCGTGGACAAAGCCAATCCCGGACTGACGGCACTTTTCGTGGATGCGTTCCGTCAGCAGACCGAACCCCAGAAGGAAGCTGTTTCTGAGAAAACGGAGGAAAGAGACCCGGAGGTTGTTGCGTGGGAGAACGATGAGATTACCTCTATTGAGGTAAAAACCGTGGAGGTCAATTCTCCCATTGCCCCCATGCCGGAGGAAGCAGCGCAATCACCGAAGGCGCACCGTCTGACTGCCGAAGAGAAGGAAATCAAAGCCGCCGTCATGGACACGCTCAAGGGGCAGATTGCCTATAACAACGACGGTATGCGGGCGTCCTATCGCGCCTCTAACCACTCCTTCAATCTGCTGGCGCGGAACGGCGTCAGGATCGAGGGCAACACGGTCACGCAGAACGGTGAGCCGCTCTTCAAAATCCATCGCCGTCATGCGGCTCGGAAAACACAGGGCTGTTACCGTGAGCTGATGCCGACGCTGGAATACGTCAAGCAGGAGCAGAAGCAGGAAAAGCCCTCTATCCGCGATCAGCTCAAAGCTGCCGCGAAAACGCAGCCGGAGAAGAAGTCTCCGGTCAAATCCAAAACGCACGACATGGAGTTGTGAGAAAGGAGACGCATGAAGAAATACACAGATGTTGACATCATCGCGGAGCTGCAGAAGCTCGTGGACAGTCATGTAGACAGCTACAAGGAAGACTTCGACATCGACAAGCGCATCATCCGCCGCGCCGCCGAAAGCCGGAATCCCGAAGAGAAAACGCTGATGTGGTTCTGCCGTCCGCATGGAACGCACTGCCTTAATGAAAATCAGGTCTTTATTCAGGGAACGCGAGATCACAACACCTTCCGTTTCTATGCGGAACAGACCTACGACGAGTGCGTTGCCCGCGTCATTGTCCCGAAAACCGTCAAGCGCGGCAAGGTCTTCGGAGATGTCTTTGAGGTCAATTACCGGGAACAGGCGGCAAATGTAGCGCAGAACTCGGTTGCGCCGGATCATGACCGGCTGACCTTTGCAGACGGCTATGTGCTGGACGCTCCCTGCCGCAGCAGCTTCGATGCAGCAATGGCTCTGGTCGGTGAGCATGGCGGCGTCAAAACCCACCAGACGCTCCCAAAGGACGCGGAGGCTCTGGCGGAAGTGCTGTCCAAGCAGAAAACCCGCCGTGACAGACTGCCGGATGCAGAACGGACAGAGGCTCTTTCGCCTCTGTCCGTTGCAGAACTTCGGAAGTACGAAGCGGTCAAAAAGGTACATCCCGACGCGCTGGTTTGTTTTGCCCAGAACGGCTATTTTGAGCTGTACGGCAAGGACGCGGAGAAAGCCGCGCCGCTTCTCGGCACAAAGCTCCTTGAGAAAAAGGTACGCGGCAAGCCCTCCATGCCGGTGACCGGCTTCCGTGAAAGCGCATGGGTAGCCGGTTCTCACAAGCTCTGGAAGTCCGGCGTGGATGTCTTTCTCAGCAAGGACGGCGAGACCTTCAAGGAACTCAAAGCCGCAGATTACATTCCTGTCGGCGCGACACTGAATGTGGACGGAATCAGGTGCAGAATCGACGCGGTTGATTTTGCCGCTGATGAAGTCCGGCTGACCAACATCGAGGACATGAACCGCCCCATCCGCTTTTCGGAAAGCATCCAGTATGTCCGCTCCTGTGTGGAGGATGCCGGAACTGCCATCTACGACACCATCCCAAAGAAGCCCGCTGCCCGTGAATCCATCCGTGACAAACTGAAATCCGCACAGAAGGCACAGCCGACCCACACGCCGATACCGCAGAAATCGAAAGGAAAGGATATGGTACTCTGATATGAAAAACTTTACCGTAGAAGAACTCAACCTCATGTGCTGCTTCAACACGTCCAGCCGGAAGCGGCTGATCGACGATATGAAGAGCGTCACACTGAACAACATGGACGGTGAGATCGCAGAGCTGATGTATAAGACCGTCCGGAAGCTCGAAGCCATGACGGACACGGAGTTTGAGGAACTGTATATCATGCCGGACGGCATGGTGGATGACTGAAAGGAGGATGCCTATGCCCGTATTAGACGGTGATTTTGAAGCCTTCGTCACAAACCTTGGCAAGTACAACGAGGGTATGCTGATCGGTGAGTGGGTGAAGCTGCCCACCACCGAAGAAGAGATGCAGAAAGTCTTTGAGCGCATCGGGATCGGCAAGCAGGATGAGTTCGGTCAGCCCTACGAAGAGTGGTTTATCACCGACTACGAATGTCCGATCTACGGCGTTCAGAAGATGCTTGGCGAGTACGAGAGCCTTGATAAGCTCAACTACCTTGCCGCTTTGATTGACGAGCTTTCCCTGAGCGATCAGGAAAAGCTCGTTGCCATTATGGAATCTGGCTGCGATGAGGTCAGCGACATCGACGATCTTATCAATCTGACATTCAATCTGGACTGCTACGACATCATGCCCGGTATCAACGACGAATCCGATCTCGGCTATTATTACGCACACGAAGCTGGTATTTACTCCGAAAAGGATCTCGGTCCTCTGGCAAATTACATCGACTATGAACGCTATGGGCGCGACATTGCGATGGATGAGCAGGGGCGATTCACCGATGAGGGCTATGTCCGTGTCGCAAGCGAACGCTGGGACAGGCAGTTTAACGGGGAGCTTGATGATATTCCCGATGAATACCGGATTACCGGCTCAGGGGAAGCCGCCGAGCGTGACAGCACCATCGCCGTTCTCGTCGTTGAGCCGGGAAAGGAGCCTTATGTGAAGGAGATTGACTCCGGTCTGGAGTCCTTGCAGCATGAGGTCGGCGGCTATATCGAGGCAATTTATCCCTACGAAGACCCGGTTGCCTTAGTCTGCAACGAGGAAGGTAAGCTGGAAGGTTTGCCCCTGAACCGCGCTCTGCGTGATGAGGACGGTGACATCTACGACGTTGTTGCCGGAACATTCATGGTAGTCGGCTTGACGGATGACAGCTTCGGCTCTCTGACCGTAGAGCAGATGCAAAAGTTCTCTGACCACTTCAAAGTGCCGGAGCAGTTTGCAAAGCTGGGCGATAAGATTGTAGCAATCCCCATGATCTCGAAGGAACAGCAGAAGCAGGAGAGCGTTGAGCAGAAGGACTTTGAGATGAATGCCGACACCTCCGGTCTGACGGTTGCCGGTCACATCGGGACGTGGCACACCATTGACCAGCACGAAATCGGCGGTCACAGCTTTTATCTGATGGAGCATGACACCTACGGCGATGAGGCGGCTTGCATCATCGTCGATGAGCGCGGTAAGCTCGTCCTTGATGATGTCTACAACGGCTTTGACGATGACACGCTCCGCCTTCTCGACCTTGAGGTCAAGGAAGTGTCGGAAATGCCTGATCCCGCGCTCTCTGTTCAGGATATGAAGGACTACGGCTACGCATGGGCTGGCGTTCTTCCCGCCGGTCAGGAGGCGGCTGAGAAGGCTTTGGAGAAGGGCTGTGAGGTTTACCGGCTCTATTCGGATAACACCGAAGGCTTGTGCGTGGATGCCAAGGAGATTGCCGATCATGCGGCAAAGGGCGGAATGCTCGGTATCAGCAAGGAAAGCTGGATGGCAGCTCTTGAGAAGGAAAACTACCTCAAGGCGGCGGAGATGTCGATGGAGGATGACTACGGCATGATTGATGGGATCATCAACAACGGTCCGAAGGAGGACAAGTCCCTTGATGCCAAGTCTTCCGAAAAGGGCGAGAAAACCTCCATCATGGACAGGCTCAAGTCTGCAAAGGCTGAAAAACCGAAGGAGTGCTGCGCTCCGCAGAAGCACAAAGGAGAGATTGATCTGTGAGCAGAAGCAAGAAATGGCGGCAGGAATGGTCATTCTTCATAGGAGACAGCGGACGGCGGAGATATAATCGTTTCTGCGTCCGCTGCGTCCATAGCTGCAAGCAGAGCTTCCGCGTGGATCTCATCGCCTGTCCGCACTTCTCCCGCAAGGCATCGCAATGTAGACAGTTAGGGGTCGAAAAAGCCTGTGATTGCAAGCCTCAGAGCGGCGCAAGTTGACCAGCCTAAGTGATTGTATTCCCTGCGCAGTTTCTTCTTTAGCGCAGAAATAAGTGTCGATTTCGGCACTTGTTTGAATGCCAGGAAAACGAACCAAGAGCCTCTGTCGATGCCCGTTTTGGGTGTCGGCAGAGGCTCTTTTTTTACGACATATTCAAAATAGCGGACAGCAGCTCTTGAACCTGTTGTCGGTATTCCGGCTTTATATCCGAAATACGTCTGGCAAGCGCAAGGGCTTCCGCTTCTGGCTCATCAGTCCCAAAAATAATTCGGTCTGCGCTGACGCCGAGCAAACGGCAAAGACGCTGCAAGGCTTCAAGAGAGATACCTGAAGCACCACGCTCAATAGCACTCAGGTGATTCGGCGTCATGCCAAGCATTTCTGAGAGCGTGTCCTGCGTATAGCCCGCCTGTTCTCTTGCCACTTGAATATTGCCGCCGATTTCAATATTGATGTCCTTCTTCTCTCGCATAGCCTCACCACCTTTGCATTTAGTGTACCTAACGGCGGTGTCATTATCCACGGTACGCAGTCGTTGATTTTACTAACGACACTGCATTGACTGTCCGTGATGAGGGTGATAGAATGGAGTTACCTACCAAAGGAGCGAAAGAAGGGGTGTCATGTCGCGCATTATTGAGTTTAGAAAGTCTGCTCAAAAAGCTGCAAAGCAATCCGTTCAAGGCAAGACTTGTGCGTTTACTGGTCATAGACCGCAGAGTCTTCCGTTCGGCTTTGATGAATCCGATAAACGTTGTACTTCTTTGAAGTCTGTTATGCGGGATCAGATTGTAGCACTCATCGAGAACGAGGGCGTCACGCATTTTATTACCGGCATGGCTCTTGGCGTCGATATGTACGCTGCGGAAATTGTACTCGATTTGAAATCAAAATACCCTCACATTACTCTGGAAAGCGCAATCCCTTGTGAGACACAAGCGATCAAATGGTCTGTGGCTTCACGGGAACGGTATTATAATATCGCGGCAAAGTGTGACAAGGAGACCATGCTGCAACGGGAGTACACGCCGGACTGCATGGACAAGAGAAATCGGTACATGGTCGATCACGCCGATTATATTCTCGCAGTATGGAATGGATGCCCCAGCGGTACCGGGAATACCGTGAGATATGCTCACAAAAAGGGCAAGCCCATCATCGTCATCAATCCGGCTTCCCTTGATGTCACGCGGGAATAAGGCAAAAAAATCCCTTCTGAATCAAGCGTTGTGAAAACCGTGAAGTATTTCCCGATAGCGAATACACATTGCACTGCTCAGTGATTATTGGAAACGTGTATGACGTATGCTGCCCAGTGAACATCTCCACGGAACACATCGAATTTTCACGGCTTCGCAAAACGGAAAGTGTCACCTTATGGACAGTCCATTGCCGAGGAAAAAATAAATCGCTGGAAACGGAAACGCCCCCGGCACTGTGCGTCTGGCACAGTGTCGGGGGCGTTTTTCCATGTCTTAGTTATGAGCCAGTTCATTTAGGAGCAGCTTTCGATAGCCCACATCCAAGATGCAGCGATGGAAGTCCATCAAACGGTGTTCATCGAACAGCTTTTCACAGAGCTTGGTCAGCGGATGATTCATCAGCTTTGCAGAAATGCCAGTCTCGTTGAAAAACCTTGCCCATGTGAAGACCTCTTCTAAATCCTCCTGCCCAAGCGTGGCAGGAATGATGGCGTTGCAGAGACGGACAATGGGGCTGTCCGCAAATCGCTCTGCGACTTCCTCCGGTGTGCATTCATAGCGGTCACAGTCAAAGGAAAGCGCATCCTCAATTTTAAGATAATTTTCGGTTTCATCCCGCGTCAAGGTTATGGTGTAGTCTCCCATACCGGACGGCACATCAATATTCTCCATGACATCAAGCTCGTAACGGGATCCGCCGATGATCGCTTCAAAGGAGAAGGACTGACAGATTACTGCTGGGTTCTTGTCTATCTTGTCCTCATTCAGAAAGGACAGCGGATTGTACTCTGTTAGTTCCCAGTCGATTTTTCCTCTCTCTGTTTGTTCAGCGATCTGCTGGATTAGATGTTGTTCTTCTTCGCGCAGATTTTTATTGTACAACATGATACACCTCCGTTTTCTGATTTCCTTTTTTGGGGGCTGTTCTATGTTTCCGAAGAGAATGCCGTTTGTACCATCATTCCTTGGCTGAGGGCAGACCTTCGTAAAACTTCCTTAGTTCGTCCAGACTGCTTGTACGATTCTTGATAGGCAGGGAGTCCCATGTGATGTCATGATAGCGTTCTGGCGGCTCGTCCCGCAGTCTTTCTGCGCTTTTTCCGTTCCTCCGATGTATTGAATCCAAAATAAAATCTATTATCCATCCACATTCCTCCCGGAATAGAAACCAAGGCTATCCGCGTTTCAGCTCAATGCTGACGTTTCCGTTCTCGTCGATGGTCAGCGTCATGTGCCTGATGTGCTTCTCATAGAACTGCCGCCGCTCTGCGGAAGACATTTCGATCCTCGTGTTTCGCAGAGCTGCATCAAACATATCGTTGACATTCAGGTGAACGGAGTTGTCAATCCAGCGGTACATCTCCTTGAACAGTGCGTTTTTCTTGATGTCCTCGCTGTTGCCGGAGTAGAAGTCATCCAGATAGCAGTAGAATATCCCGGATTCTGCAAGTGCTGCCTTCATATCCGGTCCGCATTTTTCCCGCTCAATCATGACAAGAAATCTGGCGTCCGGCAATGAAGAGATAAGCCCCCAGTAGTCGGAATCGCTTGAGACAATGACGAAGGAATCCACTTGCTTCTGGTAGTGTTCCTGACAGGCTCTTGCGGTGAGCTTGATGTCTACCAGTGATTTGTTCTGCTTGATCCGCTCAATCATGATATGTTCAACGGGGATGCGGGTGTAGTTTTCAAGAATCCGCCATGCCGTAGCGGTGTGTACGTCATCAAAGAGAATGATCGCCGTAATTTTCTGCATGACTTCATAATCAAGGTTTTTGAGCGTGGCGCACAGCTTGTACGGGTCGGAGTTTTCGCAGTCCACTACCAATACGGTTTTCTCGCTGTCATCTATGAAATCGTAGATATTGTTTTTCACAAAAGCCCCTGCATCGGAGACTTTACTGTATTCCGTGAAGGCGTCGCAATGCCATTGATAAAGCAGGGTTGCAAACTTCTTGTCATTATAGAGGACATTGCCCTCGTCCATCGGTACCCAGTTGATGTACATTTGATAGGGGTAGTAGGAGAGACTTGCGTAATAGATGTCCGCAGCATCTTTCGTTCCGTCCTCTGTCAAGCCGTTTGGCATAATGAACAGCTCTTTTATGTACGCCCAGTTAATCCAGATTGGAAAGAGGCTTTTGCAGTTGTTAATGCGGTCTGAAATCAGCCGGTTGATCTCGATAATGTGGTGGCAGAGCTTTGTACTCGACTTTTTAATAAAGCTGATTCCGTCATTTGAAAGCTGCTGCATACTGGACATTGGAAAGATCTCAGGCATCGAAAGAAGCCCACGGTATTCCATCCGCATGATGTCATTTATTTTCCGGTAATTGCGCTCAATGGCGGTGCGGATAATACATAGATTACGAATGATGCGGGCATTTTTATCCTGCTCAAGCCGGTTGTATATCTCTATCTTCGGCGGCTCGTGTTCATTTTGAAAAATACGGAGTGGGACGCCGATCAGATATGCTACCTTTGACACAAGCTCATAGGTGCTGTCTTTATAAGCAATCTGCTCTCCGGCATATTCGACGCCATTCAACATGACTGAATTGCCCATGATCTACTCCTTTCGATGGAACGTGGGTTATTGAGCGTACTTTTTGAAGTTTTCAGCTTGTTCCAGAACCTCCTTGTAGACATCATCAATGGTTACGGGGGGATAGTCAAATTCATCCAGTAGCAGTATGAGGTCAACTTGCAGATTTGCCTTAATGTCATCACGGGTAGACCAGTCGGTGTATTTAGCTTTGTCATCGACAATAATCTTAATCCGCCTTGACAATTCAATCATCTTATCGTCCGGGTACTCGAACTCATACTTCTTGGCAACCGCCTTGAGAATGTCATAAAAGGCTTTTTCCTCGTAGTCAATTCCCATGCCCTTGAAGGAGTCTTTTTCCTTTTTGAGTTCTTCAAGGAGCTTCGCAAGCTGCTCCGCCACATCGTCAAGAACTTCATTAGCAAAAGCCTCATCACGACGGCGATTGTTGTACTCATCAACAACCCGCTTGAGGCGGTCTGAGAACTCCATGCCCATAATGCGGTTGACTTTTTTATACTCATCAATCGCTTGAGAAAGAAGCCTCTGCAACACCTTTATCTTTGTGTTTGGAAGTTGGATTGCATTGATCTTATCCAGATACTCGTCACTGAAAATATCAACAGAGATGTGCTTTCCCGTCTCAAACAGTTCCTCTATACCATCAGATTGAATTGCACCTTCAAGAAGTTCACGGACACGGGCATTCATTTGTGAAATGTCAGGGGCATCACCCTTTGTGAGTTTGAAAAGAATAGAGCGCACAGCACAGTAGAAGTGCAGATAGTCCTTTTCTTTATCAGAGATAGCCTCACTTGAACTGCATAGGTTGAACGCTTGTTTCATGCGTTTGACTGCCGCCATAAAGCGAGTTTCCAAATCTTCCGTGAGCTGTACATACTCAACAGCCCGATTGAGGCAAGCAAGCTGCTCTTTCGGTGAGCCGTTGAAGTAATCCGTGCTATTGAAGTTGTGGAACATCTGAGCCAAGACATCGAGCTGGTCTTTAACAATCGTGATAGACTGCTCGACGCCTTCAAACTCATCGCTCTCAAAGTTGGTGTATTTCTTGAGGGCGAGATTCATGTTTTTCTTAATGCCGATGTAGTCCACGATCAAGCCCTTGTCCTTGCCGGTATAGACGCGGTTGACGCGGGAAATCGTCTGGATAAGGCTGTGCTGCTGGATGGGCTTGTCGATGTAGATTGTGTCGAGTGCCGGTACGTCGAAGCCGGTAAGCCACATATCAACAACGATGGCAATTTTGAAGTTTGATTTAACGTTCTTAAACTGACGGTCAAACTCCTTGCGATCATCTTTCGTTCCCAGCATTTCATAAAGCTCAGGCTCATCATCTTTATTTCGCGTCATGATGAGCTTGATCTTCTCGATGGGTTTGAGTTCCTTTTTCTCTTTTTCCGTCAGTTGAACCCCGTCAGGGCAAACCTTTTTCTCTGCCCATTCCGGTCTCATTCCAACTATAATCTGATAAAAAGCGTATGCAATCTTGCGATTAGAGCAGACAAACATTGCTTTTCCTGCAACGGTAGCTCCTTCGGCAACGCGGGTCTCATAGTGGTTAATGAAGTCCTCCGCAACTGCGTGAAGTCGGTCAGGATCACCGATGATCGCATCAATATGAGCAACCGCCTTCTGGCTTTCCTCAATCTGATGCTCATTTGCGCCTTCAACAGCACAGCGGTCATAATAATCTTCAATTTCCCGAACCTTTGCCTGATCAAGAGTGACCCGTGCAGCGCGTCCGTCGTAGACAAGGTTGACTGTGATACCGTCTTTAACCGCCTCTGTCATTGTGTAGGCATCGACAACCGGACCGAAGACTTCAATCGTGCCATCTACGGGCGTGCCGGTGAAACCGACATAGGTAGCATTGGGGAGAGAATCGTGTAGGTACTTTGCGAATCCATAGCTTCGCTCTACACCTTCGGCAGTGACCTTGACTTTCTGATCGAGGTTTATCTGACTACGGTGTGCTTCATCGGATATGCAGATCACATTCGCTCTATCCGTCAGAAGCTCCAAGTCCTCGGTGAACTTTTGGATGGTGGTCATGTACACCCCACCGCTTGTCCTGCCTTGAAGTTCCTGACGCAGCTTTTCGCGGGAATCAATGCTCACAACGGTTTCGTCACCAATGTACTTCTTGGATGCTACAAACTGCTTTGAGAGCTGGTCATCCAAATCCGTTCGGTCGGTAATAATCAGGATTGTAGGGCTATGGAAGAAGGTACTCTTCATAAGCATTCTTGTGAGGAAGAGCATAGTATAGCTTTTTCCGCAGCCTGTCGCGCCGAAGTATGTGCCGCCCTTGCCGTCCCCCTCCGGTCTGAGATGTGCCTTGATATTCTCAAACAGCTTGACCGCAGCAAAATACTGAGGATAGCGGCAGACGATTTTGAGGTCTTTGTCCGAGCTATCAGGGAAATAGACAAAATCCTTGATGACTGCCAAAAGCCGTTCTTTGCGGAACAGTCCGCTCACCATAGTTACAAGGGAATTGATGCCGTCCAATTCCTTATCGTCAGCTTCAATCTTTCTCCACGCATAGAAGAAGTCATACGGGGAGAAGAAGGAACCGTATTTATTATTTGCACCATCGCTTATGACGATGAAGGCGTTATACTTGAAGAGTTCAGGAATATCACGGCGATAACGCACGGTAAGCTGAGTATAGGCGTCCATGATCGTTGTGTTTTCTTTGACTGCGCTCTTGAACTCAAGCACAACAACTGGAATGCCGTTGATGAATACAATCCCGTCCGGTATACGTAGCTGGTTGTTGATGCCTTCAATTTCAAATTGGTTGACGATCTTGAACACGTTTTTCTCTGGCTCATCAAAGTCAATCAACTCAATGTAAAGGTCTTTCTTTGTGTGATCTTCGCGGTTGAAGATGAAGCCGTCACAAACCATTTTGCAGACTGCTTTGTTTGCTTCGTAGATCGTGCCGGAAATAGACCTAAGGCGAAGGATAATGCTATCAACCTCGCTTGCGGTAAGACCCTCTGCGGCATACCTGTTCAGGAGGTATTTCCGCAGATCGTCGATAAGCAGAACCTCAGAGCGTTCGCGGTGGATCTGCTCACCATTCAAATAGATATAACCTTCATCCTGAAACAACTCCATGATGGACATTTCAAGAGAATGCTCATTGAAGTTCGCCATTATCATTTCCCCCTAACTGTCTTCGCATTTCTTCTTCAAATGCTTTTTCGCTTTGCTGGAAGTCGTATTCCCGATACTTCAATCCTAAGCGTGTCAGCATGAGTGTTCCTTCCCAGTCATCTATATTTGAGTATTGCTTTGCGCGGTTTACATCTGTGAGAATACCAAGAATCAAGCCCGTACAATCAAGCGCAAAGTCTATCATTTCCTGAACGTCCGGATAGGAAATAGGGTAACGATCCGGAAGGTTCTCACTGTTCACGATGCGCTGCTCATCGTTGTGGGCATAGAGTTTGTTTCTCTGCATTCGGATGTTATCTCTCTTTTTGCTCAGTCCGTTGAAACGTTTCTGATATATATCCAAGAACTCCGGGAAAGTTAAATCCACCCGAACAGGAACATTGTCCGCATCAGGAATATCAAACGCTGCAAAGAGTTTTCTATCTGCCTCAACCCGGTTCTTAAAGAAGCATTCCTCTTGTGGCTTGAGTTGGTGCTGATATGGGACCGGGTAGGAAAAGGTTGTTCCGTCATGATCCACCGTCAAAGTTTCTCTGTACTTTGGGAAAAGGTCTTGGTTTTCCTCGCATTTAGCAAGGAGGGTTCCAATGGACACGACACCATTCGAGCTATCATACAGTTTGGCAATCTCCATGAAACAGGCTTTCATCAGGGCATCATAGACTGTATGGTAGAATGCTGGCGAAACCTTCATCTCTTCGGCATAATTATGTTGGTTCTTCCGATACTGCTGCATGATCAGGTAGTAGGCTTTTGCGTCGAAAGCTCCCTGGTGAAGTTCTTCGGCAATTCTGATCAATGTTTCCTTGTCCATTTTCGTCCCTCCCTTCGTAGGAAAATGATAATTTAGCGGCTTAATCGGACAGTTTTGCGAGGAGAACGGATCGAAGCTCATTAAGTTTCTGGATTTCCATTGTATTTGCTTCAATTTGCTCGTCCAAAGCGTTCATTTTCTTCTGAAAATCACTGATCACCTTGGTCGGAGGGACAAGGATTTTCATAGATTGGATGTTGTACATAGGCAACTTTGCTTGAACCGCACCGACTGTCAGAAGGTCAATCTCCTTAATTTGCTTTTTATAGCAAAGTGTATAATAGAGATAGTCGGAAGTAACCGTATGAATACCTGCGAGTTTAACGCAGTTTTCAGTAAGGTTTGCTTTATCAAGAGAGGAATGAATCTTGCCGAGCAATCCGATTGTACCAACAATCGAAATGACAATATCTCCGGTGTTTACTATATATCGTGAGATGGCTTGATGCGTTTCTTCATCAATATATTGGAATTGGTCTGTGAGACAGACATAGCGACTTCCGCCAACATCACGAACACGAATATAAGGGTGTTCTGTTGGATCATCAAGTAATTCACAGTCGGCAGGAAGGCGTTTGCCACCTTTGACTGTACAGAGGCTATCCAAATTGACGATGCTATAACCTTCGGGAAGCTTGTCACACCCATAGTAAGAAGCAAATTGATCTTGGAATACTGCTTGTGCAGTTGCTTCTAAATTATCATTTATCTTCCGCTTGAGTTCAATCCGATCCGTGATCGTATTGTATGCCTTTACAATGCTGCGTTGCTTCTCGATAGAGGGGACAGGCAGTTCAACCTTGCACATTTCATCCCAGTCCATAATTTCCCGGACGCTGCCGTGAGACTTAAAACGTGCATAGCGATCAAACTCCGGTCTGCTGAACCAGAGCATTAAGTATTCGGGCAGTAGCTCGTTTTCATCTTTCACTTCAAAAACGGTATAGATATTGCTGACAAGCCCCTCATCATAATCCGTTAGAAGAGCAATACCAATTTTGTCTCCACGCCGAGAAGTATCTGGAATGTAGGTAAACTGCCCCCGTTTGACTACCTTGTATTTCGTAAAGTCGGTACCAACCGTGTTTGCAATAGAGGGAATGAACATCTTTTGGACGGAAACACCTAAAAGGTTTTCCTTTTTTCCGTCTGTGTTCCTGACATCGACTTGGCGAATGAAGTCTCCAAGCAGCCTATATCCTTCTTTCATTGTGACACCTCACCCTATGTATTTTCTGTGTGCCAGCTTGACGTTTTGCTGTTTGACCATAGCGTAGTGCATGGTCGTGTCGATTTTCTGATGCCCTAAGAGCTGCTGGACTTGCTCTATGGGCATCCCTTTATCTATGGCAGACGTTGCCAGTGTTCTTCGGAACTTATGTGGATGGACACGAGGTAGATTCAGCCTTTTCCCCAGTTCTCGAAGCCGTCTTTCTACGCCGCCAATCTGCAAACGGTCATGCGGTGCGGTCAGCGAGACAAACAACGCTGAACAGGTGTCTGTGCGGCTTTCCAGATAGTTTTGGAGATGGATTTTTGTCCTGGCATCGAAATAAACGATCCGTTCCTTACTTCCTTTTCCGAAAACAACGCATTCCCGTTCATTGAAGTTGATGTCATCGCGGTTAAGGGCAACCATCTCACCAACACGCATTCCAGAGGACGCAAGAAGGTCTATCATCGCAAGATCGCGGACATTGCAGCAGTTGTCCCGCATGATTTCCAATGCCTCGTCGGTATAGGTTTCCTTGATCACTTTTGCCGTTTTTACCTTGTGGATCCGGCGTACCGGGCTTTTTACGATGTAATCCTCATCTTCAAGCCACGAAAAGTAGCTGGATAGGATGCGGCGGATGTTATCTATCGTGACCTTGCTTGACTTCCGGCTCATCTGATACACTGTTAGGTACTTCCGCAAGTCCTCAGTTACAATCTCTTGAGGCTCTTTTTCAATGCCGGATAGCATTGACACAATGGTCTGACGGTAATAGCTCAAGGTTTTTTCTGAGCAGCCTTCAATGCGTTTTGCGTTGATAAAACAGGCAACAGTATCGACCTTTGCGCTTTCTACCATGCCCGCGCTGTGACTTAGCTCTACGCCACTCAGTACCCCCTCAAGGACGCCTTGAAGCTGTTTTAACTGTGCGTTGTTCAGATACGGAAGCATCTGACGCTGCACTTCTTGAATCAGTTGTTCTTTCATTGTCGTGTCTCCTTTGAATATTCTCAGAGAACGACTTTTCAGTGGCAGTTCTTAGGGTAAAACTCTCGCCACTGGTGAGAGTAATGGGCGGTAAATGATAATTTACGAGCCACTGCCGAAACAGAGTTCTTTAGACTAATCCGCTATCCCCAAATTCAGGAAGTACCTTCTCAAGACACGGAAATCGGTGCCTATCCCTCTGATTGGATATTGACCACATTAGGTCAGGTTCTTTCTACAATCATTGACCGTCGCGGTCTTACGCCAACTAAACTTGGTGGTGAATGGAGCCCTGATGGAATAATTGCAATCTCAGCTAAATCAGTCAAAAATCATGAACTTATAAATCTCGATATAGCCAACCGTGTTGACAGAGAACTTTACGAACGGTGGATGCCGCAAAAACTACAACCGCATGACATCTTGATGACATCCGAAGCTCCCCTTGGTGAGTTCTATTTCATAGCTGATTTCTCAGAGTACTGTTTGAGCCAGCGACTATTTGCGATGCGCGCAAATACAGAAATTGTTGAGCCGACAGTGCTATACTTTCAGCTTACAGACTCTATTGGCAAGCACCAAATTGACATTCGGAAGACTGGAACCACTGTAACAGGCATCCGCCAATCTGAACTCGTTCAGGTTCCCGTCATCTTGCCGCCCAAACAGGTTCAACAGAGTTTTGCCCGGTTTTGTAATCCGATTATGTTGTCCATAGAGCGGAACTCAGCAGAAATTCGTGCATTGTCGAAGGTTAAGACGATGATACTGGCACAGTTATCAAGCCGCTAAATTATCATTTTCCGCTCTCTTCAAAGCAATGCGGTCGGTAATTGCACGGTAGGACTCGACGATCTCACATTGTCTCGCATAGGAGGGAACAGGGAGCTTTATACGGCAAAGATCGTCCCATGTAATTCCGCCTCGAACACTGCCGTCCGTCATGAACCAACACTCACGGTCAAACTCCGGTCTACGAAACCACATCATCAAATACTCTTCATTTAAGACATCGCGGTCAATAATCTCAAACATGAAATACGCCGGAGAAACTATTGCGGGGCTGTCTTTCTCATAGAGCGCAATCGGAAGACGTTCATCGCGCCCAACGTGCATTGGGTTACAGGCAAACAATCCCTTGCTGATTAGCTTATACCGGCTCAAATCTGTGCCAATTACATTTGCGACGGAAGGCATAAACTCTTTGTCGATGCTTATGCCAAGAACAGTGCTGGTGACTTCCTCGGAGTTCCGATAATCAACAAGCTGAATATGTTTACCAAGGGGTTCATAATTCGATTTCATAGCCCAGCTCCTTAAACACGGTCAACAGGTCAGCCTTCGACTTCTCTTCTGCAACAAGCAGATCACGAAGCTCACTTTGCAGCGTCTTCATTTTCGTATCAAAGTCGATGTTCTCATCGCGGTTTACAAACTCAATGTAACGGCTCGGAACAAGGGTAAAGCCCTTTTCAGCAACCTCATCGAAGGATGCGCTGTAACAAAATTCAGGCACATTCTGATAAGTTTCTTCATAGCCTTCCTGCTGCCATGCGTGATAAACGCCCGTGACTTTTGCACGGTCTTCTTCTGTCAGTTCAATATACTTCTTTTCATAAGGGCTTCCCATTTGCCGCAAGTCCATGAAAAGGATCTCGCGCTCACGGTTACGGAAGCGTTTTACTTCACCGTTTTCTTCAACCACACGAGCCTTTTTATTCTTGTTCAGAATCCAAAGCGTAACGCTGATGTCCGTGGTGTAGAAGAGGTTTCGGGGAAGGATGATGATTGCTTCGACGAGATTGTTCTCGATGAGCTGACGGCGGATTTTTAACTCTGTACCATCGTCAGATAGTGCGCCGTTTGCAAGCAGGAAACCGGCAACACCGTTCTGAGAGAGCTTTGAAACAATGTTCAGAATCCAGCCATAGTTTGCGTTACTCGTGGGCGGAACTTCATAGCCGTCCCAGCGCGGATCATCAATCAGCTCATTATCACCACGCCATTCTTTCTGATTAAAAGGCGGGTTTGCCATAATATAATCTGCCTTGAGGTCCTTGTGCTGGTCATTGGTGAATGTGTTCGCTGCCATTTCTCCGAGGTTTGCAGAGATGCCGCGAATAGCCAGATTCATTTTGCACAGCTTGTACGTCGTGTTTGTATATTCCTGACCATAGATAGAGACCTTCTTCTTGTTGCCGTGATGTGCCTCCACGAACTTCATTGACTGCACGAACATACCGCCAGAACCGCAGCAAGGGTCGTACAGAATGCCATCATACGGTTCAATCATTTCTGCAATCAAATTGACAATACACTTCGGCGTATAGAACTCGCCCTTGCCCTTGCCTTCCGCAAGAGCAAACTTGCTCAGGAAGTATTCGTAGACCCGCCCGATAATGTCATTCTCTTTATCGCCGGTGTTGATCTTATCAATCTCGTCCAGCAGTGATGCCAGCTTTGCTGTGTCGATGTGAAGACGTGAGTAGTAGTTGTCCGGCAGTGCGCCTTTCAGTGCGGGATTCGCTTTCTCAATCGTATAGAGGGCGGTGTCGATTTTCAGTGCAATGTCATCCTGTTTCGCATTCTCCATGATGAAAGACCAACGGCTGATCTCAGGCAGGAAGAATACATTGTCCTTCGTATAGAAGGCAACATTGTCAACAAACTTCTCACCGTATTTTTCAGAAATAGCTTTCCTTTGTGCCTCAAACTTATCGCTGGCAAACTTCAAAAAGAAGAGACTGAGAACGACGTGTTTATATTCTGCTGGCTCGACAGAACCACGGAGTTTATCTGCGGACTTCCACAGAGCTTCCTCCATAGAAATCTCCTTCTTCGGTGCCGATGCGGCTCGTGCCATATCAAAATCCTCCCTGTGTATTTATCTAACCTATTTTACAAAAAGAGCTGTACGAAAAACCGGACTCAGTTCTTGTCCGTTCGCACAGCCTCACATATATCTCCGATGTCACAGTTCAAGTAATCACAAATGCGCAGCAAAATAGAGAGGGACACTTCTTCCCCCTTATTCAGTTTTGTCCATGTTCCGGCAGACAACCCTACTTCATGTCGTAGAGAAGCCTTCTTTATGTCGCGTTCCAGAAGAAGCATCCATAGTTTCTTATAGCTTATGCGCACGGCAACCATCCTTTCGCTTGCTTGCATTCAACATCGCTTATAATATTATACTGGATTTCATTCTCGAAAGCAATCCGTTGATGCAGAAATTAAAGAAAAAGTTTCAACTTCTCGAACCTTCTCTCAAGGATGAAGGGCATCTCCGGTCAACAGGAGATGCCCTGCTTTTGAAGAGATTATTCGCGCTGTGTGCTGCGCAGATGATCACGGTCATGGTCAACAGAAGGAGCGAGAAACGTATCAACATTAGACTTGATCGTCTCTATTTGCTTTACTTCTTTTTTGAGCTTCGCACGTTCATCATAGAGCCGCTGCTGCTCTTCAAGAAGTCGCTGCTGCTCTGCTTGGAGCGTCTTCAAGCTCGGCAGTTTTTCATCGCCCCGCATAGCGAGAAGTGTACTCCGTGCCGCCTCGAAGATCACAAGCTCTGCCTCATGCTTTGCCTTGAAACCCGGCTTATCTTTTGCCTTCTGGAAGGCATCATACACAGGCTTGAGACGCTGATAATTGGAGATGTTTTTGATAAGCGGCTGGACTTCCCGCAGTCGCGCTTCAACACCTTTCAGTTCCTTGCCGGTACGGTCATAGGAGCTGTGAACATCCTCGACCTTCTTCTCAAGATCGGCGTATTGGAGCAAGTTGTTTTCCGTGAGATAGTTGAGTGTCCGTGCCGCTTCCTTGAGGATCGTGAGCTTTGCTTTATGCTCGTAACCTTTGCTGTCGATGAGCCTGATCCGCTCCTGAATATCTCCGATGAGAGAGATGCCTTTCGGTACGGTCTGTCTCTGACTTCTTCGGGGCGTCCGTCCGGCAATCCGCTCCTTGATGCGTTCCTCGGTGTAGTTCTCTCCGATAGTTTTAGATCGGGTAAATCGCTCCTGACCTTCAGCACGGAAGGAGATGTATTTGCCGGTCTTGATTTCATAACCGGCTTCCTGCATGAGCCGCAGAAAGTCATCGTAGTCCTTCGCTGTGATAACAAGCCGGTCGATGGTTTGCTTGAGCTTTTGCTTCCAACTCGTGCCGCGTTTGGCTTCTGTGTACTCTTTGTAGTCCATGCCTTTGTTCTGCGACGGAGGGATCACAGACAGCCCGTGTTCCTTGCATATCTCATCACTGAGCTGACGCAGTTCCCGATAGGTTCTCTTGTTGCTCCGGTAGGCGTGGAAGTCCACATAATTCACGGCATTGAAGATGATGTGATTATGGCAATGTCCCTTGTCGATGTGTGTAGCAATCACATACTCGTACTTGCCCTTGAGCCATTCGTCCGCAAGCTGCTTTCCGACTTCATGAGCCTCTTCCGGTGTCACTTCACCGATGTCAAACGACTGGATCAGATGACGGGCAAGCACCTTCGGCATCTGCATTCCTTGCTGTACTGCAAGGTTTCTCGTCCACTCAAATTCTTTTGCTGCCGCGTCGCTTGCAGCGCATCCATAGGACGAAACATAGAAGGCATCGTCGGTCTTCTGCGGATCGAGAATATAGGCAAGAGCCTTGTTTACAGTTCCTCGGATTGGCTTGATTTTAGTAACTGCCATATCTCACCCTGCCTTTCTTTCAGTTCTGCAATATCGTCCGCATAGAAGTGTCCAGTGGAGTTGATGCGGCGGCAAATCTGATTGATGTTCGAGGCAACGCGGCTGACTGCGGCGGCAAGTTTCTTCTGCTGCGTATAGTCCACCTTGATGATATAGCCGTCAATCAGCATCTTCCTTGCATACGCTCCAAAGTTCTTCGTTCCGAGCTGCTGCATCTTCCTTTCGATGAGTTCTCTTTCGTATTCCGTGACCGCAAGCCGCATGATAATCGGTCTCGTCCTGTTTGCCATAGGCGTTCTGTCCTTTCGTAAAGTTTGAGGGTTTGGGAGGTTTCCCAACAAGCATTTTTCAGATTAAGGGGAGGGTTTCCTTAATCGAAAATCGCAAGTGTGGCTACACTTGCTGTGCTTGCTATTCTCTCAAATCGTATTCCCTCGCAGAGATTCCCCGTAAAATACCCCTTCATATAACAACGGACAGTTTATTGGGATTTGTCCGGGATTAAACAGGATTTTTCTTGTTCTCGTTTTGATTTGATACGTCTGCAACTATCGTTTCCACATAAAAAAGACTGCTTGGCATTGCGCCTTGCAGTCTATTTATCTCTGTATTCAATTCGTTCGGTTGCATGGCAAGCGACATTATTCCAGTGATGAGAACAACTCTCCGTCAATGCTTAGAACGTCATCCATCGGAATCTTCGTGCCGTCCTGCATGGTGATTCGCCGCTCAAAATCATCGACCTTTTTGACCGCGCCGGTTGCTGATACATATTTTCCGCCAGCCTTCCGCTCATCGGGCTGGAAGTAGGTAATGGTGACTTCCGGCGCGTCATCAAAAACATCCATGAGAAGCTGATACTTCCTGTCCAATGCAGTCAGAGCTTCCTCGTCAAGCTCAATCTTTTCGTCGGTCAGACGCCCAGTTTCCTTGATGGCGGACTCATATCCGGTGAGTGCTGCGAAGGGCGCGAACTGCGCTGCACGATCTGACATCGGCATCTGCGGTCGCGTCTTGGAGACGTGGTGAGGGAGATTGATAATCTCGTCGTACCGATTATTCATGCGCATTCTGTATCTCACCTCTTAGATAAACTGGAAGTTATCACTCTGTCAGCCGGTTTTCTTCGCCCCAAACGCAGAGCCGATCTAATACCTTCATCAGCGATTTCCCACGCTCCGAAAGCGCATATTCCACCTTCGGCGGGATCTGCGGATACTCAGTGCGGACGATCAGTTTGTCTGCTTCCAGCTCCTTGAGATTCGTGCTGAGAGTCTTGTCGGAAATGGTTTTCAGATACCGTTTCAGTTCATTGAATCGCACCGTCTCAAACTCCATCAGGCAGTAAAGAATGACCATCTTGTGCTTGCCGGAGATCAGCGACAGCGTGTAGGCAAAGCCGGTGTCCTCAAAATTGGCGTTCTCAATATAGTTCTTTATCATTTGCTTTCTCCAAGGATAGTACCTGTCTTTTTAGCCAGTACTTGAATTTCTGATTTGCTTGAGTATAATTATAAGCAGGATGAACAGTCCTGTCAATACGATCACAAGGAGAAGTTATCATGAGAACAAAACTGAAAATCACCGAGGGCATTTTCCCCATGCCGGTTCTGATGGTTGCGACTTATAACGAGGACGGCAGCGTGAATGCCATGAACGCCGCATGGGGCACCATGCAGGAGCGAGACACCGTTGCCCTGAATCTCACCGAAACTCATAAGACCGTGCAGAATATCAAGGCACGGGGAGCATTCACCGTCAGCATTGCCGATGCTGCCCACATAGTGGAAGCAGACTATTTCGGCGTGGAGTCCGGCAACAAGGTAGCCGACAAATTTGCCCGCAGCGGTCTGACCGCCAGCAAAGCAGAAACAGTAGATGCCCCTGTCATCAACGAGTTCCCGATTTGCCTGGAGTGCAGGTTCATCGAGTATCAGAACAATGAATACGGATGCGGCGTCATCGGTAAGGTAGTCAATGTCACTGCCGATGAAAGCGTTATGGTGGACGGAAAAATTGATATGTCCAAGGTCAACGCCATCGCCTTTGACCCCTACACCCACGGCTATTATAAAGTCACCGAGCGTGTGGGCGAAGCATTCCGAGATGGCTTAATGCTGAAAAAGTAAGGTATGCAGAGAAGGAGCTTTCGCATAAGTGAAGGCTCCTTCTTAAAATATGTGGATTTCACAAATCATGATTAGTTTGATCCTTTATGCCTTATGCCCGCCGATCTGCGCATTACGGTCTTTCGCGGTTGCGCCTTCTTCAAGATTCATCGCCTTGAGGATGGCGTTCTTTCCGTACTTCTTTTTGATCGCAAGCGTGGCGGCTTGTATTTTCCGCTCACGCTCCAATGCAGCGTCCTCGGCTCTCTGCTTTTCCTCTTCGGCGGCATAGTCGGTAAAGAGGTCGAGCTGGACTGCACTGTCATTTTTCTTCGGCGCATCCGCTTCCGGCAGGACATGATTTGCCACAACATACATACGGCGGACAAGCAGATTCTTGTCCACGATCCGCTCAAATAGCGCTGACACAGCACACATTATTTTGCGGGTAGATGATGTGTGTTCGTCAAGGTTGATAGAGCCGTGCGCCTGTTTGGGAACCTCCCGTCCGTAGGGGTCTTTCTCAATCGCGCCGTGATACTTTGCCCGTCGTGCCGGATCGGTCAGGTTCTCAATGTCGTAGCCAACGGTGAGAACCATCTGATCGGTGACAAGTCCCTTGTCCACCAAGTCCAGCACAAGCAAGTCCGTCATTTCCCGCACAACCAGCTTTGCTTTATCCGTCTCGTATGGGCAGTGCAATACCTGACCGGAGCTGAGGCTGTTGGAGCTGGGACGATACGCCTTGATTGCTTCAATGGTGGTCGGTTCCCAGCCCCACGCATGGTCGATGAGCAATTCCGCATTCTTTCCGAACAGCTTATAAAGCAAGTCCTCATTCCGCTCCGAGCAAAGGGCAACATCACCCATCGTGAACATCCCGTTCTGCTCAAGTTTCTTGGCAATGCCCCGACCCACGCGCCAGAAGTCCGTGAGGGGTTGATGCACCCAAAGCTCACGCCGGAATTTCATTTCATCCAGTTCGGCTATTCGGACGCCGTTCTTGTCGGCGGGGATGTGTTTCGCCACAATGTCCATTGCCACTTTGCAGAGAAAGAGGTTCGTCCCGATCCCAGCGGTTGCCGTGATGCCGGTTGTCTCAAGCACGTCGAGGATAATCTTCATGGCGAGATCATGTGCCGAGAGTTTGTAGGTATTCAGGTAGTCCGTCACGTCCATGAACACCTCGTCGATGGAGTAGACCACGATGTCCTCCGGCGCGATGTACTTGAGGTAGACCTGATAGATGCGGGTGCTGTACTCCATGTAGTACGCCATCCGAGGCGGCGCAATGATGAAGTCAATCGCCAGAGACGGGTCTGCTTGCAGCTCTGAGAAGAAGTGCGATGTGCCGTCCAGTCTGTGTCCCGGTGCGTCGTGCTGCCGTCCAGCGTTCGCTTCCTTCACCCGTTGCTTGACTTCAAACAGCCGTCCGCGTCCGGAGATGCCGTAGCTTTTGAGGGAGGGAGTAACGGCAAGGCAGATGGTCTTGTCCGTCCGGCTCTCATCCGCAACGACAAGATTTGTGTCCAGAGGATCTAAACCGCGCTCCCGGCACTCCACGGAGGCGTAGAAAGATTTCAGGTCGATTGCGATATAGGTTTTGTCTTTCATTTTCGGCTGTCCTCCTTCCCGCAATGTATAAAAGCAGGAGCTTATGCGCTGCCCATCAAGTTCTCCGTCCTATCAAAGCGGCATCGGTGTCCGGGCGATCAGAATGACCGCCAGAATCGCGCCCACAAATGCCGCTGCCCCTACGACCGCCAGCACCTTTTTGTCGAGCTTCTTCTTCGCTGCCTTGCTAATCAGCGCAGCGCAAGCCATGCAGACAGCCGCAGCAACAAGCGCAATGCCCAGCGTTTCCCATAGCCAAGAAAGTTCATGTAGGATTTTCATGCGTTCATCATCTCCTGTTCGTTAAACTGGAATTTTCAAATTAGTCTTTGCAAATAACCTTTGAACCTTCACCATCAATTACAA
>ERZ791917.791-NODE-791-length-23811-cov-14.798535_pt1 | contig 23811 bp, 19 predicted proteins | sample MGYA00510138_ERZ791917 | MGnify/ENA primary metagenome ERZ791917 (study PRJEB30046, sample SAMN00792102) | human gut metagenome | study: EMG produced TPA metagenomics assembly of the A metagenome-wide association study of gut microbiota in type 2...
GCAGAGTGGTAAAAAAAGTCCGTGCACATGGCAAAATCGTATCGGTATATTCATTTCATCTGCAAAAGGGAATCGAAGTAGTGGAAACTGGAAGAGACGTATCAGTGGTTTGCGGGGATGATGGAGATCAATGGCTGATATCAGCTTAAAGACTGTACTTCGAAGAAAAAGGCAAATAGAGTAAATACCGGGAGTAAATCATATGGAAACGTTCAATAACACAACGAAAGTCGTCCGGGATGACTTGGCTAAGAAAATAAAATCGGGCAGCAAGCTTTCTATGGCTGCGGCCTGTTTTTCCATCTACGCCTACCAGGCACTGAAAGAGGAACTGGAAAGTTGTGATGAACTCCGGTTTATTTTTACATCTCCGACTTTTGTTGCAGAAAAGACGCCGAAAGAACGCCGGGAATTTTATATCCCGCGACTGCAGCGCGAGAAAAGCCTCTACGGGACAGAATTCGAAGTACGTCTGAGAAATGAATTGAAGCAAAAGGCTGTTGCCAAAGAATGTGCAGCCTGGATGCAGAAGAAAGTCCATTTTAAATCCAATACCACCAACGAAGGTATGAATAATTTTCTGCTGGTACAGAACCCGGATCAGATTTATACCTACATGCCCTTAAATGCCTTTACAACAGTTGACCTTGGCTGCGAACGGGGCAATAATCTCACAAACATGGTAACTCGCATCGAGAATCCTTCCAGCCAGGAATTTCTAAAGATGTTCGATCGGGTTTGGAATGACGAAGAGAAACTCGCCGATGTGACGGATGATGTGATTGATATGATTTCTTCCGTGTATCAGGAAAATTCTCCGGAACTCATTTATTTTATGACCCTCTATAACATCTTCAATGAATTCCTCGAAGATATTTCAGAAGATGTCCTGCCCAATGAGGCGACCGGATTCAAGAACAGCCAAATCTGGAATAAGCTCTATAATTTCCAAAAAGATGCAGTGCTGGGAATCATCAATAAACTGGAACAGTACAATGGATGCATCCTGGCGGACAGTGTAGGTCTTGGCAAAACCTTTACGGCTTTGGCTGTCATTAAATATTATGAAGGACGGAACAAGAATGTACTGGTCCTCTGCCCGAAAAAGCTTTCGGAAAACTGGATGACCTATCGGGGAAATCTGGTAAACAATCCTTTGTCCGAAGATCGCTTCCGATATGATGTGCTTTACCATACGGACCTTTCCCGGAACAGCGGAAAGACTCCCATCGGTCTGCCTATCGAACGGATCAACTGGGGAAACTATGATCTTGTAGTGATTGACGAAAGCCATAACTTCCGGAACGGAAATGGAACCGACACCCATGGGGGCGAAAAAGAGAACCGGTATATGCGGCTCATGAACCGGGTCATAAAGCCGGGCGTCCGTACCAAAGTGCTCATGCTCTCCGCTACGCCTGTTAACAACCGTTTTTATGACCTGCGGAATCAGCTGGCCCTGGCGTATGAAGGAAATCCGGAAGAAATCAATGAAAAACTGAATACCAAATCAGATATCGATGCAATCTTCCGCCGTGCTCAGAAGGTTTATAATGCCTGGTGCAAACTTCCGGAAGGGGAACGGACTACGAAAAATCTGCTTTCCCAACTGGACTTTGACTTTTTTGAAGTGCTGGATGCTGTCACTATTGCCAGATCCAGACATCATATCCAGCGATATTATGATACCAAGGACATTGGTAATTTCCCTACCAGAAATAAGCCAATTTCTCTGTACCCGAAACTGACGGACAAAAAAGACGCCATCAACTATAAAGAAGTCTATGAGTGCCTGTCTGAACTGCGCCTTACCATTTATACACCAACCCAATATATCCTCCCCAGTAAAATGAAACATTATCTGTCTGAGGAAGAAACAGAGAATTTCCGGAAAGGCCGTGAATCCGGTATCCAGCGTTTGATGAGCATTAACCTCCTGAAGCGGATGGAAAGCTCCGTACATTCTTTCTTGCTGACGGTACAGAAGGTTTATCAGTATCTTAAAGATACGGACCAGGTAATTGATTCCTTTATCAAAAATGGAAAAGGTAATTTGAAAGAAATGACGGACCTATCCGGGGCCGCAGGGGAATTTGACGATGATGACCAGAACACGGACTTTTTCTCGGTAGGGAAAAAGCTCCAGATCAATCTGGAGGATATGGATTATATTTCTTGGCAAAGGGATATTGAGGCTGATATCGAGACTCTTTCCCTTTTGATCAGCATGGTGAAAGACATCACGCCGGAATACGACTATAAGTTGAACCAGCTTTTTAAGGTCATTCGTGAGAAGGAAGCCAATCCCATTAATCCGGGAAACCGGAAAGTCCTGATCTTTACGGCCTTTGCAGATACGGCCGAATATCTGTACGAAAATATTGCGCCTAAGGCAAAGGCGCTGGGCCTTAACACCGCTCTTGTTACGGGCAGTATCGAAGGGCGGACTACCATACCGAATTTCAAACCGGAGATGAACCATGTGCTTACTTGTTTCTCTCCCATCTCCAAAGACCGGGATATTCTTTATCCCCAGGATAAGAATAACAACATTGATATCCTGATTGGAACCGACTGTATTTCCGAAGGGCAGAATCTGCAGGACTGTGATTACTGTATCAATTACGATATCCATTGGAATCCTGTACGGATTATCCAGCGTTTCGGACGGATCGACCGAATTGGCAGCCGGAACCAGAAAATCCAGCTGGTCAACTTCTGGCCGGATTTAACTTTGGATGAATACATCAATCTGAAGGCCAGAGTAGAAACAAGGATGCGGATTTCTGTCATGACTTCTACCGGGGATGATGATTTAATCAACCAGAACGAAAAAGGAGATTTACAGTACCGGAAAGAACAATTGAAAAAACTGCAGGAAGAAGTCGTCGACCTGGAAGATATGTCCAGCGGCGTTTCTATTACCGATCTGGGGCTGAATGACTTCCGTATGGATCTCCTGGCCTATATGAAAGAACATCCGGATATCGACCATATTCCTTTTGGCATCCAGGCGGTGGCCAAAGGAGAAAAGCCCGGGGTCATTTTCGTACTGAAAAATGTAAACGCAGAAATCAACATAAAAAATCAAAATCGTCTGCATCCCTTTTATATGGTGTATGTAGGAAACGATGGAGAAATTATTACCAATCATCTGCAACCCAAAGAAACCCTGGATGAGATGCGCCATATTGCCAAGGGGAAAAGCACTCCGGATCAGACACTGTGCCATCTGTTCAATAAAGAAACGAAAGATGGCCGGAATATGAGCGGCGTTTCCAAACTCCTTGAAGATGCCATCAGTTCGATTATAGAAGCCAAAGATGAAGAAGATATTTCCAGCTTCTTCTCTGCAGGGGCTACAACCTTCCAGTTAGAAGGATTTTCCGGACTTGAAGATTTCGAGCTGATTTGTTTCCTGGTGGTGAGATAAATGATCAATTTTCCGCAAAGTACGGTAGTTCATAGGCGTCTGCCTAAAGAAGCGTTTTATAAACATCTGCCGCTGACAGCAGCGGTGAAAGCAAAATTTGTATCCGATGTAGATCGGATTCAAGTGGAAAACACCCTGACAAAAGATAATCTGAATCTAGGGAAAGAATCGGAGATAAAGGAAATCCTGCTTCTATCGATTACCCTTAAGAAACAGGATTTTGATGGAAAGATTGTAGAAGCTATCGCAAGGCAGAACCTGCATAAGCTTGTTTTTCTGCTTGTTTATGAAGATCAGCGTCAGCTGGCAGTTTATCACAGCAAACTTTATCGTTCGGCATGGGTACAGGAGAAAGATCTGGATCTTGTCCTTCAGGGAAGCACACTAAATGAAATCTGGGATGATTTGGTTCGACAGATTGCCATTTCTTCAGAAGCCTTGCTGAAGGAAGAAAATCAGTCAATCGAGGATCAGCTGCGGAACCAGGATGAAATCAACCGGTTGAATAAGCTGATCGAGAAAACAGAAGCCGCCGCCTGGAAGGAACAGCAGCCAAAAAAGCGGTTTGAGCTGTATACCCGGCTGCAAGACTATAAACGTCAAATGGAGGAAATTACTCATGGAAAAGCTTAGAATGCATACACTGGATATGGCTGAAGAAAATTATAAAAAACTCGCTGCGCTGTTTCCCAATGCAGTGACGGAGACCATTGATGATGACGGGAATGTAGTACGTGCCATTGATAAAGACGTGTTGATGCAGGAAATCAACACCAAAGTAGTAGATGATGGACAGGAACGGTATCAGTTTACCTGGCCGGATAAACGGAAGGCAATTATTCTTGCCAACCAACCTATTGCGAAAACGTTACGGTTTGAAAAAGAGAAATCTGTAGGTAGAGATGGTACACCTGGGGGGACAGATTCAGAGAATATCTACATCGAAGGAGACAACCTGGATGCACTGAAACTGTTGCAGGAAACGTATCTTGGCAAAGTAAAAATGATTTATATCGATCCGCCTTATAATACTGGGAATGATTTTATTTATAAAGATAAATTTACTAAAAAAGCATTAGACTATGCAGATAACAGTGGGCAGACCGACGAAGACGGAAATCGCCTAGTACAAAATAGTGAAAGTAACGGAAGGTTTCATTCGGATTGGTTGAATATGATTTATCCACGTTTAAAAATTGCAAAGGACTTTTTGTCAGATGATGGCGTAATTTTTATCAGCATTGATGATAATGAGTTAGAAAATCTTAGAAATATCTGCAATGAAATTTTTGGGGAACATAACTTTGTTAGTAATTTAATATGGCAATCTACTGCAGGCTCTAATACTGGAACTGATATAGTTACAGTTACAGAAAATATCATAGTTTATACTAAAAATCGAAATTGCTTTGTATTTAATGGTCAGCTTGTTGAAAACGAAAATTTCACACTAAGCGACGAATATGAAGCCGAAAGAGGTAAATATTCTCTCGATAAACTAGATAGAAGAAGAGTAGCAAATCATTACTCTGAAGCATTAAATTATCCAATAGAAATGCCTGATGGAACATTACGCTGGCCCGGTGGCGGTGAACAAAGATCACAAGAAGGGTGGAACTATTTATGGAGTAAAGCAAAAGTAAAATGGGGAATAGAAAATGGATATATTGAATTTAAAAAGAATGGAAATTTATGGAATGTATACAATAAACGATATTCTCGTGTTGATAATGAAGGAAATATGATTGAGCGGACTATTCCCTATCGAAATTTAATATCTTCTAATCAATTTAACACCGCACAAGGAACTTCTGAAATTACAACTCTATTCGGTATCCGTACATTTGATTTTCCTAAACCGTCTAAGCTAATAAAATATTTTTTTCAGATGGTAGTTCGAAAAAACCGTACTGCTATAATTCTTGATTTTTTCTCTGGATCTGGAACTACAGCTCATGCTGTAATGCAGTTAAATGCAGAAGACGGTGGGCATCGAAAATACATTATGGTACAGCTTCCTGAAAATATCGATGAAAAGAGTGAAGCTTATAATTCTGGCTACAAAACTATCTGCGATATCGGTGAGGAGCGTATCCGCCGTGCCGGTAAGAAAATCAAAGAAGAAACAGGAGCAGACATCGACTATGGGTTCCGTTGCTTTAAGATAGATTCTTCGAATATGAAAGATGTCTATTATAAACCTGCTGAGGTAAAGCAGGCAGAAATCGATTTGTTTGCAGACAATATCAAGGCAGATCGGACACCAGAAGACCTGCTCATCCAGGTCATGCTGGATTTGGGTGTTCTACTTTCTTCAAAAGTAGAACGGACTGAAATTGCTGGGAAAAAGGTCTTTTCTGTGGCGGATGGCTATTTAATTGCCTGCTTCGATGATGAGGTAACGGAAGAGGTTGTGACTGCCATTGCTAAGAAGAAGCCGTTCTATGCGGTATTCCGTGACAGTTCTATGGCCGATGACAGCGTTGCAGCCAATTTTGAACAGATTTTTGCGACCTACAGTCCTCAAACAGTAAGGAAGGTGCTGTAACATGGCAAAAATGAAATTTAAATTCACGATACAGGGCTACCAGACAGAAGCGGTTGACAGTGTGGTCAAAGTTTTTGCTGGTCAGCCGTTTCAGGATAAGGTGAGCTATCGCCGGGACATCGGAACCCAGGAAATCCAGGGGAGTTTACTCACAAACAATGCCCCGGATATGGATTTATATACGGGGTTTGCCAATGCGCCGGTAGCGCTGAATCAGCCTCAGTTGCTGCAGAATATCCAGAAGGTCCAAACGGATAACAATATCAAAACGTCCTCTACGTTGGCAAAGCATATGGGGGCCTGTTCCCTTGATGTGGAAATGGAAACGGGAACCGGGAAGACGTATGTCTACATCAAGACCATGTTTGAACTGAACAAGCACTATGGCTGGAGCAAGTTCATCGTTGTTGTTCCGTCCATTGCCATCCGGGAAGGCGTGCAGAAAAGCTTTCAGACGATGCAGGATCATTTTATGGAACTATACGGGAAAAAGGCTCGTTTTTTCGTCTACAATTCCAAAAATCTGACGGACATTGATAATTTCAGTTCCAGTGCGGATCTTTCGGTGATGATCATCAATGTCCAGGCGTTCAATGCCCGGGGCAAAGATGCCAGAAGGATCCGGATGGAACTGGATGAATTTGGCAGTCGGAAGCCCATCGACGTTATACAGGCAAACCGGCCGATTGTGATCCTTGATGAACCCCAGAAAATGGGGGGCGAAAAAACTCAGGCATCTTTGAAAGAATTCAATCCGTTATTTACGTTGAACTATTCGGCAACACATAAAGAACATCATGATCTAGTGTATGTACTGGATGCACTGGATGCCTACCAGATGAAGCTGGTCAAAAAAATCGAAGTGAAAGGATTCGATATTAAAAACTTCCGGGGAACCGATGGCTATCTTTTTCTGGAGAATATTGTCATTTCTAAGAATAAACCGCCCATGGCTCGTCTGGAATTCGAAATCAGGTACGACAAGTCCATTAACAGAGAGACTCGTATCGTAGGCGTGGATGATGATCTTTACGCACTTTCCAAGGGAATGGAACAGTATCGGGATTACCATATCAACGAAATTGATCCTATCCGAGGGATTGTAACGTTTACGAATGGAGTGGAAATCCATACGGGTGAAGTCCTGGGGGATGTCAATGAAAAGGATATCCGCCGGGTACAGATCCGGGAAACCATCCGTTCCCATTTCGAAAAGGAAAAGGAACTGTTCAACCGCGGCATCAAAACACTGTCTTTGTTCTTTATCGATAAGGTGGAAAATTATCGAAAATACGATGCAGACGGGAATGAGGTCAATTCTGAATATGGGCAGATGTTCGAAGAGGAGTATACTTCCATCCTGAATGAATACCTGACGCTGTTCCATACGCCTTATGAACAGTATCTGCGCAGCATTGATGTGCACGCTACCCATACCGGGTATTTCAGTGTGGATAAAAAGGGGCATAAGGTAGACTCCAGCCTGAAGCGGGGAGCTGATAGCAGCGATGATGAATCTGCCTATGAGCTGATTATGAAGGACAAGGAAAAACTGTTGTCCTTTGATAATCCCGTACGGTTCATTTTTTCTCATTCTGCCCTGCGGGAAGGGTGGGACAATCCGAATGTGTTCCAAATCTGCACACTGAAGCATGGCGGCGATTCTACTACCAATAAACGCCAGGAAGTGGGCCGTGGACTTCGAATCTGCGTCAACCAGTTTGGTGACAGAATGGACGAACACGTCCTTGGGCCGGAAGTCCAGGAAGTGAATAAGCTGACGGTCATTGCCAGCGATGGTTATAAAGAATTTGTTTCTTCCCTTCAGAAAGAAATTAAGGATGACTTGTACGAACGGCCAACCAAAGTTACCCTGGAATACTTCCAAAACAAGCGGGTCAAAGTTGGGGATGACGTGGTTACGATTACCAGCGACCAGGCTTCTTCCATTTACTTCTATCTGGTAAAACATGATTACATTGATGAAGATGGACATGTGACAGATCAATATCGCACTGACGTTGAAAATAGAACGTTGGCCCCGCTTCCAGAAAAGGTAAAAGATATTGCAGCCGGCGTTCATGCCCTTGTCCAGAGTGTCTTTGATGAACATGCGCTGGATGGCATGATTGAAAATGGCAACCAGACTAAAATCCGGGAGAATGCGCTGAACGATAATTTCTACAAAAAAGAATTCCAGACTCTTTGGAATTATATCAATCATAAGTGGAGTTATACGGTACACTTTGACAGCAAAGAACTGATTGAAAAGGCAATCAAACATATTGAGGAGAAGCTTTTTGTCTCAGAACTTCAATATACGGTAACGCTGGGAATCCAGGGAGAAGACTGGTCTGCCGAGACGGTGAAAGACGGCAGTGGCTTTGTAGCAGATAAGAGTCATACCTACGAGCTGAAACGGGCGGAAACCAGCCAGGTAAAGTACGATTTGATCGGTAAAATCGGAGCAGGGACCCATCTGACTAGAAAGTCCGTAGCGGCTATTTTAAAGGGGATTTCTCCCGTTAAATTTGCTATGTACGCTTATAATCCGGAAGAATTCATAGCAAAGGTGATCAAACTCATTAATGAAGAAAAGGCGACCATGATTGTGGATGCCATCACCTACAACCAGACAGATGGAACCTACGAATCTGAGATCTTTACGGCTGAAAAAAATAAAGATTTTTCCAAGGCATACCGTGCTCGAAAAAATGTCCAGGATTATGTCTTTGCTGACGGAACCGCAGAAAAATCCATTGAACGGAAATTTGCAGAAGCTATGGATGTCGATGATAAAGTGGTTGTATATGCCAAGCTGCCGCGGGGCTTCCAAATCCCGACTCCCGTTGGAAACTATGCGCCGGATTGGGCCATAGCCTTCCAGAAGGGAACTGTAAAACACATTTACTTTGTTGCAGAAACCAAGGGATCCATGGAAAGCCTGGATTTGCGTCCCATTGAACAAGCGAAGATTAAATGCGCCAAGAAACTCTTTAATGAAATTTCAAAGAATGATGTGGTGTACGGGCAGGTAGATTCCTATCAGAATCTGCTGAGCTTGATGAATGCAATTTAAAAGGGAAAAGGATAAAACTGATGTAAAGAAACAGAGTTTATTCTTTGATTCTTATCGTATGGGGAAGTGGATATTAAATGCACGGGTTAAAAATCTATTTGGCAGACGGGAATTTTAAGGGGACCGTAACGATGAGCATTGATTCATCAAAATTTACGGCAGTCCGCGTCAGCAGGAAAGCAATGCATGACTTTGATACAGAGCTGGATGGCACGGGAATTTATTTTCTCCTTATTGGTACTGATGCGGTTTATGTAGGGCAGACCGGGTTGGATACTCTTCAAAAGAGAATATTGAATAAGCATTCTGCCGACATTGACAAGTCGTGGCATACCGTGCTTGCCTTTAAGTTTGCCGATTTTACCATCACTGCAAATGAGCTTTTGTTCATTGAAAACGCTATGTGTGAGTATGTCCATGCTCACTATCCGAAGTGCCTGACCACAACTCCGGCCAAGGAAAACTGCAATTCGAAATACAGAAAAGATCATTATCATCTTGGAGCTGCACAAATTCATACTTGCGAAGATTACATCAAAGACATCGAGCATTATATTTCGATGTTTCCGGGATCCATCTTTGATGGATTTGTACAACCAAAACCTCCAACTGGTGCGCCTGGACCCCAAAAACAGAAAACGCTTTTTCAGTTTATAAATAGTAAGCAGGGTGTGAAGGCAACGGCTGAAATCGAGATTCACACAGGCAATACGCAGCCAAGAGAAACAAGAGTGAAGGCAGGGGCTACGCTGTCTAAGGATGTATCACCCAATTTTAAATCTTCGGATTCTGTTAAACAAGAAAGAATGGAACTGGAAAAAGAAGGCAAGATTATTGACCGTGTATTGCAAGTAGATGTTCCCTTCAAATCCCAGAGTGCTGCTTTAGCTTTCCTCAATGGTACTTCTTTAAGTGGAAATAAATGCTGGAAGACAGTTGATGGAAACATACCGCTTGGGGATTTACTAGTGTAAACGACTAAAGGGGCAGAAATTAAAGAAATAAAAATTTATACTTTGCAGAGGAACGTCCAAGTGACGGGCCTCTTATTTTTTTGTCTCAAGATCGATCAAAAAACCTTAGCCGGTATAGGAGCCATGGCAGCTTATCATACCGGTTTTTTTGCATGCCCAGAAAAATTATTTAAATTTTTTTGGAGAAACCGTCAGAAAATCCACTCTCCCAAGGCTAAAGAGTGGAGGGGAAAACGATACCAACCCTCAGGAAGGAGGAAAAGCCATGAAGCAAAGAGTAAGCATCAGCGTTTCAGCGGCAAAGGGTAGTGGGCATCTCGCTGCCGTGCGGTCTGTGTCCGTGCGGGAACGGATCCTACGGTTCCTGCTGGGCGGGAAAGAAAAAGTAACCATCATCGTGCCAGGCGACTCCGTAGAGGAACTGGCCATCAGGGAAATTAACGAAGGAGGAAACTAAGGTGACGAAGGACAATCTTGAAAATCTGGCGAACGAAATGGCCAATTGCACAAAGACCCTGCTGCGGATTGTAGAAGCTCTGGAAAATGAGATGAACAATAGCACAGCAGAACCGGAAAAGGTGATTCCAGAGCGGAAGGTCCTTTCTTTTGAAGAAGTCCGGAAAACGGCGGCTGACAAGTCCCGTCAGGGATTCACGGCAGAAGTGAAAGCCCTTATTGAAAAATATGGGGCGGAAAAACTCTCCAGCGTAAAGCCGGAAGACTATGAAGCCTTCATGAAGGAACTGGAGGAGATCAGCCATGCCGGATAAGCAGCATGCGGTTCTTTCCGCCTCGTCTAGCTACCGCTGGCTGGCCTGCCCGCCTTCCGCGTTGGAGTGTGCTAAGCGGCCGGATACCACAAGCGACTTTGCCCGGGAGGGTACGGATGCCCATACTCTCTGCGAATACAAGGTGAAGGAAGCCCTGGGCAGGAAGGCTCAGAATCCTACGAGGACCCTCGACTATTACAACGAGGAGATGGCCGAATACACGGACGATTATGCCCAATTCGTCATGGAGCGGCTTGCGGAAGCAAAGAAAGAGTGCAAGGATCCCATCGTCCTTGTAGAACAGCGGCTGGACTTTTCGAAATGGGTGCCGGACGGATTCGGTACAGGAGACTGTGTCATTGTGGCGGATGATACCCTGACCGTCATCGACTACAAGCACGGACTTGGTGTGGAAGTCAGCGCAGAGAAAAATCCCCAGATGATGTGTTATGCCCTGGGGGCCCTGGATCTTTTTGACGGGATTTACGATATCCAAAGGGTCTCCATGACCATCTTCCAGCCAAGACGGGACAATGTCAGTACCTACGAAATGACTAAAGGCGACTTGCTCCAATGGGCGGAGAAAGTCCTCAAACCCACGGCTGCTCTGGCGGCTAAAGGCGAAGGGGAGTACAAAGCCGGTGAGCACTGCCGGTTCTGCAAGATCAGGGCCACCTGCCGGAAACGGGCAGAGTATAACCTGGAACTTGCCAGGTACGACTTCGCCATGCCGTCTACTCTCTGTGACGCAGAAGTGGAAGCAGTGCTGGAAAAGGCCGATGACCTCGTAGCCTGGGTGGGAGATATTAAGGAATATGCCTTGCAGCAGGCTCTTTCCGGCAAGGCATGGGCTGGCTGGAAACTGGTGGAAGGGCGCTCCAATCGCCGTTATGTAGATGACGATGCGGTAGCCGCCAAAGTGGAAGAAGCCGGATACTCTCCCTACGAAAAGAAACTCATGGGCATCACGGCCCTGACCCGCCTTCTGGGGAAACGGAGGTTTGATGAACTTCTGTCCGGCCTCATTGAAAAGCCCCAAGGCAAACCGGTCTTGGTACCGGAATCGGACAAACGCCCGGCTATGCATACCGCGGCAGAAGATTTTAGCAGTGAAAATTAAGGAGGAACGAACAATGAAACATTATGTAAATCCTTGCAAAGTCATTACCGGAGCAAATACCCGCTGGTCCTACGCCAACGTCTGGGAACCCAAATCCATCAACGGAGGAACCCCCAAGTACAGCGTGAGCCTCATCATCCCCAAGTCTGATACGAAGACCGTGGAAAAGGTGAAAGCGGCTATCCAAGCAGCCTATGAGGAAGGGCAGGGCAAGCTCAAAGGAAACGGCCGCATCGTGCCGAAGCTGGAAACCATCAAGAACCCGCTCCGTGACGGAGATCTGGAACGGCCTGGGGATGATACCTACAAGGACAGCTACTTCATTAATGCCAATTCTGCCACAAAGCCCGGCATCGTAGATTCTTCCTGCCAGCAGATTCTGGAACGGTCTGAAGTGTACAGCGGGGTCTATGGAAGAGCCTCCATCAACTTCTACGCCTTCAACTCCAACGGCAACAAGGGCATTGCCTGCGGCCTGAACAACCTGCAGAAGATTCGTGATGGGGAACCTCTGGGCGGAAAACCCCGGGCAGAAGACGACTTTGCTACGGCAGACGATGATGATTTCCTGGACTAAGGAGGAACAATAATGGAAAATGTTTTGAAATTGATTCTGGATTGTCTGTACTGTCTGGTTGCCCTGTGTGTTGGCGGCTTTTTCGTGGCTATGATCTACACGGATATCAAAAAGGACCAGCGAGATGAAATTGCGGCCCGGAATCGGGAAGAACGGGAAGCAGAATATCATCGCAAACAGATGGAATCCTTTCGGAAATAAGACTTGGTAAATGGTGGCGGCGGGGCCTTGTGCTTCGCCGCTTTTCTCGAGGTGAAACGTATGAAAACCATCAGTATCGATATTGAAACCTACAGCGATGTGAACTTAGCCAAATGCGGGGTCTATAAATATGCCGAGTCCCCGGATTTTGAAATCCTCCTTTTTGGCTATGCGGTGGATGGAAGAGAGGTGAAAGTAGTCGATCTGGCCCAGGGGGAAACCATCCCGAAAGAGATTCTGGAGGCTCTAACCGATGACGCTGTGACCAAATGGGCCTTCAATGCCAATTTCGAACGGGTGTGCTTGTCCAGGTATCTGACGGATCTTGGGAGGAGCCTGGATCCCTTCCATGATCGACACCCGTTGTCTCAAGAGTGTGCCCGGTTCCTGAACCCGGCCGGATGGAAGTGTTCCATGGTCTGGTCCGCCTATATGGGACTACCCCTTTCCCTGGAAGGGGTGGGGGCTGTGCTGAACCTGGACAACCAGAAGATGAAGGAAGGCCGGGATCTGATCCGGTACTTCTGCGTGCCCTGCAAGGAAACCAAGACCAACGGGGGCCGGACCCGGAACCTTCCAAGCCATGCCCCGGATAAATGGAATATCTTCAAGAGCTACAACAAGCGGGATGTGGAAGTGGAAATGGCCATCCAGGAAAGGCTGCAGAAATATCCGGTGCCGGACACGGTATGGGAGGAATACCATCAGGACCAGGAAATCAACGACCGGGGGATTGCCATTGATCTGGAGCTGGCCCGGCAGGCAGTGGCCATGGATGCCAAAAGCCGGGAGAGCCTGATGGCCGCTCTAAAGGAAAAGACCGGATTGGAGAATCCCAACTCCGTCCTCCAGATGCTGGGATGGCTGGAAGCCCGTGGTCTAAAGTCGGATTCCCTGGGGAAGAAGCAGGTGAAGGAGATGCTAAAAACGGCCCAGGAGCCTCTCCGCAGTGTGCTGCAGCTCCGGCAAAAGCTGGCCAAGTCCTCGGTAAAGAAGTACCAGACTATGGAGATGACCGCCTGTAAAGATGGTAGAGCTCGGGGTATGTTCCAATTTTACGGGGCGAACCGAACTGGGCGGTTTTCGGGCAGACTCATACAATTGCAAAATCTCGTGAGAAACACCATACCGGACCTTTCCGAAGCCCGGGAGCTGGTGCGCCAGGGAAACTACGAGGCTCTGGAGCTGCTCTACGATTCTGTGCCGGATGTGCTGTCCCAGCTGATTCGGACCGCCTTTGTGCCCCGTGAGGGGATGAAGTTTGTGGTCTCGGACTTCTCGGCCATTGAGGCAAGGGTCATTTCCTGGATGGCTGGGGAGAAGTGGAAATCCGCAGCCTTTGCAGTCGGGAAGGATATCTACTGCTCAACAGCCAGCCAGATGTTTGGAGTGCCCGTGGTGAAACACGGGGTGAACGGGGATTTGCGCCAGAAGGGGAAGATTGCGGAATTGGCCTGTGGCTATGGCGGGTCCGTTGGGGCACTAAAGGCCATGGGAGCCATTGAGATGGGGATCCCGGAAGAAGAACTGGGGCCCCTGGTCCAATCCTGGCGCTCGGCCAATCCTCACATTGTGGATTTCTGGTGGCAGGTGGATGGGGCCGTGAAAACTGCCATCAAGCAGCGGATCCCCGTCTGGGTGAATAACATCCGGTTCCTCTGCCAGAGCGGCATGCTATTCATAGAGCTCCCCAGTGGCCGGCAGCTTTCCTACGTGAAGCCTCGGATCGGGGAGAATAAATTCGGTGGGGAATCCGTAACCTACGAAGGCATCGGAGCCACCAAGAAGTGGGAGCGGCTGGAAAGTTATGGGCCCAAGTTCGTGGAAAATATCGTCCAGGGAACGGCCAGGGATATTCTTTGCTATGCCATGCAGACCCTCCGGTGCTGTGCCATTGTGGGCCACGTCCATGACGAACTGATTATCGAGTGTGAGAAAAACGTCAATGTAGACGCCATCTGTGAACAGATGAGCCGGACCCCTCCCTGGGCGGAAGGGCTGATCCTCCGGGCGGATGGGTATGAATGTGAATTTTATCAGAAAGATTGAACGAAACCGTCAGAAAACACCTCCTGCCGTGGCTAGTAAGCAGGAGGTGTTTATTCATGAACGATATACAGAAAGCACAGATTCGGGAACTGCGGCTCCAGGGAGTCGGGTATCGGAAAATCGCCAAAGAAACAGGTATGTCGGAGAATACCGTCAAATCCTACTGCCGCAGACACCCTTTATCTCTCAAGGAGCCGGAAACAGAACAAGCCCATCACTGCCTGCAATGCGGTCAACCTATTGAGCAGAACGGCAAACGGAAGGAGAAAAAGTTCTGCTCCGATACCTGCCGGATGGCCTGGTGGAACAGCCATCGGGACAAGGTGAACCATAGAATCGTACGAAAGATGGAATGCCCTTGCTGCCACAAGACATTCACCGTCTACGGGAACGGGCAGCGCAAATACTGCTCCCACACTTGCTATGTAAAAGACAGGTTCGGAGGTGGCCAGGATGGACGCTAAGCAGTTGAAACAGGAGAAGATGTACCTGGCCGCCATGCATTTCATCAGGGGAATGCTCCAGAAGGGTTTGATTACAAAAGCTGAATACGGAAAAGCCGAACGGCAGCTCCGGAATAAATATTCTCCTGTGATCGGCCCATTATTAGCAGATATCGACTTGCTATAAATCCGGTTCAGAGTGAGTAATAGTAGCAAAAGGAGTTGATACAATGAAAAAAATCACGCGGGTCAGTCGGCCCATGCCGGCCATCGTGCGGAGAAAAAAAGTGGCAGCCTATGCCCGGGTCTCCGTGGAGTCGGAACGGATGAACCATTCCCTATCGGCTCAGATCAGCTACTATAACGGCCTGATCCAGAGAAACCCGGAATGGGAATTTGCCGGTGTCTATGCAGACGACGGTATCAGCGGGACCACTATCGACAAGCGAAAAGGGTTCAAGCAGATGCTGGCGGACTGCGAAGCAGGAAAGATTGACATTATCCTTACAAAGTCCATCCAGCGCTTTGCCAGGAACACGGTAGACCTTTTAACGACAGTGCGGCATTTGAAAGACCTGGGTATAGAAGTGCGGTTCGAGAAAGAGCATATCCGCTCCCTTACGGGTGACGGCGAACTGATGCTTTCCATCCTGGCATCCTTTGCCCAGGAAGAGAGCCGTTCCATCAGCGAAAATGTCAAATGGGCAACCCGGAAGCGGTTTGCAAAAGGGATTCCCAATGGACGATTCCGAATTTACGGTTACCGCTGGAACGATGACCAACTTGTTGTTGAACCGAAAGAAGCAGCCATCGTAAGGCTCATTTATGATAACTTTTTGAAGGGCCTATCAGCCGAGAGTACGGAAAAGCAGCTGGAACAGATGGGGATAAAATCATACAATGGGAAACATTTCGGTAATGCAGCCGTTCGAGGTATATTACAGAACATTACTTATACTGGCAACATGTTGTTTCAGAAAGCATATATTGCAGATCCCATTACTGGGAAAGCCAAAATCAATCATGGAGAACTTCCACAATATTTTGTTGAAAACACTCATGAAGCCATAATTCCCATGGAGACCTATAAAAAGGTAAAGGAAGAAATTGAAAGACGCAGGGAACTGGGTGCTTTAGCGAATTGGTCCATTAATACCTGCTGCTTTACCAGTAAAATCAAGTGTGGAATTTGTGGAAAAAGCTATGTACATAGTATTCGCAGAGATCAAAAGAAAGAGAATGTCTGGACCTGTATTTCCCATAAAAAGAAGGGAAGAACTTGTCATTCAAAGGGTGGAATTCCACAAAAAGTCCTTATTAAAGAATGCACAGAAGTTCTAGAGCTTTCCAAATTTGATGAAAAAGTCTTTCTGAATCATGTGGATAAAATTGTAGTCACTGAGCCACATGTGATGGTGTTTCATATGAAAAATGGAGAGCAGATTACACGGCAATGGGTTTCTACTGCCCGGAAGGACGCATGGACTAGTGAACGCCGGAAGGAATGGGGAGAAAGACATAAGCTAAAAAGCACAAATCCCAATCGAAAGATATTCAATGAGTTCACGGGGTTTATCAAATGCGGGAAATGTGGGGAAAATTACAGGAGCCAACAAACTACATATTCTGATGGAAAAAAGGAACGGTACTGGCGGTGTGCTGGTATATGTGGCAATGAAGCCATCAAAGACAGCACTATGAAAAAGCTAACTGCTTCTGTGCTGGGACTGGATACTTTCAATGAGGGAAAAATGGATGAATCCCTTGAAAAAGCAGTTGTCCTGAATGGAGAAATAACATTCCATTTTAAAGATGGCCATACGGAAACCAGGCAATATAGAGAAAGAAAACGGGGAACCCGTCATAGCGAAGCGTATCGGGCTTATATGCATGAAATCATGCAATATGCAAAACGCAAGGACCCAGAGGCTAAAAAAATAATGCTTGTGCTGAAAGAAGAATGGAAGAGAGAGGATAATCGATGGCAAAAACAGTAAGAGCGATTCCGGCAACAATCAGCCGTTATACATCATCTCCGATTAATAGTCGGAAGAAAAGAAAAGTAGCAGGTTACGCACGGGTTTCAACAGACCACGATGATCAGATTACCAGCTATGAAGCCCAAGTGGATTATTATACAAACTATATCAAAGGGCGGGATGACTGGGAATTTGTAGGTATCTATACGGATGAAGGAATCTCTGGTACAAATACCCGCCATCGTGATGGATTCAAGCGAATGGTCAATGATGCTCTGGAAGGAAAAATCGATCTGATCATTACAAAGTCTGTCAGCCGCTTTGCTAGAAATACCGTCGATAGCCTTTCCACTATTCGGAAATTAAAAGAACACAAGATAGAGTGCTACTTTGAAAAGGAAAATATCTGGACTTTCGACAGCAAGGGAGAATTGCTCCTGACGATCATGAGTTCCCTGGCCCAGGAAGAAAGCCGGAGTATTTCAGAAAATGTCACCTGGGGTCATCGGAAGCGGTTTGCCGATGGCAAAGTCAGCGTCGCTTACAGCCGTTTCCTGGGATACAAGAAAGGCCCGAACGGTGGGCTAGTAGTTGTACCAGAAGAAGCAACAACGATCAAGCTCATCTACAAGCTATTCCTAGAAGGCTTGGGAACAACAACTATTGCCAAGCAACTAACAAAACGAGGACTTAAAACCCCAGGAGGAAAATCCAAATGGAGTGCACGTACGGTTTACAGTATTCTTCAAAACGAAAAGTACAAGGGAGATGCACTTCTACAAAAAAGCTATACGGTTGATTTTCTTACAAAGAAAACGAAAATCAACGAAGGGGAAGTCCCCCAATACTATGTAGAGCATGACCATGAAGCCATTATTGAACCTCAGACCTTTGAAATGGTGCAAGCGGAACTGAAACGTAGAAATAAAGCACGGAAGTACTTCAGTGGTACTAGCATCTTTTCCACCAAAATCCAGTGTGCTGAATGCGGAGGATGGTACGGTGCGAAGGTCTGGCACTCCAATGACAAGTACCGCAGGATCATCTACCAGTGTAATAATAAGTTCCGAAACAATACAGGGTGCAGAACGCCGCATCTGACAGAAGAGGAAATCAAGATGTACTTCGTCCGGGCAATGAATCAGATGATTACAGAGAAGGATGAGATTATCCAGACCATCGAGGATGCTAGGCAGGTGATCTGTGACAACGGAGACCTTCTAGCCAAACGAGATGCCATGCAGAAGGAAATCGGCATCCTGGTGGAAATGGCCCAGAATGCTGTGGAACGGAATGCACGGGTGGCGCAGAACCAGGAAGAGTACCAAAAACAGTATGATGACATCATCAGCCGCTATGATGCAATGAAAATTGAGTACGAACAACTGTGTGAGAAGATTGAAAACCGCCAGGATCGGAATGAGCAGCTTGGACGGTTCATTCAGGAACTGAAAGGTCGGGATAGCCTGCTCACCGAATTTGACCAGTCACTCTGGTGTGCTCTGGTCGACAAGATGGTAGTGAAAGACAAAGAGAACGTCACCGTGGTCTTTCAAGACGGGACGGAAATCAAGGCATAAATAGAAACCGCTTTGCAGAAATGCAGAGCGGTTTTTTCTTTGTCCAAAACACCAGGCATGTCAATTTTAACAGCAATTGCAGGGGGCTTCTGGGGTGCACTTCACTTTGCACCCCAGGGTGCATCGTTCAAGAATTTAAGGGAATAATCGTGTAATTGTATCAAATGTTGTAAGGAAACCGATGCCTATATGGGTACCGGCGCCATCTGCACCGTAACGGCTGCCAATACCCCTGGTACCATCGTCAATGAAATCGTTTGCGGAGACGGCAAGAACCCTTCCAATAAAGTAACCCACATTCGCATTGGGCATCCTTGGGGCATTATGGATGCTTACGCAGACCTGAAGGATAACCCGGATGGAACCCATACCGTGCTCAGCGGCAACCTGGATCGGACTGCCCGCCGTATTATGGAAGGCTATGTATACGTCCGTGATTGATGCAGCCTAAAGAAGCACCAGCTGCCTGCCTAGCAAAATACAAAAACACTCTCTTTAGGCAGGCCATAGGGGGAGCTGGGTGGAAGTAGAACGCAGCAATTGAGGAATATAGCAAAAGGACGAGAACAGAAATGCTCTCGTCCTTTTGTAATGTTTGTCATTGAAGTTGAGGCTGGGGGCCCGACCCACACCAATACCCCGCAGACCGCACGACCATTTATAAGCTCCAACCTTTATGCGGCCGCATCCAAACAGCCAAACAAATTCTGCAAGTGGCTGTTTGGATAATAAGGCCCATGCGATAGCCGTCCAAGAAGCAAGTCCGTCAGGACGTAGCTGATTGGAACACGGCGAACCGCTGGGGGAGCTGTCACCGCAGGCTGACTAAGGGAGTCGTATCCATTTCTCAAGGCTTTGGCCGTAGAGAAATGGAATATACGACCCCTGCGACAGCCGTCCGTGAACCGAACCCGCAGGGTGAAGGCGAATGGAATACGGAGAACCGCTAAATGCCGCAAAGCGGCAATGGGGGCTTGCCCAGCATTCCATATATTCTTAAAAATCCAGTACATCTTAAAAAATATAAAAATATTGATATTTATTTCTTATAATACATGTTTCAAATATTCGTTTTGGCAACCAGATGGCAACCAGATGACAACCAGATGACAACCAGATGACAACCAGATGACAACCAAGTGACAACCAAGTGACAACCAAGTGACAACCAAGTGACAACCCAATATAAGTTAAGTTAAGATAATGTAAGTTAAGATAATATAATATAAAAAACATAAAAGCTTGGTGTTTTATATTTACATAGCACTACGTAGCTACAGATATACAGTTTTACTCTCCGTATAGCTTATATTTACCCGCTTACAGTGTATTACTCCTTCTGCTCTACAGAACGTTTACCACTTCGCTGCTTACCCAGAAAGCGCTTGCACACAGGCTCTGCCTGGGCTTTGCGGCACTGGTCTGGGTAATCCGGGTAGGGAGTCCTGGCGGCTATTTTGCAGTCGGCAAATGGAGATCTTACCAAATTTCGTTTTTAACGGGCGAAAAGCGTGAAATATGACCTCGGGTATGGACTGTATACAAAATACTGTTTCTGGACTGATTTTGGGCGTAATAGGGCTATTTGTACTTTTAAGATATACCCCATATTTATATTTATCTGGATTTTATTATAGCTAGCAGGGCCATGTCCTGGGGAAAATATTTCGTTAACCTGCTATGTGCAAGTATGAAACATAAGGCGCTCTTTTTGCCAATCGCAGAATAATAAGCCAAAATCAAGGCAGCTTCGAAGGGCTGAAACAATCGAGAAACCTAGGCACAGCCTATTGTTGTGTAGGGAATGCAAAAGTGAAAGAGCGACAATAAAAAACATAGAAAAGAATATTTTGTTACGCAAAGTACGTTCCGCGAGGAGCAAGTTTCACTGTGCATTTTTGACAATTTCGATTATATCATGATATTGCGTAATTGCAAAGAATGTCGAAAAATAAATTTGGGGTGAGGATTGAAAGGCCAAAATAGGAAAAGGTGGAAGTGATGAAGTATTGTATTTGTTGAAAGGCTGCCAAAATGAAGGCGGGTATTAGAAGGAAATTGTTTAAAGTCTGCTATTACGCATTGTTTCTGCAGGAACAGTGAGTATAGCAGGAGATTCTACTGTCATTTTGTTTTTGATTGTGTATTTACCAATTAATATAATTGGAAGCATACAAAAAATGGATATTTTACAACGTTAGATTTCTAAATATTCATTAAATACTTATTTGCCTTCTGTACTTAACTTTCCTACTCACTAAATCGACTTTAATAATAGGGAAGCCGTATTATACACTTGTATGTTTGGTAGCCTGGGTGATAAAATTGACAGTATAAAATGTATATAAAATACTAGCTATAGTTTAATTGCACTAATGGTTTTACTCAGGGATTGAGGGGAAATGCATGATTCTTTATAAGAATACGGCTTCTGCTTTTTGTAATGCTGTTGATGATAATCATATTGTGGATGACCTGGAAAATGCTTTCCTGACTCAGGTAGGGCATGGGGTGTCACCCAATGAAAAGAATTCCTGGAATAATTCCTTGCAGTTTATGGAGCGGGTAATTCGTAAGTCTGCGATTCCTGCGGATAGTGGTATTTTGTTGGAATACAATATTCCGGCTACTTCCAAGCGGATTGATGTGGTAGTCAGCGGTCATGATGAAAAGGAACGCAAGAACTTTGTCATTATTGAGCTGAAGCAGTGGAGCGAAGCAGAAGCAACGGATATGGACTTTTTGGTTCGTACGTATGTTGGTGGAGGCAAACGAGTGCTTCCGCATCCTGCTTATCAAGCCTATTCCTACAAGCAATTTCTGAGGGATATGAATACAGCGGTTGCGGATTCAACTCTGAATCCGTATTCTTGTGCCTATTTACACAATTATCATAAACAGACGCCGGAGCCGTTATTGGAAGAACAGTATGCTCCTATTTATGAGGATACCCCGCTTTTCTTTGCTTCGGATACCAAAAAACTGGAAAAGTATCTGGCGGAACGAGTGGGCAAGGGCCAGGGGATGGAAATCCTGGACGATATTGATTCCGGCAAAGTCAGACCTTCTAAGAAATTTATTGAATACGTTGCGGATATGCTTGACGGAAATCCGGTGTATACCTTGCTGGATGAACAGCAAGTGGCTTATGCGACTATTTTGTCCTATGCTATCAAGGCTGCGAAACGGACAACTATCATAGTGAATGGGGGACCGGGAACAGGGAAATCGGTAGTAGCCATGAATGCTTTTGTTGCGCTGCTAAAGAAAGGAAAAAATATTCGTTTTGTAGCGCCCAATGCTGCTTTTCGCTTGGCGATGGTTGATACCTTGGGTAAGGGTCGGAGAAATAGTAAAAAGCGGCTGAATGAACTTTTTATGGGTTCCTCAGCTTTTGCGGCTGCTGCTCCCTTGAGTTACGATGCAATTTTAGTGGATGAAGCTCATCGGCTGAAAGCTAAGGGCGCCTATATGTATAAGGGTGAAGGCCAGGTAGAGGATATCATTCGTTCTTCAATGGTTAATATCTTTTTTATTGACGATCATCAGCGCATCCGACTGGAAGATGAGGGTTCTGTCGCTTTGATTAAGGCGATGGCCCAAAAGTACGGGTCCGAAGTACATGAAGTAAAATTGGAGGCTCAGTTCCGCTGCGCCGGAGCAGAGGGCTTTTTGAATTGGGTGGAACATACTCTCCAAATTCGGGATACGGCCAACTTTGACGGTTGGGACAAGGAAACCTTTGAGTTCCAAATTATGGATTCTCCTCTTGCGTTGGAAAAGTATATACAGGAGAAAAATCAGCAGCATTGGAAGGCAAGAATGCTGGCTGGTTACGCCTGGCATTGGTCCACTGCAAAAGAAGGGAATCCTGATGCGGAGATTCCCGATGTCTGTATTCCAGAATTCAATTTTGCGCGGCCTTGGAATAGCCGTAAGAATTCTACTAATTGGGCTATTGATCCAAATATGCAGAATCAGGTTGGCTGTGTGCATACGTCCCAGGGACTGGAATTTGACTATGTAGGTGTCATTATTGGCAAGGATTTAATCTATAATCCGGAAACCTATGCCATTGAAGCGGTCTACAAGAATTATTGTGATGCTACGGGAAAGAAAGGTTTGAAAAATAAACCTGAAGAGTTGACCAAGCTGATTAAGAATATTTACCGTATATTGCTGTCCCGGGGAATGCGCGGCTGTGCAGTTTACTGCTGTGATAAGAATCTACAGGAATATCTGAAGAGTCGTCTGAAAAACATAACTTAAAAGGGTGGAAGGAAATCTTGGATTAGCATAGGCCGGAATATTCCGGACCATCTCTTTCACCTTCCCGGACTTTTTAGGCCACCTTGCCGGAGGCAGTAGTCCAGGTGGACTTGTAGGAATTTGCAGGCCCTGTGTCGCTTTCTGGGCGACCCACAGCTGGGGAAAGCTTGCTATACTAGGGGCAGAAGGGAAGGTGTTGTGTTATGAAGAAACTATTGTGGCTGGTGCTGCTTCTGTGTCTGAGTACTGGAACGGCGTTTGCGGCAGACTGGCAGCGGTTGGAAGAATCGGAATTAGGTGATGGCGGTGGCTTTATCGATATGGCATCCCTGCAAAAGGATGATGAAAAAGCCGTGGTGTGGCAAAAATACATCTATCCGGATGGGAAAATTGCCTTGCAGCAACTTGTCATAAAACATAAAGAAAGAAAAGATGCGCTAAAGGCAAAGTATGTTTTCGATGCTAATGGGAAAAGGAAAACAATTTATGAGGCTAAATCTGAAGCCGCTTTGTACTTCCGTGATATTTACCCCGAATCAGATGGTGAAATACTTTACACTCATTTTTGGCCTAATGAGATCAATACTTTTCCCGACCGATGGTATTATTTGGGAATCAACGACAGAGGCAATAGTTTTTATGTAGATAATTCCACAGTACAAAAAGATTCCGCATACGCTTTTGTATGGACAAAATCTGCGAGCCCAAATGGAACCTGGACTATTGCACACTATTTTGCACTGGTCAACGATAAGTAGACACTAAACATATAAATTTATACACTTGACT
>ERZ791917.803-NODE-803-length-23558-cov-11.631621_pt1 | contig 23558 bp, 22 predicted proteins | sample MGYA00510138_ERZ791917 | MGnify/ENA primary metagenome ERZ791917 (study PRJEB30046, sample SAMN00792102) | human gut metagenome | study: EMG produced TPA metagenomics assembly of the A metagenome-wide association study of gut microbiota in type 2...
TTGTATTTCTATTATCTCATTTTATAGGTTTTTTGAGGAGTTTTTAGAGGTGCCCATATATTTATGTTTGTATTATCTCAACAACAACTAATTCTTCTTCAATCCATTCAATGATATTTTCTGCTAAATCATTGATAATTATTTTCCATGCTTCTTGAAGTGTTTTAATATTTTGATTATCAAAATCATCCTCAATTTGATCTAATTCACTTGTATTTTTTAGGCATTTTCTTAACAAGTCTCGTAAATCACTAAAATTTTTAACATTATTATCTTGCGAGAAAATGACAAGTGTAATTTCACAATCATTAGCTATTTGATTAAAATCAACTAAATTTAAACGAATTAATTGATAACGTTTTGAAATAGATTTTAGCAAGTTTTGTAAATCTTTTAAATTAATCGAACCTGCTATACCAAACTTTATTTGCGTTCTTGTCATTTATTACACCTCGTTTCATTTTCTAAATATATTATAGCACTTTTATATATAATTGTAAATATATTTATATATATAATTGTAAATATTTTTATAAATATCTTTGTGTATATAATGATATTGCCTATCTATGAACATCAAACTTTTTTCGATAACGTCTAAACGTTCGTTCATTAATTCCCGTCAGTTTTGCAACATCTCTATCTGATTTTCCTGAAAGAAACAAACTAAAAGCATGTTGCAATCTGCTGTCATCAGCTGAGAATAATGGCTTTCGTCCTTTATATTTTCCCTGAACTTTTGCAATAGCAATCCCTTGTGCTTGACGTTCTTTAATACGCTCTCTTTCAGCTTGTGCTTGATACTTGTATAGTTCTAATATCAGATTATTCAATAGACGTCTTAAATTAGCATCTTCAATACCTCGAAGAGTGGGAAGATTGAGAACTTCTAAAGTTGCTCCTTTTGATTTTATCTCATCCATAACTTCAGTTAATTCCTTATTATTTCTTCCTAGTCGCTCTAATTCGGTTACAACGACTATATCACCATCACGAATATAATCCAGCATTGCAATCAATTTTGGGCGCTCTCTACTTGCTCCACTAATTGACTCTTGAAAAATTTTTTCAACGTTATCTAATTGTTTTAACTGTCTATCTAAATTTTGATCAGCAGAACTGACCCTAGCATAACCGATTTTTGCCATTTTTTCTCCTCTATTTTGCCTAACTCTATTGTCCTATTTAAAAATCCTTTAAAATCAAAGTAAAACAAAAAGGACAATAAGGTATACTTATTTGTCCTTTACACAACTAATCATCACTATTGTTTATTTCGTCTTTCATAAACGTTTCAAAACTTCCAATTGGAGCAAAATCAATATTAATAGTACTATAGTCATCTTTCTTACGCCACAATCGAACTGAATCTGTTCCTTTCTTCTCTAGCCATTCTCTTGTAACGGGTTGACGTTCTCTCAATCCCAAAACATCAACAAGAAGCCATTGACCAAGCGCAGATTGTCCGTAAAGTTTACCAGTATTTGGATCAATTTCTGTTAAACTTCCTGATTGTAAACTCTTCATATTGCTTTGAGTAAGTAAAGCGGGAATTTTCTTACCGTTTGGTAAATGCAAATAAAACCTGACTTGAGGTTTATTCTTAGGACTACCAGCATAATTTTTTTGCCGTCTTTGAATTTCAAATACATCTGGACAAAAGAAGTCTGGATATTTCTTGTGAAATTCTAGTGGTATTGGAATATAAACTTCATTTAGAGGTCTTAACGTAGAACTATTTTTATTTTTAGGTGCTGCATTCCAAGCATTAAGTCCAGATTTTAATTCTACTTCTTTGGTTCGATAAGAGTAAAGAGGTAGATACACTTCTACAATATCTTCGGAACTTTCTGCCTTCTTAAAATCATCAATGAAGTTAAAGTATGATTTTAAGAGGAAATCAAAAGGATCCTCAATAATATTAACATCAAATTGATTTAAAACTAATGTGTCTTCGGCATCAGAATTAAAATATTGCCATATTTGAGAGTCACCATACGTGTATTTATAAGTTTTGTGTCCATCACTCCATGTAAAAGCTGTGTTAGTTCTTTTGAATTTTCTTAGTATAGTATAACATTAAACACTAAAAAATGCGGCCAAGCAATCAACTTATATTTTAAATTTATTGCTATTTTTATATTTTGCTTTCTCATGCTCTTCTTTCATCTCTTTTGCAAAGTCATAATCTTTTACAATTTTATCTCTGTGTTTTTTGAGAGTATCACGTTCAATCTGAAGTTCTTTAATTTCTTTTTGCAATTCTTCTAGTTTTGTATTCTTATCAATTTTACCTTTTTCAAGAAGTTCAAGACTTACTTCAGATGGAACAATGTTATTTTGATAATCTGATAAAGCTCCCATCAATTTATTAAGATAAGTCATCTTTTCGTCTAACACATCTAAAGTCTTATCTGTTTCTTCTAATTGCTCCAAAAATTGAGCTTGTAATTCTTCAAATTGTTTTGAGTTAGTAACTTTGTTAATTGCTAAGAAGTTAAATTCATCAACAAGTCTATCTAAGTTGGTAATATTTTTGTTTTTAGTTAAAATCATTTCTCCATTTTGAGCAGACAATTGTTTGATTAAAGTTGTTCCATTGATGAAACGATTTTGTTCTGAATGGTCAGCGTTCAAAAAATAAAAGAAATCATTCTTTTTTACAAATGCTGTAAACGTTCCATCTTCGTTTTGGTCAAGCATTCTTGCTGGAATAGAAACCGTTCCTTTTCGATCTAATCCAAAAGTAATTGGAACATAAATAGATTGACTAGTAAGTTGCTGCACTTGCCAAGGTTCAATTGTGACCTGTAGTTCAAAATCATCTTGTTTACTTTCCTGTTCTTCATCATATTTTTCTTTTATGACGTTTAAATCATAAACAACTTCGTTTGTTGCAATTTGTTCTTTGATTTTTTTAAGTGAAAACTTTCCTTTTTTTGACAACGTACGATCACGTACAAAACGTTCTTGTGGTTGATCCATTAACATATATTTAACGTACTTACCACTTGTATCAATTTGCAAGTTTAAGGCTTTTGCTTTTTGTAAAAAGTCATTCATATCTAAAGAGTGTTTTAACAAAAAGTTCAATCGTTCTTTAATTTCAAAACGATAATTATTTTTTCTTCTCCATGCAGCATATTCTGTGTGGGAATTTCTAAGCCTTGGTTCTAAAACTTTTGCACCATAAAGCTCAGCATATCTATTTGAAATTTGAAATAAGTTACGAGCTGTATTTATTTGCCAACGAAATTTTTTTAACGTAACTTCGTTAGTTGTATTAAAAATGATATGGTTATGTAAGTGTCCTTTATCCATGTGCGTTGCAACAACAAATTGATAATCACCACCAGTTAATTCTAAAGCAGTCTTTCTTCCAATCTCGTTAACTTCTTCTGGAGTTAAGCCATCTTCTGGTGAAAACGATTGGATGATATGGTGCGCTAAAACACGTTTATCATTTTTTAAATCAGACAATTCATCATTATTGTACAAAACATCAACAGATTGTTTTAGTAAAACAAAATCTTCATAAATCGTCTGTGGATCAGATACATCTGTTAAATCATGACCAGATACTAATCGTTTCATCACTTGACCATTGACAATTTCAAAAGAATAATTTTCATCACCCTCTAAATGTTCTGTATCTAATTTTAAGGTTGCATTATCACGTGTAATATAATCAATTGCACGTTTTAAATTACGGCTTGTTTTAATCTGAAGAACCTTCGTCACTACCATTTAATTTAGCATGTCCTTTCGTTTTAAATTCATCAAAAAGCAATTTCTTCATGTCATCAATTTCAGCTTGTAAAGCTTTAAAAAGTTCATTATCAATCTCATCAAAAGTGTTAACATAACGAACTAGCTGATTGACGTTTTGACCAATACGATTAACTTCGATTCTTAATTTTTGCAATTCTGAATAATCATAAGTTGCTATTTTTCCATTTTGTAACATCTCTAAAGCATATGCTTGGAATGTTTCTTTTTTTGAAAGCTTAACTCTATTTCTAATTATGTTAGCTTCATCAGGTTTGGCTCTAATAATAAATTGTGTTGAGCGAACTCGTTTTTTTGTTTCCATTACAATGTTCCTTTCTAAAAAAAACTGATAAAATGTAGCTTTTTGCCCACCTCTGAGAGAGGGCTACTTTTACTCTGGCAAGATTAGCAAGTGGATAGCCACTTACGAAAATAAAAAGCAAAAAAGCCTATTTGTAGGGCACCCCCACAAACAGACTTTTAACTTTTTACACTTTGGGGAAATCCCCAATCCCCTATTTGGCACTTCGTGCATTTTTCAAATTTGACAATTTTTGATAAGTACATTTTGATAAAATGCAACAACAGAAAAACTGACAATTTGAAAATTGTCAGCATTCCCTCTTATGTCATTTTTCGTTTTTTTGGCTTGGTTCCCAAGAAAAAACTTCTGTTTTTATCTTTTGATAATTGTCTTCTGATAATTCTTCCAGTGTAGCAATGCTAACTGAAAGCTCATCAAGATAATCATTGTTATCTTCTGTAGACAATTCTTCAAAATCAGATTTTAACATATCTAATAACTCGTCTTTTGATTTTTGGATAATATCAATGTTAACAATTTTGTTTCCTTTGAGCCACTCGCTCATGTCAAAATAATAACTCATCAATAATGTTTCAGTTGTCATCATCATTTCTTCTGTTACCATAACTTGTCTCTCCTTCTACTTTTAAAGTTAGTCCTTTTTTATGCGACCTACGCTGCGTTATTGCTTGGTAGGTCGATTGACTTTTTTTGATTGTTCTTCATTGGCAGGCGTTACCTGTTTGCTTTCCTCTTTAGCTTTTTGCAAACTTTGATAAAATGGGTTTGCTGCTTTGGATAATTCTCGTTTTTGACTTTCGGTTAGTTTTTCATTTTTTGAAACGGTTAAGTTTTGATATTTTGCTAAATGCTTATCAATACGTTTCATAAGAGAACTTGCTTCTTCTTGAACAATTTCAAGTTGAGCCTTTAGATTTTCTAAACCATCTGGCTCTTTTGACCAGGAAGCAAGATAAGCAAATGAGTCATTACTTGTATCAAAACCTAAATGATTAGATACAACATAAGCAATTGACTCAGCTTGTAATTCTTTTGAAGAACGTGTCAATTTACCTTCAAAACGTTCCGTTAAACTCTTCTTATTGTGTAATTCAGAATGTGCCATTTCATGAATTAGGGTTGAAAGAGTTTGTTCGTAAGTCATCCCTTTTTTAATTGTGATTTCATTTGTTTTAGGACTGTAAGAACCATCTGATTTTTCAAGTTCTCTAAAACGAATAGGAATACCATTTTCTTTTTGAGAAATATCTCTTAGTGAGCGATAAACATTTTGATAATACTCTTTAGTAATTTGACTAGGAATGACTTCACCCATTTTAGGTAAATCTAATTCTTTACCTTCGACAGGTGAGACTTGGCTAATATCAAAAACAGGTACAGGTTTAAAGTAAGTAAAGGTTTCTTTTTCACCGGTTTCTGCATTAATGATAGGTTTACCATCAGCATCTTTTTTAATAACAGTGACTGGAGCTTGAACATAAAGGGCTTTTTCACCTTTATTAACATGACCGTTCCGCTTCTTCCACTCGTTGAATGAAGCAACCATACTTGCTTCAGGTAATTGAGCTTTGATTAATTGAATGTTTCTTACAGAATAGTTATTAAAGTGTGACATTCCTTCGAGGAAGTTCTTGTAATTATCACTATCAAAATAATTTTTAATACCTTCTTGTAAATGCTGATTAAGCGCTGCTGTATTTTTAGCTTTAATCATTTCTGACAACGTTAAATCACGTTTTGCCATTTCTTCTTTTCGACTATCAGGTGTATCTGACGGATTTGTTGCATCTGTACCACTGGCTTTTTCAACGCTATCTAAAATACCGTCACCATCAGAATCTGGACTATAAGGATTAGTACCTAAAGCAATTTCTTCATCATCTGTTAGACCATCACCATCAGAATCTTTTACTTTCTGATTTTCTTCTTGAATTTTTTTGAGCCAGACTTCTTTATAAAAATCTGAATTTTCATCTAGAAGATTATCTGCTCGTGCTGCCTTAACAATAACATCAAAATTATTGTCATATCTTTCAGCATATTCAAAGTATTTGTCCCAAGCAGGATATAAGTTTTCTGAAATGTTTTTTCTGTTGTCTTTTCCGACTCGTGCACCAACATTGTAGACGGCATCTAAGACTTTTGAAAAATCTTCAGCTGTCAATTCTCTTTCAGCTACCTTAACAGCTTTTTCAGGTGCTAGCTCTTGTTCAAGGAATTTGTAAATTTCTTCATTTCTTTCCAAACCATCACCTACATCAAGACGTTCTTGTTGTACTACTTTATTATCTTGAATTTTATTAAAGTAGAATTTATAATAACCTTCACCTTCACCATTTAAACTTGCTAGATACAAACGATAATCATAATCTTTAATGCGTTCAAGTAATTCTTCTGTCAGACCTGCACCTGTAAAACTAGGAATTTCTACATTACCTGATAAATTAGTTTCATTAAATTCAATAACCCATTCAGCTTTTGGGACTGTATTTGATAAGTCTTCAAGTTGTCCATTTTTAACAATTGATAACATTTTTTCACCACCATCTTTGATAACTTCTTCATTAACAGATAAGATTTTAAATTCTCCATCTTTCTCACCAATGATACCTAAAACATCTTTGTTATTTGCCATCGACAATTCAGATTCTAGCTTATTAGTAACTTTCATTAATGAAGCTGGAAGATACTCACCATCAACATTTCTAAAAGCAATCAAAACATCCTTATCCTCTGTTCGGATAGCTTTTGCTAAGTCCAGGCGATTCATGCGTTCTACTTCTGATAAATCATCAAAAATAAAGCTATTTGAATCAATAACAGCTTTAAAATCAGGTAATACTTGAATTTTACTAAAGGTAGCTCCTCGATTGGCAACCATAATGTTTTGATAGTCACCTTTACCAGATGCTAAATCATCCAAAGTTTTAGTTGCACTTTGATCATCATCAATGGCAAAAATACCAACCAAGTGCGGATACTGCTCTGCCTTAAAGGTAACTTTTAAAGCTTCTAAATTATCATTATTTTTATAAAAATAAGTGACATTACTATCAGCCAATTCGTTTTTATACCAGGTTGCATTTTCTTGGATTTGTGCTGCATAGCGATTTAATTTATTTAATTCCTTCTTATTGACTGGGTGATAGCCAAGCTTATAAATTGACCTCTCAGGGTCAGAGATAGTAAAATGAAGTAAAGGTTGAGACTGAGTTTGAGTCGGTGACGACTCATTCAAAGAGTACTCTTCATGAGTACTAGGTAGAGGTGCTGCCTCCTGACTTTGCTCAGGTAAATCCTCGATTGGGTTCTCAACCTTTTTTTGTTGCTCTGAATTAGAAGTTATCATCTCTTGAATTTTCTCAAGAGATTTTTCTTTTTTATTGGATAGTCCATATTGAGCAACAATCGCTTCAAATTGTTCGTTATAGTGATTAGTAACTTTATCCCAGGTTTCATCAACGGCAGTTTTTAAATTCTTAAGAAACTGTACCTTTTGATCAAACGTCCAATCTTGATCAGCTAAATACTCTTCAATACTATCGCTATCAAGGGAATTTCCGTCTAGTGAAAGATAACCTGTAACACCATCAGTTGATGATTCTTCAACATAAAGATGAATATTATCTTGATTGTATTCAATATCTTTTAGATGATAATGAAAATTGATGAAGGCTTCATCGGGTGCGTTTAAGTTTTCTAACTCTTCATCGTGCCATAAATAGTAAGTTTCACCATCAGTAATATCTGCAATCATTCCATCAAGTGCACGTTGACGTAATTCTTCTCCTTCTTTTTGACTTTCTCCAAAATCATAAATACCTCCACCTTTAAGAACGAACTCACCTTTTTGGGGTTCAACTGCTTGTGTGGTAGCTAAAAACGCATTGACGTCTTTTTGAGTGTATAAATGATTTGTGACTTGATTATCTTTAACCCAATTTTCAAGATTAACGAGCTCATCTTCAATATCAAAGTCATTGCCCCAATCTTCACCATAAGCCAAATAACCAAGTGATTGACCATTCCTCATGACTTCAAGCGTCCAAGGTGCTGCAACGTCTGTTAGATTTTCTACCTCTTCGTTGCTATGAATAGCTAATGAAAGACTATAGCCTTGGTTCAAATAGACCTCGTTCATATAGATAACATCAACTGCTTGAGTGCCAACTAAATCACTTTCTTGAGACAATTGTTCCTGAATATCATCAATATTCCAAGTCTCATCAGCAGTACTTTTTTTAGGCTTAGCTTCCTGTTTGAGATAATCATTCCAGTCCATTTTTGTTTGACTTTCTTTGCGTGGTGGTAAATCTGACACTACTGGAATACCATCCTCTTGTAAACCTTTAACAAAATTTTGTCCTGCTTCATCATTATCAACTGCTAAAGTAATCATATCTGGATGCTCTTGCAAAATATTTGTAGTCTTATTTAAAGCATCTAAAGCACCTCTAATTTGCTCATTAGACATAGTTTGAGAGTATTTACCATCAGTCAACATATCAGCGACATAACGACTAATAACGCTCTTTTTCATCCCATCCATAGCTACTAATTTGACATCCTGAAGATCATCTTTATGTAATTCATAATAAGACATTAGATCAATTGGAGCTTCAGCAAAGACTAAACGTTTTGGATTTCCAATATCTAAGCTGAAACCTGCAGTCCCATCTGAGTTCTTCATAATCTGTTTAAGACGTCCACGTTCGGGGTGCTGAACACGATTTTCAACGATTCCTTGAAGACTTGCACCAATCATTTTACCATCGTTATCACGGCTTTTAAAAACAATAACAGGTTCAAAATAATCACCTTTTTTACGAGTAGCTGTCGCTAAATTTCCTGATGCTAAAAATGTATCAATCGTTTCATCAGACAAACCACGTTCTTCTTTCAAATATTGTCTTCCAATATTAAAATCAGAATGTTCATAGCGTTCTAGATAATACTCAAACGGCTCTTTAACAGGTGGTTGTACCGTTACATTCTCAAATTGACCAGTTTCAAGAAAAGCTGCAGCTTCCTTAAAGTTTGGTTTTTGACCTGTTAATTCTTCTCGTACCACTTGAACCAAGTCAATAGTATTTGATCCAATACTTCTTGACCACCAACGAAATGTATTAGTATTAGGATAAATATGGAAGCTATCATGTTCTTCCCAATAATAAGTTCCGCTTGAACCTGGTTTTAGCTTCATTCCTAAGGATTCAGCCACCGCCACAATATCCATACTAACTAATTTTTGTTTTCGAGCTTCAAAGCGTTGAGAAAGTAATTCCTGCATGTTTGCCATAAATAAAACCTCACTATCTTAAAGATTCACGAATAAATTTTTTAGTTTCTTTAATCATCAACTTCACTTCATTTTCGGTATATGTTCCATCAGTGAATTTAGGACTAATTTCTTTACGTGTTTCAGTACCGTAAAAGGTATCGTAATAACTAATATTTATTTCACCACTGGTAAATACTCGAACATAAATCTGTTCATTAGACAAGTAAAGTTTGATTTTACTTCCTAAGCCAGAATAGCGTGCAACTGAAAATTTTGTAGATGATTTTCGTAAACGGTCGCCTTTTTGACTGATTCTCAACAAATAGCGCTCTAATTCTTGAATAAATAAGCGTTTTGTATCAGCTCTAGATAATTTTTCTTCTTCCATATTTTTTACCTCAATATAAATGCTACTATTTACATAAAATAGTAGCATTTATAATTGTTTTCCTTTTTCAATTTGTTTAGTGATAGCCCATTTGATTTTGTTGACGAAGCTTTCTTTTTGAATTTTTCCTTGTCCGATTTGAGCTAATACTTCTTCCCATTTTCCTGTTGTTTCAGGATTAGTATATGCAATCTTTAATTGATCTAAATAGTGAATAAGTAGCTTTCCTCTTTCTGTTGGGAAAAACTGTCCTGTTTTCTTATTCTTAGTGACATAACCTTTGTCCTGAATTAAATCAATCATCCCATCACGAGTTGCAGACGTCCCTAAATTGTATTTAGGTAACAATTTCTTCAATAAAATTTGTTCAGTAATTCGTGTCGGTGGCTTTGTCATTTCCTCTAAGAGTTTGCATTCAACAGTGATAGTTTGCCCTTCCTGGTAATTGGGTAACTCTTTATCTTCTTTTTTTACGGCTAAATAGTTTCGCCATCCTTTATCCTTAGTTACAGCTCCAGCCGCTTTAAATTCGAGTCCATGATTATCGAGAATAACACTGGTTGATTGATAGCGATAGTCAGGGGTAAACATCAGTAAGGTTCTGAAAACTACCTTTTGATAAATGAGTTTTTCATCATCACTTAGCTCATTTAAATCAGGAATATTTTCGGTTGGAATAATAGCATAGTGTTCTAGAACTTTCTTATCATTCACATAATTTTTTCTTGGTGAGCGATTAGGTGTTTCTAATTGCTTATTGATTGTTTTTTGATAATCTTCAATATGCTCAACAAGATAAGCAAATTCATTGCTTGTAATTAAGGTTGAATCAGTACGTGGATAGGAAAGATAACCTTTTTGATAAAGGCTTTGGACCAATTCTTTCGTTTTAGTGGCATCAAAATGATATAGCTTACTCATTTCTGATTGAAAATTAGTTAAATTATAAAGATTAGGTGCTTCTTGCACTTTTTCTTCACTCGTAACCGTTTTGACAACTGCTATATTAGCTAACTGTTGTAGCATCTGTTCTGCTTCAGCTTTTGATTGATATTTAATATCGTTGCTAAATATAACTTTGGCTTCAGGATCAATCAGTTTTAGCTGCCAATAAGGACTCGGTTTAAAATTTTCAATGGCTTCATCATTTCTAACAATTAGACTAACAATAGGTGTTTGAACTCGTCCAACAGACATAGAATGGTCTTTCTTGTCTAAATACCCTTCTTCTTTCATTTTAATGGTTACAAAAGGACTTAGATTAAAACCAACCAACCAATCCGCATCTCCTCTTGCATCTGCTTCATGAAAGTAGTTGACTGAATCCTTTGGATTTTTAAGACTTGAGAAGGCTTGTTCTAAACCTTTCTTTGTTAAAGAGTTTGCCCATAAGCGATATTTAATCTTTCTTAGTGCTCCTGGAATTAACTCTAAAATACGATAAGCAATAGCTTCTCCTTCACGGTCAGGATCGGTACCAATAATAATGGCATCTACTTCTTTAACCGCTTGTTTAATAGCTCTAAACCGTTTAATAGTATCTTTTTTAGGCTCATAAGCAAATCCATCTGGTAAAGCTGGAAGATTAGCCATCTCCCAATTTTCAAAATTAGTATATGGATTTATTCGTTCAACTAAATGACCAACAGCAGGTGCAACAATTACTTCAGCATTCAATACAGATGATTGAACACGCCAAACACCTTTATCGTTTTTAGGGTTCCCTAAAGCGTTAGCATACTTTTTAGCCTGGTCAGGCTTTTCTGCTAAAATTAAGTATTTCATCCATTTTTCACTTCCCTTCACAATAACAAAAGCTACACCGTTTAACGATGTAGCTTATTTTTTATCTGATAAGTTTAATAGTAACTGTTCAAGTTTGGTAACCAAAGGATCTTCAGGATGTTCCTTTAGATAATGTAGTAATTCATCTTCTGAAATTCCCAGTGTTTTAAAGAATGGACTTTGTTTTGACATAGCCATATAAACCTCCTGGAACTATTATACTTTATTACAGGCTAAACTTCACCATAATACTCACCATCTTCTTCATCTTCTGGTGGGAGTTCAAAGATTTCACCAGTCTCAAAATCCACTGCTTTGATTTCACTTTCTTGTGTCTGAGATTGGCTTTCTACGCTCATTTCAGACAATTGAATGGGTACTTGTTCATAAACAGGCTCTTCTGTGGCTTGCGTGTTTACTTCATCAGCTTGTGCTACTTCAACTTCAGTTAGTTTTGAAGTATCAATATCATTATCTTTAACAAACTGATCATAACCTTTCATATCTGGATACCAGATATTTTTAGGGTCAATTTTTCCATCACGTGCATTATTAAAAAGTTCTGGATCTTCAACCATGAAACGAATGTAGTTATACCATTTCCCATCATTCGGATTGTCAGATAATTCATCTTTCATAGGGTGGTCTGTTACCATAGCCTTTTTATCTCGGAAAACATTTTGTTTTGAGATAAATACTAATGCTTCATCAACACCTATACGTGCAATTTCATCAGGTGTCATCAAGTCACGCTGATGAGCTTGTGTACTTGTAGATCCTGATACACGTTGACCACGTTGTTCAGAATAGCTTTTTTGTGTAATGGTTTGTTTACCAGCACGCATTGAGAAGTAACGCATAGTATCTTCGTCATTAGTCCCTAAGAATAGCAAGGTTGCACAGTTATTAACCATTGATTTTCGTGCTTTATCGCCATAAATCGTATCAAGCTGACTAATGGCTTGAATGATGATTTTAACAGACATTTCACGACTACGAATAGATGCTAAAACTTCATTGAAATGAGGGATTTTACCAATGTTAGCAAATTCATCAAAAATAAATTGGACGTGCACCAAATCGTCAGCTGTATAACCATCTTTCTGCCCCTGAATAATAGCATCTGCATTATGGGTTAGCTGGTCAAACATGACTGTAAACAAAGTGGAAGCTAAGAAACTAAACGCTTTGTTAGTTTCTGAAATGGCAACAAAAACGGCTGTTTTTTCAGTGTTCCAAGTATCCATCTCCATAGTGTCAGCCATAATCAAATTAGTGACAGCTTGGTGATCGAAGATAGAATATTGTGTAGCAACAATCGCAAGAACACTGGTTCTTGTTTCAGCTTCAAAGTTACTGTTAAATAGGTCCCATTGTCGACAAGCATAATTTCCAGGCATGGCTTTTTCAAGATTTGCAAACATCTTTTCAACTGGACTTGGTTCTTTTTCATTTGGACGTTTCATGTTACGAAGTAATTCAGAGACCATTGATAGGTTAGGGGTGTAATTTTGAACCTGACTATCAAAATAGAGATAACCAATCAATGCACGATTAAGAAGAAGTTTTGCTTGATTCCAGAAATCTTCACCTTCACGATCACCTTTTTTACTTCCTTCAACGATTGCCTCTGTGATACGGTCAATATCTAGTTCTGATTTCATGTAGTGAAAAGGATTGAACATATCTGATTTAGTGAGGTTAACTAAATCAAATACTTTAACCTGGTAACCATGTTCCTCAAGCATCTTACCAGTTTCACGAACTAAAAGTCCTTTGGGGTCGGTAACAATAAAGCTTGAATTCATTTGCATTAAATTTGGTTTAACATAAGTAAATGTTTTACCATCACCAGGAAGCCCAACAACAAGAACATTTTTATTCAATTGCCATTGAAACGGAAGATTCTTATTAAACAATCCCATTTGGGCATTCTTTGTGAAAATCATATTGTTTGTTGGCTCTGGATCTTTAAAGCCAGCAATCTCTTGAGCAAACGCAAACTTTGCTGAACCTGCTTCTTCACCATGACGAAGAGTTTCATCAGGTTTTATTTTTAAATAAAACATCATCCCAATAAAGAAACCAACCATTGCAGCTAAAATAGCAAATGGACTGAAGTTAGGATAAAAGTATGGTTGTTCAACATATTTTTCCAGGACATAGGTATATTGACTAAATAAATTGCTCATATCAGGTTTAGGAGCAATGCTATATAACACATAAGCCCTGTGAGTCAAAAAAGCTAAAAATAGACTAATAATCAGATAAGGAATAAGAGGTTTCTTTTGAAGTTTCATCAGATACTCTTTCCTTTCTTCTTAGTTTTGACAGTATCAAGTTTTTCCTTAGTTGCTTTCTTGATTTTGTTAATCTGTTCTTTTGGAGTTAACTCTTGTTCTGATTTCATGTACTTTTCTTTAGCTTTTTTAGGGTCATTAACGATTTCATTAAGAGTATGTCTCAAAGCATCCGCAATAACTTCCCTGTTAGGTGCTTCAAACCAAACTTGTTTCGTACCGTCACCCAAATCTTTAAAAGCAAAGCGAACACCTGATTTTTTAAGCTCATCCGTAAACTTTCTAAGGTTAACATCCGCTTCTAAAAAATCAATATGATCTTTCGTCAAAGATGACTGATTGAAGTTTTTAAAAGACTGTTCCCCAATTTGTTTGTGTTCATCATAAGTTTTATACAGCTGTTGTGCCGCATAAGCTAAAAATTGAAATAACTGTTTACCTGTCTCAAGAGTGACACGTGCACCTCTATCAAAAATTTGTTCTTGATCCATCTTTCTCCCCCTTTATGTTATGGATAAGCAGTTAGTTTAGGAGCTTTTGAGACTAAATAGCCATATTTAGCTTCTTTGTTTTGTTTTACGGTTAGTGTCAAACGTTTGTTAGCGGTTGAATTATCGTCATAGCGACAATTAATAACATAGGTTAAAGTCGTTACTTTTTTAGTCATCACTTCTTTTTCTAACAAAACACTAACTGTTGTTGCTTTGTCAGTATCAAACTGTTTTAAATCAAGCGAATTAGAAATAAAATCCTCACGAGCTGATGAGTTTGCAAAATAATTACTGATGAAATAGCGACAAAAAACATCAGCTCCTTGATTAATGGTAGTCTGTTGTGTTTTATTCTCCTCTTTTTGATACCTACTGTAATGATTAGTAAGAGAAATCGCTAAACTAAAAATTGAGAGTAACAAAGCTATCATTACCCAAAAACGATTAGAAGACTTGGGAGTTGCTTTAACAGATGGCTTTGATTTGCTCATATTTTCGTTTGCGGTTGATAATTCATGTTTTTTCTTTTGAACTCTTTGAGTTTTTTCTTGCTTAGTCCCACGGCTGAAGAAGAATTTCTTATCCTTTTTTAGTCCAAAGTCACCTAAAAGCTCTTTAACGTCTTGTTCCCCAGAAGATGGAATAGTGAGTTCCATTGACTCTAGTGGCTCTTCATTTTTATCAAGATGAAAAAGTTGAAAAGTGGCTGTTGTATTTAGCTGCAAGCAACGATTTTCTTCACCTTCCAAGAAAAATTCTAACTCTTCTCGATTTTGAAAATCGCGCTGTTGACCTGTACTTAATCTTGTAATGCGAAACATTACGCATCACCCCCAAGTTTGTCCTTGTTATCAGCTAAAAAGGCTTCTAAGTCCGATAAACTCATGCCATATTCTTTAAGAATTTCTTGTTGACGTTTGGCTTCAAGTTCTTTAATATCGGCTTCCAGTTGTTTAATTTTCTTTTGAGCCGCTTCAAGAGATGCTTTTGCTTTATTGAGTTGTTTCAATTTGTCTTTTAAGCGATCACTTGTTGATTTTTGACGGCGTGCTGATTTAGCAGTGTGATTATTTGTTTCAAAAGTCGTTTCATTCATTGTCTAGTTCCCCTTCTATAGTGATAAATTATCTAAACTATCGTTAACAATAGTTTTTTCTTTAACAGGATAGTCACCTTGATTTTGATTAACGGCAACAATATACCATTTATCAACTTGGACTTCGGTAACTTTATGAGTTACCTCTTTTTTATCCTTATAAGTTCTAGTCTGCAAACGTCCTGTAACCTGAAGAGTATCGCCTTTAGCTGTTAACGTATGGAAACTCTCAGCTGGTGCTCCCCACAAAACACAATCAATAAAGTCTGCTGGGTAAGCCCCCTCTTCTGTTTTATAATCTCTACTTGAAGCAAGCGTAAAAGAGACCACTGAACGGTCATTCACCTTTTTTAGTTCTACATCTTTCGTCAGACGTCCTGTAATAATACCTTGGTTTAACATATGATTATTCTCCTATTCATCATTACTTGCAATGACATCCCCATAAGAATCTTGTGAAGTTGTCGGATCTTGAGAATCTGTAATTAATAGTGTGCTCATATTATTTACTAAGTATTTTCCACCAACTTGATTGTAAGTTAGCTGAATAATGGTGTTGTTATCTACACCTAATTGAGCACCTTCCGTTGAATTCTTTTTCTGAAGCAAATCATTTGTATAATTGACATAACAAATAACTTTATCATTGGTTTTGTCTATATAAATTTGAGCATCTTTAAACTCAAAATTAACAACAAAGCCTTTATAAGCTTGATTTTGTGCTGTCTCTTCTTCAGAAACAGTAGCATTATACATGCCATCAGTCATATATTCTTTGTAGCGATTACGATTTTCTTCTAAATCTTTTTTAGTGTAATAAGCGATTAAAAATTGCTTAACCCAACTTTCAGTCAATTGATGACCTTCTTTAACTTTTTTAGTTGACGTTGTTTGACCTGATGATTGATTATCAGTTTTCTTTCCCATTGATCCAAATCCTAAGCCAATGAGAAAGATAATGATAATCCCTACAATCATCATGACACGCTTAAAAAGGGTCACTTTAAATTCATCTATCATTATTTTTCCTTTCTTTAAGGGGTTGCGAATGTATAATATGGGGCATTGCGGCAAACACGCCAGTGAATTTGACTTTGATTACCTGCATAATTACATTCAGATACCAAAAAGCTACCATCAGCGTTGACTGCTTCAACAATCATAACGTGTCCATACTGAGGATAAGTGCTATCAAAGCCACCAGCTGTTGAACAAACAGCTCCTGCCGTTGGCATCGTACTAAATTTCCAACCTTTTGCGACAAGATTTCCTACCCAGCTTTTACCATCACCAAGGTGACCATAACTTCCTGATAAATCCGTGATTTCACCTAATTCAACCAGACGATTATAAGCATACCAGGTACATTGACCTGCAGGATAACCACTACCAGGTTGTGTTGTCATACTAACACCAGTTGGCATACTCTTAATTTTATCCCGATACTCTTCAGGAAAATTCCAAGAGGAAGCCATTGTTCCACCACCAGCAATTGATTGATGGAACCAGGATAATGCTTGTTTAGCATAACTTTGACGTTGCGAAAGTGTTCCGTTGTTGATACCTTCCCATTTTGTTAAGAAAGTTCTGGTAAGACTATCTGTATCAGAATTAGAGGTTAACACACTTTTTAAAATGTTTTGATAGTAAGGTGAATCACCTTCTAGCATAAATCGAATTTGCGTTTCTAGCTCATACCATTTTTTACCAATTGAATTAGCATAATTGATTAACATGGTATGACGAGTACCGCCATCGGTGGTATCCGTCCATTGACCAAGTCCAAGCCCACGGTGAAGGATATTAGGATAACCACCACCATAAATAGCTGTACCACCCATGCTTAACCAATTTGCATCATCCCAGCACCCATCCGATGCACCAATAGGAGGGCTAAGATAATCACCTTCGGCTCGTTTTGGGGTAATGGATGACTCAACGGCAAAATTACCAACAACAGCAGCAATTCCATTATCAGTCGCACTTGGATAAAACTTCTTCATCAAGTCATAAAATTGTTTAGCACGTCCACTCAATTCAGATGATGTTCGCATAACGACAGTTGTTTGAGCATACTTAACAAACGGGAAATAAAAACCAGGATTAACTAACACCCAAACATTTGTCTTATTTTTCTTTGTCTGCTCCATATAACCATATGAAACATCTTTATTTTTTATGTCTTGTAACCATTGAGAATCTTTATTATCAACTTCACCATAGTTTTTGGCATAAGCAATCTTTTGTGATCCACCAGAAACTGTTCCAAGCTCGGCTCCTGCTTCGACTTTATCACCTGTTTTAACTCGAATAGCAGAAACACCATAATAAATGAAACGTGCATCGCTATCTGAGATAATTAAGTTAGTTGTTTTTGTTTTGTTACCTTTTAAATCTTTTGTTGTAACCGTAACCTTACCATCCATGACTGCATAAAGCTTTTGACCTGATTGAGCCTGAAGTGTTGTCATTGGATCAATTTTATCTTTCGAGGTATATCCATATCGCTTTGAAACGGTTAGATAATCTGTTTCGCTTTTGGCATCATCCGCAGAATAAAAAGGATTAATCAATTCTTGAGTAGCTAAGTATTTTCCTGTTTCGGATTGACTCTCAAGAATTTCTTTATAATCAGCTAAATCAGCTTTATCTAGTTTCATCCAGGCTTTACCGTTAGTATAAAGCTCAGCCATAGTTTTTAGGTTATCAATATCGCTATTTTCTTCTTTCCAAATATCATCCAGCGCATCTGAAAAATGATTAAAACCAAGGGCACCTGTTAATTTACCACCTGTCCCATCATCCCAGTTAGCATCTGGTTCCCATTCACCACCATAGCGGAAATTCATGTAAAGCAAAATAGAGTCAATATCTGTGTAGTACTCGACCTGCTCAGACGATTTTTGTCGGTCAACTTGTGAAATATGAAGCCAGGATTGATTAAGTGTGAAATCATTTTGTTGAATGACATTACTTGAAAAAATTGAGGATACAATGATTACCAAAAACAGGATAAAAGCAAGAACAGCACTGACAATCCATGTAATGGGGTTAGCTAATAACGTTGCTGCAATACTTCCAACAGTTTTAGCAGCCGTAGCTGTCGCTTGAGCAGTCTTTGTAGCTATTTTAGCAGAGGTTTTAGTTGCAAATTTAGCACCAAACTTAGTGCTTCTATAAGCTACTCGACTAACATTAACCATACCTTTGCTCTTTCGATAGGCTAGTTTAGCACCTCGCCAAGTCACTTTTCCAGCTTGTTTAGCTACTGCTTTTGATTGTCTTGTTCGATACTGTAGATTTTGTAAATCTGACAAAGTATCATCTTGATCCATGGCAGTGGTTTTAATTTGATGACTAGCATTTAATGCAATGTTTTTACCAGTCCGTCTAGCTTTCTGACCGATAGTTGGATTAGTCTTTCTGACTTTCTTTTTGATTTTCTTAGTAGCTTTCTTTTCAGCTAGCGCTTTCTCTAAGTCGTCTACAATCTTTTCACCATCAACATCTTTATCAATGTCTTTCTCGGCTCTTCTTAAAGCTGCTCTAGCATGTTTCACTTTAATCTTAGCTTCATGATGCTCTTTTTTAGCAGCGTTTTGAGCTTTCTTAGCTGATAACTGATTGTGACGTTGAACACTTTCTTTAATATGACGTTTTCTGACTACACGCTTTCTTAAATCATCTTTGTTAGACATGATTCACCTCCTTTCACTATCCTGATATTAGAAGCTGAATTACTCAGCTTTTCTCTCCTTTTTCTTTTCGAGCCAACGAAGCCAACGATGGAGAATATTGAAAAAAAGTCCAAAGCTAATCAAAAAAGGAGGAATTGTTGCGGTAAAGAGCCACCAAAACGGTAGTTCTAAATCTGCCATATTAGTGATAACTAAATACTCATAGTACATTAAAAGAAATACTGGTAAAAGTACTGCTAGCAGTCTTTTTTTTAAAGGGAAAACTTCAAATTTAATAGTATATATAATAAAGCTACCTAGTGCACTAACACCGCCTAAAACAATGCTAGCTATTGTAAAATAAATAAAAGCAAGGGTAAAATTATCAATTTTCATTTCTATTCTCCTTCAAATTTACGGTAAGCATCGGTTGCAACCAAGCGGAATAACTCCGTATTCTTAGGAATTGGATTTTCAAATGGTACTGCTGTTTGACCTGCAATAATTAACCCTGTGCCTTTCGCTTTAGGCTTTTCAACATAACGAATAAGTGCATCTGTCAAATTGATAGTTTGAGTTAAGTATTGTAAATCCGTTTTCTTTTGCTTCAACAAAACAATAAACTCACTATTTGAAATCAATTTACGTCCTTCAGTACGAGCTAATAGTGTTTCAACGTTTTGAGTAATTCCAGTTGGGATAGCACCATACTTACGAACACGAGCGTAAAGGTTTGTAAAGAACTCTGCTTGATTATCTGTCAAGAATTGATTTTGCATTTCATCAAAATAAATGCGAGTTGTTAGTTTACCTTGATTGTTAACGACTTGGTTCCAGATATAATCTTGTACAACCATTAAGGCAAATGGTTTTAATTTACCATCAAGTTTTTTCAAGTTGAAAATAACCACTTGATTATTCAAATTGACATTCGTTTCATGAGCAAAAATATCTTGAGAACCATTCGTATATGATTCTGACTTCAAAGCCAAATCTTGAGCTACATCTTCAGGTTGTTCCAACAGAATGTTGTACCAATCTTTTAAAGTCGGTGTCCTATCAGTGATTTGTTCATAACATAAACGTGTGACACGGTCAATAATTGAAAAGTCTTCATCAGTAACTTCTTGAAGAATATTTTCAAAAAGTCCCATAATAAGCGATGATTTTTCACCAATTGGGTCAGCATCTTCAGCCGATAGATTTTCTTCATCTGGTAAATCCATCAAATTCAAGTGGGTTTGTGAACCTGGGAAAATATCAATTAATTGAGCATCAAATGCACGTCCGATATCGGAATATTCATCTTCAGGGTCAACAATGATAATACGGTCATCAGGATATCTTAAAATGGTTGGAATAACTTCACTAGTCTTAACAAAAACAGACTTACCAGAACCTGAAGAACCTAGGATAACACCAGAAGACGTATTCAAATCACGTTGACGGTCAAGTGTAATAATGTTATTTGAAATCTGATTTTGTCCATAGTAAATAGCCATCGGACTACTACTTTGCAAGTCAGTATTCGTAAATGGAATTTGTGTGGCGATATTGGTTGTTGTCATATCACGCATAAATCGACGTTTCACATCCAAATAAGTTTTTCCAATTGGCAACATGGTATTAAGCGCTTCTTCTTGGTGATAGTAAGTTTCCTCAAAATCAACCACATGCTTACGTCCAGCTTGCTTGACACGGTTTGTATAATCAGCAAGTTCTTCAGGGGTATCTGCTTTTAGCATGACTGCAAAAATACCTGAAAACATTTTTTGGTCATTATCGTTAATTTCAGTGCTCCACTTAGCAGCTTCTTCAGCTGTAGCTTGAGCCACACCAGATACCGCTAAACTACCAGAAATACCTTTATCGGCAGCAACTTTTTGAGACTTAATCATATCCATCTTCACACCAGCTTCAGCAGTATTAATTTTTTTAACAGCTTCAGCAACATCATACGGTTTAGCATGAATAGTAATAGCTAATTCAATCCCAATATCCGTAATTGATTTAATTAGACGGTCATTTAGAAAAGCTGGAAAACTTCTAGCAAAAAGAACTTTGCAGTACTTTTTATCCATCATAAATTGATCCTGTTGAAACCAAATACGTCCAGGAGCAACAAAAGATTTTGTTGTTAAACCGCTAATCCGAACATCTTTGTAATCAACGTTAAGATATGGGTTACCTCTCAACAAATCAGCGAAAATATTTAATCGTTCTGTTCCTGTTAAAGGTGTGAAGGGAATATCAATCACTTGGAATTGTTTTGAAAAGTTATTTTCAACATCATTTAATTTTCGATAAGCTTGTTTACGATCTCGTGCAGACGTTGAAACAGTGATAAATTTTTCAACCTTAAAATTATTTTGGTCAGTCGCAAAACGTGACGTAATCATATCATTATATTCTTGACGATAGACATCACGATCATCACTTTCAAGTTCATAGGTAATTTGACTTAAAAGCGTTGATGGAACTGGACGATTAATAATAAGTAATTGGTAAGTATTGTCACTGTCTAATCCATTCAAAGCTTCAACATAATAATCAATAATATCAAGCTTTTCATCCTCATCAGCTGTGATATAGTTAGTATCGCCCAACTCCCAAGTCTTAGAGTATTCTTCATCAACAATGTGCATTAATCCATCTTCAAATAAAGACGTGTATTTAATTGTGTTTTGAGTGCTAGCTTTCAAAGCTTTCTTAAGTTGCTTTGCTCGCTCTTTATCTTCTTTAGTCAAAGTTGTCGTTCCATTCATGGACGCCCTTTTCTTGAATAAACGTACCATTCATATCCTCACTTTCAAAATCTGTTTGATAAGCACGTTCTTGTACTGTAAATTTAAACATTAGAACTTCTTTAATTTGTTCATCTTTTTTTATGCCATAAACGAATGATGGCGGAACTGTCAAAGCTAATGCTAAATAAAACAAAATATCAGGTAATTTCAAAAATGAAATCAGTGTTGCTAAAGCGACACCAAAGACAATTCCAAACAACATGATAAGCTGCCTCCAAGTGAAACCACCAGCAACACTTCGTTCAAATTGATCAATAGCCTTGAAGAACTCAGAACCTAGTTTGTTCATTTTTTCCCCTTTAAATTTTTAATATATCACTGCATTTACAAGTATGACACCACCAATAGCCATAATGATTGTTCCAAGAATCCATAAGCCTATCATCAAGCCAGAATATTTTCCTATAAAATCAAGTGACACATGACCACCAGGGGAAATGCGGATTGATCGATTAAAAAATAGATACCCAAAACCAATCATATGTATGATAACCCCTATTACAACAATAAGGATATTCAAAATAACAGATAAAGTCATTTATTACCTCCAATATAAAAAGCAGCTTATAGTAAAAGTTGCTTTTTGTTTTTATTAAGAAACATTCAATAATTGTTTAGCTTTACGTTGTGAACCAATCAGCAAAATCAAGAACACTACGCATTTTCCAATATAACTAATAGCAGGAGCATAACTTCCTAACCACCCATTTTCATCAATTGTTACTGCCGTATCAATTTTAAAAGCTTGCCAAATGACAAGCGTTAAAACAATAACTGCTCCTTGAAGCGCAATTGCACCAAAAGTTTTTAAAAAGTTAGTGGCAATATGTCGTGTATTATCACCCATCCAAAAAGCAACTATGATTGGTGCTATCGCTTTAAAGAAATAAAGTTCAATAAAACGTAGTAACACCATCACTTTTACAGATAGTTGTGCTGCTGCTCCAATAAGAAACGCAAGTAGATTAAGACCTGTTCTAATTCCATAGGCACCTTTTTTAATTGCTTTAAATTCAAATAAGTTATTTCCACTTAAATCGACACCAATCAGTTTAGTAACACCATTGGTGAACCACATAATAGCATTTAATACAGCACCTGATTGAGCAACTAGAAAGTATGCAATAAAGTATTTTATAGCAACTTCTAAAAATAACTTCCAAGTCATTTCACCACCTTGATTACGAATAAATCGGTACCAAGACAGCATCTCAATCAAAAATAAAACCGAAACCAAAATATAACCAATTGCCATCAAAGACTTATTAATAGAATTAATCGAAGAGTTTACAGTTTTATTGTAGCCACCTAAAGTTTTTGTTAACTCGGTAAGTATATCTTTCATTGTGCTCCTTTCTAATAAAAATAAAAAAAGAACCATAATTGGTTCTTTATGTAATATAAATATAATAGCTGTCACTCTTCAGCTGAAGAGAATGTCATTACAGTTGCAAAAAGAAACATAAAAATAATACAAATAACTATGTCGACTCCAGTAACGTAAATTGGTTCTAATGAATTAGTCATAAAATCTTGTGCAAAAAAACTGAGAACGGCTGGCGCCTCCGATAGGTTTGAAATATTCGGCTCTTTGTCAACTGTAGTGGGTAGATGAAAAGCTAACACCTAGAGAGGAC
>ERZ791917.805-NODE-805-length-23546-cov-3.275042_pt1 | contig 23546 bp, 20 predicted proteins | sample MGYA00510138_ERZ791917 | MGnify/ENA primary metagenome ERZ791917 (study PRJEB30046, sample SAMN00792102) | human gut metagenome | study: EMG produced TPA metagenomics assembly of the A metagenome-wide association study of gut microbiota in type 2...
GTCCGGAGATCGAAGTCAAAAGCGGCATCTGGCTCTTTGTTCTTGCCATCATCATTCACAACATCCCGGAAGGCCTGGCGATGGGCATATCTTTTTCAGCAGAAGACATGCAGATCGGTGTGCCGCTCACGATTGCCATTGCTCTGCAGGACTTTCCGGAAGGTCTGGCGGTCGTACTCGCTCTTTGCTCGACTCACATTTCACGCGCGAAGGCAGTGGGGATCGGAGTGTTCTCGGGTCTGATGGAACCGGTCGGCGCACTTTTCGGCGTGAGCCTTGCCGGCGGGTTGGGCTATGTCTATCCGCTGGGACTGGCGTTATCTGCCGGCGCCATGATGTTTGTCGTTTTCCACGAAGTGATTCCTGAAACACACCGCAGAGGCCATCACAGTACGGCCACGATCGGTTTGATGTGCGGCTTCGGCCTGATGATGATTTTGGAAAAAATATTCAGCTAGAAAAATCTTTGCTTCGGTCTCTGTCGGTTTGCAGTTCACTCTAAAATATCGCAATAGCTTTCAGCGAGATAGGAAAAAGAATGACAAGACCGATTAGAGCCCTCATCGATACATACGCACTGGAAAAGAATTTGTCTTTGCTTCGCGCAAAAAGCGGCAATCGTTTTTTATGGGGCGTTGTTAAGGCCAACGCATATGGTCACGGTCTGATCGGTCTGCTTCCGACCTTCGACAACTGGGTTGACGGGTTAGCGCTTCTTGATCCGAAAGAAGGTGTGGATATCCGCAAAGCCGGCTGGGCCAAAGCGGTATTGTTAATTGAAGGCATCTTTGCGGCCTCTGACATCGAGATGGCTGATGAGTACGGATTTGAAACCGTCATTCACAACGAAAGACAGATTGAATGGCTGGAAAAAGCCGAACTCAAAAACACGCTTCGCGTGCACTTGAAGTGCAATACCGGTATGAACCGTTTGGGCTTCAGACCGGAGGCGATTCCTCAAGTTTTGTTCCGCCTGAATAATATTCCTAAGGTAGAAGTTGTCGATCTGTTGGCGCACTTTGCCAATGCTGAAGTTACTTACGAACAGGACAAACCGGTTACCGTCCAGAATCAGCTTGCTGCATTGATACAACTGCGCGGACTTCTGCCGATGTGCTTATCCAACACGGGCGGCATTTTGTGGCATGAAGCCGGAGACGAGGCTGTGCGCGCAGGTATTGCCATGTACGGCGTCAGCCCCGACGGTAATGTTTCTTCACAGTCTCTGGGTATTGATCCCGTCATGACACTGGAGAGCGAAATCATTGCCTTCCAGGATCTTCAGCCGGGCGAAGCCTGCGGCTACGGCTCTAAGTTTATTGCCCATCGACCGACGAAACTCGCCGTGGTAGCCTGCGGGTATGCCGACGGTTATCCGCGTAAAGACAATCCGCACAGAGAGGTGGTCGTTGAGGGCAAAAGAGTACCTGTTATCGGAAACGTTTCCATGGATATGCTGACGATTGACGTCACCGATCTGCCCAATGTCCGGTTGGGTTCCAAAGTGGAAATCTGGGGTAAGAACCTGCCGGTCAATGAAGTCGCAAAGGGATTCGGCACGATCGGCTATGAACTTCTTTGCGACGTGAACCAGCGTGTACCCCGCGTTCTAATTAAATAACGAATCGCGTTATCAGAGAAATCAGCAGCATGACTAACACGAAGTAGAGCATGCTGCGTACGAGCGTCGGACCGATTTTGACGGCATAGATTGCGCCTAAGCGGTTGCCCAAGATGCTGGCAACCGCGCAAGGGAGAGCCAGCGAGTAATAAAGCGTTCCTGCGGAAGCAAACGTTGTGACCGCGCCTAAGTTGGCGGCGATATTGAATGCTTTTGCCGTACCGGAAGCTTTAACCAAACCGGCCTTGAGCAAGAGGTGAGTGCCGATCAAAAAGAAACTTCCGGCGCCGGGACCGAAAAAGCCTTCATAGAAACCGACGGACAAACCGATTGCCGAGACTCTCCACCATAACCCTTTCTTTGGAAGGTCTTCTTCCGTCAGTTTGAGCGTTCCGCAGAAAAGCGAAAGGAGAATCGCAACTGGCAGAAGAAAAATCATGATGATCGTCATCTTCTCATTGGAAATGAGAAGTGTCGTCGCAGAGGCAATTACTGCGCCGAAGTAAGAAGAAATAACGCCCAATAGGACGACTTCTTTGATGACGGCGCCTCTTTTCCAGAAGGTAATCAATGCCGTAATTGAACCGAGGCTGGAAGCGAGCTTTCCGGTTCCGAGCGTGTAGTGAGCGGGTATGCCCAACAGCAAAAGGACCGGCATCGTGGTGAGACCGCCTCCGCCCGCAATAGCATCGACAAAGCCTGCAATAAAGAAAACAACAAAGCAGACGAGTATGACGGTAAGCGTGATGTCCATGATTCGGATCGAGGCAGTGTTTTTGTAATGAAGAAATTATGCTCGTCCGGGATTATCAAAACCTAAAACTTTCTTAGGTAAAAATCCTCAGGGAGTCCTTGAGGGTCTCGGGAGATAATCTAAAAAAGCGATTTCTTCCAAGTTCCCATGCGTTTCCGGACTCTATTATTTTTTATCTCGGCTGCGGCCGTAACCATTCCCTGTTTGGTCATGGGATGGCTTCAATACGTTGCGGTTGAAAGAGAATTCACTGAGGACGATCGCACGAGAGCGGAGATCTCTTTATTAGTGTCTGAGCGTCTGGAAGCCAAGGTCGACAATGCCGTTTCCTTGGTAACCGCTGCTGCGGAAATCTTGAAATCCGAAGAAGGAGAGCCCGCTGAGAAACTGAGTTTGATATTAGAAGAGCTTTGCAAGGCTTCGCCGGATATCCTGAATATGCATTTCGACGATCCCTCCGCTGTGAGCGTGGCTTTTTCTCCTCGAAAAAACAAGCGCGGTGAATCTAATATCGGCGTTTCACATAAAGATCGCTCTCACTGGAAGAATCCTTATGTTAAGGACGGCATATCGGTTTCTGGACTCGTTCAAGCGGTCGGAGCTTCCGACCGTAAGATTGTGAATATTACCAAGCCTGTTTATTCCAACGGACGTTTCGTGGGTTTGGCCGTTGCCGCCCTTGATCTTGAGCAGATTGCCGCTCAGGTTTTAAAAGGCTTGGCCACGGATGCTTATCAAATCGGCATTTTCGGCAGAAACGGAGAGGTTATCTTTTCTTCCGGCAAGTCGGTTCCGCTTCACAATCTCTCGATTGAAGAAAGAACGCACCGCAGCTTCACTTTCTCGAATGCCGAATATTACGGTTATGTGCGTCCCTTAGCGGTTACGGATTGGTCTGTGGGTGTATTCTCACGAACCGTTGATCGAAAGACGGTTTTGGTCCAGCTTTTCATACGCAATGTATTTGTTTGGCTCGCGACTTTCCTAGCTGCGATTGTGATCGGCTTTTTAGCTTCGATTTCAGTAGTTCGGGCTGTTGAAAAACTGACGCGTCAAATGACGGCCGCAAGAATCCTTCCGGATAAAAGCGAAAAAATTAAGTCGCCGAGAGAGCTTGTTCAGCTGCAGCGCACGTACGGACGGATGCAGGAAAGACTACTGACAGCTCAGACACGTCTTAAGGAGTTGAATTCCTCGCTTGAGGCTAAGGTGAAGGCTCAGGTTGAAACGATTCAGCGGCATGAAGCGCTTTTGACTTCTCTCTTCTCAGATATGAATGAAGGGATTGTCTTGTTTAACCAAAAGCTGGAAATGCGTTTTCGTAATCCTTCGGCTGTTCGTCTGCTTAACTTGTCAGAGAACGAAGCACGGAAACGCTTTTTAGCCCTGGTAAAAGAAATGCATCAGAGTCCTGATAAGCATCTTTTCATTCATTCCGGTGTTTATGATTTGGAACTGCGTATGTTTGAGAGCGGGACCAAAGATGTGTTCTGTGTAATCGCTCGCGATGCGACTTCAGAAGTTCAAATTGACCGATTAAAGGATGAACTGATCGGAATCGCTGCCCATGAACTTAAAACGCCGCTCGCCGGGGTGCGCATGGCGGCAGAATGCCTGGTCAAAACGGTTCAGGACCCAGAGAGTAAAGAGACGGCCGCCGAGCTTCTGGAAAGCGCCGACGAAATGAAAGACATGATCTCTCGTTGGCTGGATGTTGCCAAACTTCAGACAGGCTCTTATGAAATTCACCCGGAATTCTGTTTGATTAAGCCCATGATACGAAAAGCGCTCAAACATTTTTCCGGCTTTAAAGATTTTGAATGTTCCTTGGAAATTTCGCCGGATGCTGCGGCTGCCAACGTGGACAAACAGGCATTTATGCAGATCATTCAGAATCTTCTCTCGAATGCCTATAAATACCGGAAAGAGGGCAGTGTCTGCCGAGTGAAAATTCAAACCCGGAAGTTAGAAGATTTCCTGGAACTCATGGTGGAAGACGACGGTATAGGAGTGCCCGAGTCGGCGCTGGATAAGATCTTCGATCGGTTTTATCAAGTCAGAATGGATTCCGCTAGAAAAATCGGCGGAACGGGTTTGGGCTTATACATTACTAAGGAATTGGTGCTTCTGCATAAAGGAAAGGTCACGGTCGCAAGTACTTTAGGCGAAGGAACGGTCTTTACGCTTGAGCTGCCGGCGCTTCCGACAGAGACAGCAAATGAGGAAGAAGAATGACGGAAAGAACGACGATTTTGATTGTTGATGATGAAAGCAAAATCCGCAGACTGCTTTCCCGCTCTCTAGAGGCAGAAGGATTTGATGTAGCCGTGGCAGACTCGGCAATGAGCGCTTCGGAATACTTAAAGAACGGTCATTGCGATCTGATTATTCTCGATTACATGATGCCTGAGATCGACGGTATGGCGTTCCTAGCAGAATTGAGAAAGAAATCGTCAATTCCCGTGATCATGCTTTCGGCTCGAGAAGAAATTGCTAAGAAAACCCAAGCCTTGGAACTCGGGGCCGACGACTATGTCGTCAAACCATTTTCCATCGAAGAAATGACGGCTCGCATCCGAGCTATCCTGAGACGCTCCGGCGGCGTGAAGACCGGGTCGGCAGCGACCGTACAGGCAGTTAACGGACCTCTCGTTATGGATCCCGATAAACGTACATGCCGATACAAGGATCAGGAAATTAGGCTTGCCGATACTGAGTTCCGTCTTCTGTTTATCTTGGTTAAACGGCCGGGAACCATCTTTACACACGAAGATTTGCTTCGGCGAGTTTGGGGGCCTGAATTTATCGGAGAACTCAACTATTTGCGTGTGTCCCTCTCCAGAATAAGAAAGAAACTGACGGCGGCAGGTTTCCCGGGCTCGGCCATTTCCTCTTATTCAGGGATCGGTTATTACATCGAAGACCTTTCGGAAGAGGACTTGTAATGTTTTTGTAATCTTTTCGATTTTTTTTTGGCGGCGCTGAAAGTTTATTTTTAGAAAATAACAGTCATAGACCACCTCAAACCATAACAAGAGGAAAAATATGACAACATCCGCTTTGAAGCGTCGCTCGTTTCTCCAAGGATCTCTGCTTGCGGCTGCAGTTATCGGTTCCACTCCGGCCGTTGCCGCCGAAGCTGCCAAACCCAAATTCGATGAAAGCTTCGACGTGATCGTCGTAGGCAGCGGTATTGCCGGAACGATGGCCGCACTTTCCGCCGCCGATAAAGGCGCTAATGTTTTAATGATTGAAAAGATGAGCCGCCTCGGCGGTACATCCCGCATCAGCGGTCTGAACTTTGCCTGTGTCGGTTCTCCCGCTCAAAAGGCTAAAGGCGTCAAAGACACGCCTGAGCAGCTCGCCTCCGATATGTATAAAGTCTCGGGCAACATGGGCGATTATGAAAAGGCCCTTGAAATGGCAAAGAACACTGCCCGCGCCGAAGCTTTCATGACACAGCGCGGCGTCAAGTGGGACGGCCGCCTGCTGAAATTAGGCGGTCACTCTCAGCCTCGTGTTCTCGTTTCCGAAGGTGACGGAGCCGGTCTGCTGAATGCTCTGTGGACTTACATGAAAGGTTTGAAGAACGTCACTGTCCGCACCCATGTGAAGGCTGATGAAGTTCTCTTTAACGATAAAGGCGTCGCGGTCGGCGTCAAGGTCAGAGAAAAATATTTCTTTGATACCCCTGAAACCGACGACAACGAAAACAAGACCGGTGTGGAAAAACGCATCGAAGCTAAGAAGGGCGTGATTTTCGCTACCGGCGGCTACGCCAGAGACAAAGCATTCCGCTCTTCAGAGGTTCCGTTCTTAGCAGGCGTTGCAACCACCACAAACCCGGGCGCAACCGCCGGAGCTCTGAAGATTTTAGTTAACGCCGGTGCCCAGCCGATGCACTTGTCTCTCTTTCGCTTTGCTTATCCGCTGCCGACGGAAGATATGATTTGGGGCATGATGGTCGATCCCGCCACCGGTCGCCGCTTCATCAATGAAGGCTTAACAAGAAATGCGCTTGCACAGGCGGTTCTTCTGAAGAGACTGCAGAACGGAGACAAGAAACCGATCATCATCTACGATGAAAAATCTCTGGGTAAATTCCACAACCTCAACCGTGTCCAGCGCAGCCTTAACGGCTTAAACGGCATCGACGGCACAATGGTCAAGTACGACAATCTGAGCGAACTTTGCAAGGCTTTCGGCGCTGATCCAAAGGTCGTTGAAGACGAGCTTGTTAAATACAACGCCATGATCACGGAAGGCAAGGACGCTCAGTTTGATAAACCGCTTGAACGTTCCGGCCGCAAGGTTGAAGCGCTCGACCTGAAGGGACCGCTCTTTGCGATGGTCATTAACCCCAGACTGAACTACACACCGGGTGGAATCCGCACGGATTTACAAGGCAGAGCAATTGCGCTGAAAGACGGTAAACCGATCGAAGGTTTGTATGTGGTCGGAGAAGCCAGCGGCGGACTGCACGGTCAGGAACGTATGACCGGCTGCTCGATGCCTGAATGCGCAGTCTTCGGCATGATTGCCGGTGAAAGTGCCGCTCAACGCAAAAGTATCTAGGAGGAAGCCATGAAATTTATTTATAAAGCCGCACTCTTAATCTGCTCGTCCGTTTTCGCTATGTCCGTTCAGGCCGCTGGAATGCCGCAGTCCAGCAAGCATGCTCAGCGCGGTGTGAACTGCACGCAGTGTCATAGCACCGGAAAGTTTGAACCGGTCGAAACAAAACAGTGTCAGACCTGCCATAACCAGGATCAGCTGGCCCAAAAAACCGACCGCCTCAACTACATTTCACGCATGAAGAATCCGAAGACCGGCGAAGTCAAAGAGCACCTCGCCCGAATCAATCCTCATGACAGCTATCACTTCGGCAAGACGGAAGACTGCACCGACTGCCACCGTGAACATCGTCCGAGCGTTAACGACTGCGCCACCTGCCATGACGTCAAAGCTTGGAATATGAAAGATCCGAAGTAAAAGAATCCCTCCTTGGTCTCTCCTAGAGACCAAAAAAGCTCGGCTACTGTATCTTCAGCCGAGCTCTTTTTATGGGAAGCTTTCAAAAATTACTGAGGACGTTTCGGGTCGGTTCCCATGGCGGCAGCATCAATATTCGGCTCCACGAATAAGGCTTCCACTTCTTCGGGTGTGTAAACCTGCTTGCGGTTGCAGAATCGGCAGTTAACTTCAATCTTGCCTTCTGCCTTCAGAATATCCATGCATTCCTGCTTGCCCAACTGCAGCAGCATGCTGTCAGTCTTGTCGCGGGAGCAGTTGCATTCAAAAGTGATGTCGGTTTCTGCGACGGGAACGAGTTTTTCCTGCCAGAAGAGACGATGAAGAACATCTGTCGCAGGAACGTTGAGCAGCTCATCCTTAGTAACGGTGTGAGCGAGCTGCAGGATTCTCCCCCAGGCATCCGGATCTGAAATTTCGCTAACGTTGCCGCCCACCGACGGCATTTTCTGAATGACAAGGCCGCCGAGTTTCTTGCTGTCAGCGGCAAGATAAAGCTTGGTTTCGAGCTGTTCGCTCTTGGCCATGTAGTTTTCAAGATTTTCGGCAACGGAGTTGCTTTCCAGAGAAACCATGCCTTGGTAAGGCTGAACTCCCGGTCTGCGGTCCTTCGGGTCAAGGATCAGGGCGCAGAGACCTTTACCGTCTTTGTTGATCAGTTCCTGCAGATCCATTTCCGGCTTAATTTCCGCACCTTCACGGATTTCGGCCATTGCGCGAACGCTCATCGGATTGCGGACTTCGGCGTAAATGAAGGCGATCGGGCCGGAATCCTTAACCTGAAGAATCAGGCTGCCCTCAAACTTGATGGTGCTCGAAAGAAGAAGAGCCCCGGCTGTGAACTGTCCGAGCAAAGCGGCCACGTTTTCAGGATAGTGATGGAATTTAATCATCTCCTGCCATTCTTCGGCCATTTGTACGCAGGCACCGCGAACCGGCGCACCCTCGAACAAAAATTTAATCATGCGGTTGTTAAGATTTTCTTTTTTATTTTCTGTCATAGATTGATGTGGTTACCTAAACTTATACATATTTTCACTAACTCGTGAATTTTAGTATTTCGCTCGCTCGGGGTATACCCCCGATATGTTCAAAACGGACAAAGAGCTAAGCGTTTCACTGATGGATGGTCGTTGATGAAGCAAATTAAACGCGCAGATCTGCATATGCATTCGACATTTTCGGATGGTGTGGAAGAACCCGAAGAATTGGTTATTCGAGCTAAAAATAACGGCGTCGAGCTGATCTCGCTGACCGACCATGATGAGACGGGCGGACTTGAACGCATGAAAGCAGCGGCCGCTCAGCACGGGCTCCAGTTTGTGAACGGGGTAGAAATCAGCGCCGATTACGGGGAAGTTTCCATTCATGTGGTGGGGCTCGACTTTGATCCTGAAGATGAAATGCTCCAGGCGCTCTTAGGACGCATCCGCGCTAACCGGTTTGAGAGAGCAGTGCAGATGGCCGAAAAATTAGAGAGGCTTGGCATGAAAGGCGTTTGGGAAGGCGTTTTGGAAATTGTGACGAATCCCCGACTCATCGGACGTCCGCACTTTGCCGCGTGGCTCGCACAAAACGGTTATGTCGAAGATTACAACGCCGCCTTCTCCAAGTATCTCTCCCGCGGTAAACCCGGTTACGTAGAACGCGCTAAAACCTCCATCCATGAAGCAACCTCGGCGATTCTCAAGGCAAAAGGTATTCCCGTTCTAGCTCACCCGGGCCGATACAAGCTTAATGAATGGGAATTCGACAGCATGTTCAAGGAGTTTACCGAAGCGGGAGGCCACGCGATTGAGGTGACGACGGGAAGCCATACCCCCGGACAGAATTTGCTTTTTTGCGATTTCGCTCAGTCGAGAAATCTTTGGGCCTCTACCGGCAGTGACTTCCACCGTCCTATGAACCGCTGCGAGCCCGGTCTTCAAGGCGATTTACCGAGAACAGTTGAGCCCGTTTGGAATCATTTTCGCGCGTCATGAACCGCACACCTATACAATACTGACCTAAAAATCAGGCGGTTTCTCTTCGCCCGAATTTATATATAGAAAAGGTCAAAGTAATGGGATACATATTGCAAGTGATGCCTGAGAGCCCTCAGCCTCATCGCATCGAACAAGCCGCGAAGCTCCTGACAAAAGGGCAGGTGGCTGCTGTTTCTACCGACACCGGTTTTTCTTTGGTTTGCCGTTTGGACGACAAAGAAGCGCTGGATAAGATTCGTCTGATTCGTCAGCTGAGCGAGAAGAAGCACTTCACGCTTTTCTGTGACTCTCTGTCTCAGATGAGCAAGCTCGCTCGCGTCAACAATACCGGCTACCGCATGGCAAAAAGCGTCACGCCGGGGCCATACACCTTCATTTTGGAAGCGACTAAAGAAGTGCCCCGTCGCCTTTCTCATCCGTCTAAGAAGACCATCGGTTTAAGAGTTCCGTCTAATAAAGCACTGCACGCTTTGCTGGAAAAGATCGGAGAGCCTCTTGTCGGCACGACGGTCATCATGCCGGGCGAGGAGGAACCGCTTTCTTCCGCTTGGGAAATTCAGGATCGAATCGGTGACCAGCTGGCTTTCATTTTGGATGACGGCACTTCCGTAATCGGTGATACGACAGTGGTCGATCTTTCCGGAGACGAACCCGAAGTTATCCGTGAAGGCTTAGGCTCGGTTTCTGCCTTAGGCCTTTAACAAAGCTCCCATCTAATCAGCTCCTCTAAAGAAGCATATGGACATTTCTTCAATTGTTCAGACGATCGCGGTTTACGCGATCCCTTTGATTTTTGCGATCACGATTCATGAAACGGCGCACGGTTACGTCGCTAAGCTCTGTGGCGACCAGACGGCCTACATGCTCGGCCGCTTAACGCTGAACCCGATCAAGCATATTGACCCGGTAGGAACGATCTTGGTTCCGGGTGCGCTGCTGATCGGCAGTGCGCTGACCGGCATGAGCGGCATTGTGTTCGGTTGGGCAAAACCCGTACCGATCAATTTCCGCAATCTGCGCAATCCTAAAACCGACATGATCTGGGTGGCGGCAGCCGGTCCCGGCGCCAATCTGATCCAAGCCATCCTTTGGGCCATCGCACTCAAAATTTTGATCTCCATGGGCATTTACGAAGACTTCTTCATAAAAATGTGTGTGGCCGGCGTCAGCTGCAACATCGTGCTCATGGCATTGAACCTGATTCCGATTCCTCCTCTGGACGGAGGCCGCATTGTTACCGGTCTTCTGCCTCCGGGAATGGCTTGGCAGTACTCAAGAATCGAGCCGTACGGAATGTGGATTTTGTTTGCGCTGATTCTGACGGGAACTTTGTCCTTCCTTATGCATCCGTTCATGAGGATGGGACAGGCAATCGTTCAGTGGTTCATTTAGTTCGAGGATAAGCACATCATGAGAGCACCTTACATTCCGTCCGAGCATGCCGTTAAAGGATTAAACGCTGAGCCTTCTGCGTGGATCAAACGTTTTTGTCCGCTCTTTTCTCCCAACGCTAAGGTGCTGGATATGGCCTGCGGCGCCGGCCGAAACACTAAGCTCTTGGCTTCTTTCGGCAACCAAGTGACGAGTTTGGATATCGATGAGCGCTGCAGACCTTACATTGAGGTAATTCCGGGCGCGACGTTTATGCAGGCGGATTTAGAAGGGGCTCCGTGGCCGTTCGAGGATGAAGTATTCGACGTGATCGTCGTGAGCTTCTACCTGGAGCGCTCGCTTTTTCCGCATCTGGTCAAATCGTTAAAGCGGGGCGGATACCTTATTTATGAAACCTTCATGCTTCCCTTTGAAGGGTTTGACGGCAATCGCGCAAAGAGCCCGGATTTTGTACTGGAGCCTTTGGAACTCATTGATGCTTTCCGGGATACGCTGGAAGTGTTCGCATACGAAGAGTCGCTGATTGAAAAGGGCGACTGCTTCCAGCGGTTTGTGGCTAGAAAGCCGATCAACGGGAAAAATGTTCCGGTGATCCTGCCAAAAGAATAAATCTTAGTGAAATCAATGATTATGGAGCCTCGTTAGGCTCCATAACTTCTATACAATGAATTTGATAAACCAACCAAGGATCTCACCTCAAGGAGTGACTGATAATGATTAAAGGCAGTATTGTTGCACTGGTCTCGCCGATGTTCGAAGACGGCACCATTGACTACGACTCTTACCGCAACCTCATTGAAATGCACATCGCCGCCGGCACTAACGCCATCGTTGCCGTCGGTACAACCGGCGAAAGCCCGACGGTTGATTATGACGAACATAACGAACTTGTTCGTGTCGCCGTTGAAACGGCAGCTGGCCGCATCCCCGTGATCGCCGGAACAGGTTCTAACTCTACGAAGGAAGCCATCGAGCTTTCCGCTTATGCAGCTTCCGTCGGCGCAGATGCGACACTTCAAGTTGTTCCTTATTACAACAAGCCGACACAGGAAGGTCTCTTCCAGCATTTCAAAGCAATTTCCGATGCAGTTGATATTCCTATTATTCTCTACAACGTTCCCGGAAGAACGGTTGCCGATTTGAAGAATGACACGGTGCTTCGTCTGCTGGAGCTTCCGAACATTATCGGTTTGAAAGACGCAACCGGTGATTTGGGCCGCGCTTCCGAACTCTTGAGCCGTCTGCCGAAAGATCGTGAATTTGCGATTTACAGCGGCAACGATGATTCCGCTTTAGCTTTGATGCTGATGGGCGGCGCCGGTGTTATTTCCGTGACTGCCAATGTGGCTCCGGAACTCATGAGCCGCATGTGCGCGATGGCCGTGGCCAACGATGTCATGGGCGCTCGTGAAATTAATGATCGCCTGATGCCGCTGCACAAAGAACTTTTCTGTGAACCGAACCCGATCGTTCCGAAGTGGGCCCTTCACAGAATGGGACTCATTCCTCCCGGAATCCGTCTCCCGCTGACACCGCTTTCCCCCTCGAAACACGAGCAGGTTGAGCGTGCATTGATGGTCGGCGGATGCATCTAATTCACTGAGCACCACGAAAGAGGCGGTATAAGCTAAAATTACCGCCTTAATAGTTTTAATTTTCCCGATTTTCCAGGGAGTTGGAGTGACTAAATGAGCAGATTTCCTCTGCGTGCCTGTACTGTTGCCGTCATTGCGGCCTCTTTGACCGGATGTCAGTACTTGGGTTCTAAATTTACAGACGAAAAGATTCAGTACGAGAGCACAACCAGCCGCGCTCCGTTAGAAATTCCGCCTGATCTTTCACAGCTCCCGATGGACGATCGTTTTACCGTTCCCGGTAAGACTCAGACCGTTACGGCTACTCAGGTTGCTGAAACCGAGCAGGCTCGCAAGAACGCTTCCGGCGCCGCTGTTGAGAACGGCACCGCTCCGGTTCTTCCCACAACCGTCGTGACAAAAATTGTTAAAGACGGCAGTGAAAGATATATCCAAGTCAACCTGCCTCCGGAACAGGTTTGGGAATCTCTGCTGGACTTCTGGCCTTCAGTCGGTCTTCAGGTTGAACGAGAAGATCCGCGCGCCGGCGTGATGGAAACCAACTGGGCAGAAAACAAAGCCAATTTGCCGCAGGACATTATCCGAGCTACGCTCGGCAAGCTTCTCGACTCCGTTTACTCCACCGGCGAACGTGACCGTTACCGCACTCGTATTGAACGCAATGCAAACGGCGGTACCGATATTTACATCACGAACCGCCGCATGGTTGAGGTCTATACCAGCTCCAGCGAAGAACACACTGCCTGGCAGCCGGCTCCGGCTGACAAAGAACTTGAAGCCGAAATGCTGACTCGCTTGTCTCTGCGCTTGGAAAATGACTTCAATCCGAAGCAGAAGACCAGAGAAGAAATCGAAAAACAGCCTGCACTGCAGAAAGCCGCTCCAGTTTACATCAGCCGTGAAATCAAGGGAGCTGACGGCAAGACGGAAGCCCTGGAAATCGACGAAGACTTTGACCGCGCCTGGAGACGCGTTGGCGTCGGCCTTGATCGTGTCGGTCTGAACATTGAAGACCGTGACCGCTCTGCCGGTATCTACTACATCCGCTATCTGGATCCGGACTACGAAGTTAAGAAGCGCAACGACGAAGGCCTCTTTAGCCGCTGGTTCTCGAAAGAAAAACCCGTCGATGCACCGCTTTATCGTGTCAAACTTGTTTCTGACGGCAATAAGACAACTGTCACCGCAATGCCTGACAGTGATAAGACCGATCCTTTGAGCACTTCTGCAAGAATTCTGAATCTGCTCCAAGAACAAGTCAGATAAAAATTCAAATCAAATTCGAAGCCGGCGCCCTTAAAACGTCGGCTTTTTCATAGGAGAAAATAAATTGCGCCGAACTGACCGCGAAGTTACTGATGTTCAGAAGATGAAAGTGATTCTTGATCGCTGCAAAATCGTGAGCTACGCCATGTGGGATGGAGAAAAACCGTACGCAGTGATCATGAACTTCGGTTATGAATTTACGCCTGAAGGGAAGCTCCGCCTCTACAGCCACAGCGCGCTCGATGGTAAAAAAGTTTCCATCATCCGCGGCATCTGCAATAAAGTGGCTGCGATTATGGAGTGCGGAGAACGCGTCGTCATTGATCCCGAAATTCCTTGCAAGAGCGGCTCGGCTTTCCAAAGCATCATGGCCAACGGAACGATGAAAATCCTTCAGGGCTCGGAAGCCCGTCACGCGCTCGAAGTTTTCTATCGCCACCAGACCGGAGTGGTGCCTTCCTTCCCGGAAGGTGCGGAAAACTTCGTCACGATGTTCTGCTTAGAGTGTGACGAATACAGCTGCAAGATCTGCGTGAAATAACCGTTCTGAGGTGATCGAAAGCCTTTATAACGCTTCAGACTGGTAGGATGAGCGCAGTCAAAAAGGAAGGTTTAAAACCATGGCAGAAACAGTAATTGGAAAAGATACGGTTGCTTGGCTGAAGATCGATGTTTTTGATCTCACCGGAAATCAATTACAGGAAGGCCCGGAAGAAGGCTGGCAAGTGTTGTTCGGACACAATGATATTTTCCCGAAACTTGAACAGGCCTTGATGGGTAAGAAGGCACGAGATACCGTTACGCTGACGCTGGAGCCGGAAGATGCTTTCGGGGAAAGCGAACCGGAACTGATTCGCTCCGTTCCGCTGAATTTACTCGGTGACAATGTGGAACCCGGTATGAAAGTCGAAGGCGTTCCTGGAGAACCGAGCGACGGAAGATTTTATACCGTGATCGGCAGCGATGAAAACCACGTCTTCTTAGACGGTAATCATCCGTTTGCCGGCTGGGCTCTGAAGTTTGTCGTTAGAGTCCTCAAGGTCGAAAAAGCCACGCCGGAAGAAGTCGAAGAAATGGAAGCGCCGGAACTGCTGGAGGTCGCAGATCTGGTCAAAGAGGCTTCAGAAACCAAACACTGATTCACCGAAGAATCAAATATGCGAATGGCTCGACAACGGTCGAGCCATTCGCATTAAAAAGACAGAAAAATACTATTTCGTCTCTTTGGCTTTCTTTTGCAGATCGGCCAATAATTCCCAAGCCTGGCGCGGAGAGAGATCATCCATGGAAACATCCGCGAGCTGATCTCTGAGTTCGAGCAGAGTCGGATCTTCTTCGGGGAGTTCTTCTTCCGGGAAGACTGTTGACGAGGCCTCAGACGCAACAAAGAGGTCGAGCTGTTTATCATCCGTTTGAGCCGCACGTTCTTCAAGTTTTAAGAGCACCTTTTGTGCACCTCGAATCACACTTCTCGGAATGCCCGCCAGCTTGGCCACAGCGATACCGTAGCTTTGATTGGCGGCGCCGGGTCGGATTTCGTGCAGGAAGACAATGTTCTTCGAACTTTCAGCGGCCGCCACATGAACGTTGACGACATCTGGGAGCGTCTTTTCTAACTGCGTCAGCTCAAAATAATGCGTTGCAAACAGCGTCAGGCTTCTGCAGTTCACAACTAAATCTTCCGCGATTGCGGCTGCCAAAGACAATCCGTCAAAGGTAGAAGTTCCGCGTCCGACTTCGTCCATAAGGACTAGGCTCTTATCGGTCGCCTGGCGGAGGATCGAAGCGGTTTCGGTCATCTCCACCATGAACGTGGAAAGTCCCCTTGCCAGATCGTCTGCGGCACCGATACGAGTCAGAATTTTATCGATGACGCCGATGTCCGCGCTCTCTGCGGGAACAAAGCTACCGCTGTAAGCTAAAAGAACAATCAGCGCGATGGAACGCATGTACGTTGATTTACCACCCATGTTCGGTCCGGTAATGATGTGCAGACGGTGCTGGGCATCGAGGTCGCAGTCATTCGGTACGTAGTTCTCGATCGTTTCTTCGACAACCGGGTGTCGGGCACCCTTAATCTCCACAGAGGTCACCGGAACAAAATTCGGTTTAATCCAGCGGTAGGTATCGGCGTGCTGAGCAAAAGAAGAAAGCGCATCAAGGGCGCTGACGCCGTGAGCGGAATTCAAAAGATCCTGGCAGAAGGGCTTGCACTTAAGAATGAGCTCTTCGTAAAGCTGCTTTTCCAAAGCTTTGGATCGTTCCTCTGCGCTGACGGCTTTGTCCTCAAATGCTTTGAGTTCCGGCGTGATGTAGCGTTCAACGTTTTTGAGGGTTTGGCGCCGGCGGTAATCCGCAGGGACTTTATCAATTTGGCCTTTAGGGACTTCAATGAAGTAGCCTTGAACGCTGTTGAATTCCACTCGAAGATTGGGAATGCCTGTTCGTTCTTTTTCACGGGCTTCGTAGTCAACTAAGAATTGACCGCCGTGATTTTTAAGGGCGCGAAGTTCGTCAAGCTCAGCATTAAATCCTTCGGCAATAACATTGCCGTCGCGGATAAAGGTGCTCGGTTCTTTTTTTAGAGAAGCGCAAAGAAGCTGATAAAGCTCTTCGGGGAGCGGCAACTCTTCCGCGGTTTCTTTGAGAAGTTCGGAATCAAGATCCGACAGGTTCTCGGCTATTACGTTGAGCGACGGCAGCGCGTCCCGCAAAGCAGCAAGTTCACGAGGTTTGACTGAGCCTAAAGCGATACGCGTAGCGGTTCGTTCAAAGTCGGGAATGCTTTTTAGGAACTCGTTAATGTTTTCCAGCTTTTCCATCGAGCCCAAAAGAATCTCGACAGCATCCGACCGTTTGGTGGCTTCAGACTGATCTCGACAGGGCGAAGTCAGCCAGGAAGCAAGACGGCGGCTTCCCATCGCCGTCCGGCAATGGTCCAACGTCGAGAAGAGCGTATTGGTCTGCTCTCCACGCAGCGTACGGACAATTTCAAGGTTTCTGCGGGAGGCAGCATCAAGGCCTAAGTGGTCGTTGTCTGTCTCGCGGGTAATGGCCGTGATGTGCGTTAAGTCGGTTCCCTGGGTGGAACGGGCATATTCCGCTACCACTCCGGCCGCAGTAATCAAGAGGTCGGAGTCGGCGATTCCGAAAGGCTCAAGGGTGGAGGTTCCGAATTGCTTCAGCAGGGTCTTTTCTGCTCGAATTCGATCAAAGTGCCAGTCGGGAAGGGCAGATACAGAACGATCCGGGAAACGCTCTTCAGCAAGTTCGCGGTCATGGTCTGCAATCAAAATTTCAGACGGATTGATGCGTTCGATTTCGTTCAGAAGACCGGCCTCGGTGGTTTCCATCGCCTTGAAGACACCGGAAGAAATCGTCATCCAGGCTAATCCGACAGCGCTTCCCTTGCCTTGAATGTACACGGCGAGCAGTGTGCTCTCCGAGCGGTCGTTGAGAAGGCTTTCGTCTGTCAGCGTTCCCGGCGTGATCGTACGAACCAGCTTTCTTTCCATCAAACCTTTGCCCGGGGTACCGAGTTGCTCGCAGATGCCGACACTGAAGCCTTGATTGACCAAACGGACCAGATACTGATCCAGCGTCATGTAGGGAATGCCGGCCATTGGGATACGAGTCCCGGAGTTGGTGGACGAACGCGAAGTCAGCGTCAGCCCGAGCACTCTATGGACGAGTTCGGCGTCTTCGAAAAAAGTTTCGTAGAAGTCGCCCATTCGATACATGATCAATAAGGTCGGATTGTCGCGTTTGATTTGAATAAACTGACGCATTGCAGGCGTAAAGCTCAGCAAATCCTGTTCACTAATATTGGCAATCGAGGCGATAGACTTGTCGGACATTGATACTTGGATAATAAGTGGCGTTCGTTGATGATATCTCAACGGACAAAAAATCGATAAAAAAAGCCTTCGGACGGTTCGCCGAAGGCTTTATCAAAATTTGCGCTAAGGATTAAGCTTGGCGGCCCTGAATGACGTTAACCATTTCCGGGAAGATCTTCGGAGCGGCGGCAATGATTTCGCCTTTCTGAAGATAATCACCTTCGCCGGAGAAGTCGGTAACGAAGGCGCCGGCTTCACGGGCAATCAGTGCACCGGCAGCGATATCCCAAATCTTGATGCCTTTTTCCCAGTAGCCGTCAAAGCGGCCGCAGGCTGTCCAGCAAAGATCAAGAGCAGCAGAACCGATGCGGCGCAGACCGCAGGTCTTTTCCATCATGACCTTCATGGACTTGATGTAAGCATCGTAGTTATCGCCTTCGCGGAAGGGGAAGCCGGTGGCAAGCAGGGCATCCTGCATGGAATTGCAGCCGGAGACGCGGATACGGCGGGAATCAAGGTAAGCACCTTTGCCTTTGGTTGCGGTAAAGAGCTCATTGGCCATGGCGTGATAGACGACAGCATGGAGCGGCTGACCGTTTTTCAGCAGAGCGATGGAAACGGCAAACTGAGGAATTCCGTGAATAAAGTTCGTCGTGCCGTCGAGCGGATCAATGACCCAAGTGTATTCGGCGTCTTTCTTGCCGCTCTCACCGGTTTCTTCACCGAGGAATGCGTGATCGGGGTAGGCGGTCTTAAGTGTTTCTACAATGACGCGTTCGCATTCTTTGTCCACTTCAGTGACATAGTCGCCGAGACTCTTGTTCGAGATCTGAAGATTGCTGCGGTCACGGAAAGCGATGACCTGAATCTTGCCGGCGTCGCGAGCGGCCTTAATTGCCATGTTGAGCATGCCTTCATTCTGCATCGGCAGAGATGGAGCAGGGCGGTAATGTTTCTTCTGATCGCCGTTTTCAGCGCTTTTACGGCTGGTGGAGCGAGGAGCGCGCTTTTTATCGGTGGCCTTTGTCGTTTTTGCCATCGGCTTAGTTGTGGTTGCCATTTATTCCTCTGATGAACTTTTTATGCACCGCCTCAGCGGTGAAGTAAACTTTAGAGTCAGAAATTTTACCTCAAGAGACAGTAGTTTATGGACTTCCTTTCCCAACGAGGGCGTATCCGCTTCGTTCTCGTTTCACCCAGCCACCCGGGCAATATCGGCTCTGCCGCAAGGGCGATTAAGACCATGGGATTTGACCGTCTATACGTCGTGAGCCCCCGTCATCCCGAGTACCGCACCGATCCGGATGCAATTGCTTTTTCTACTCATGCTGTCGATGTTCTTCAAAACAGCGTCTGTACTGAGACACTTTTAGAAGCGTTAAAAGATGTTTCTTTTGCCTGTGCGCTCTCCGGCTACGATCGGGAATTCGGACCTCCTCTGGCAGACTTGCAGACTTCCTGCGAAATGGTCAAGACATGTTTGGAAGAAAATCCTCAGGAAGAAATCGCCTTTGTCTTCGGAACGGAAAGAAGCGGCCTGACGAACGAAGAGATGATGCTCTGTCAGCTCTGTACCGCTATCCCGGCTAATCCTGAATGCGATTCCCTGAATCTGGCCCAGGCTGTGCAGGTGACGGCTTATCAGGCTCAGCAGACACTTCGCGGAAGAGCCTTGGATGCGCATGCCAGCCGTTTTGAAGGTGAGGCGCCCGCAAGTGTGGAAGCCATTGAAGGGCTCTATGAACACCTTGAAGAGGCAATGATCGCCTGCGGAGCTCTGAATCCCGAACGTCCTAAGCTGATGATGCCCAAACTGAAAAGAATTTTGTCTCGTTCCGGTTTAAGCGTACCCGATGTCGATATGCTTAGGGGTATCTGCGCTGCGATTATTTGTCCGCGGGCGGAACGCAGCGGAAGAAAATCGAAAAAAGACGGACAGCAATAAGAGATTCAGAGGGAAGGATGTTTTCGAGAATCAAAGGAGATGTCAACTCCATTTATGAAAGGGATCCTGCCGCGCGTTCACGCTGGGAGGTTCTTCTTTGCTACCCCGGACTGCATGCCATCATTGCACACCGAGTGGCACACTGGCTGTGGAATAAAGACTGGAAGGTAAGCGCAAGAGCACTTTCCCAGTGCAACCGCTTCTTAACCGGAATTGAAATCCATCCGGCAGCAAAGATCGGAGACCGCGTGCTGATTGACCACGGCATGGGAGTCGTGATCGGAGAGACGGCTGAGGTCGGAGATGACTGCACGATTTATCACGGCGTCACGCTGGGCGGAACTTCTCTTGCCTCGGGAACAAAACGGCATCCGACGATCGGTAAAAACGTCATTGTCGGCGCCGGCGCCAAGATTCTCGGCGGTTTTGAAATCGGCGATAACTGCCGCATCGGCAGTAACGCCGTGGTGATCAAGCCGCTCCCGCCCAACTCAACAGCTGTGGGCAACCCGGCTCGAATCGTGGATAAATCCAAGAAAGCGGTTCCGAAGAAAGAGCCCGAGCCTCAGCCTGACCCGAAAGCCCAGGTTCGTTTAGCTGCCTATGGCGTCGTTGCTAACGAAGAAGACCCGTACGTAGAGAAGATTAAATCGCTCGAGAATTTGCTTCAGGAGCAGCAGGCACGTCTGGACGAAATGGAAAAGAAGATCAGCTAAGCACACCTGATCTAAGCCCAAAACAAAACGTGCAGCCCGAAGGCTGCACGAATCAAAGAATAATCTCTGATTAAACGTTGTTCTGCGGGACGGTGTAGAGCTCGTCGATCTCAGCGCGGAGTTTTTCGCGGATGATCGGACGGCGAAGCTTCATCGTGACCGTCAGACATCCGTTGTCAACGGTCCAATGTTCCTTCAACAGGCGAATATTTCGCGGAATACCGTACTGCGGGAAGCGAGAAGCAGCTTTCTTTAAACGCTTCAGCGCGGCCGTGCGGATGTCGCGACGCATGAGCATGCGGTCGTCTGAAGGATCCACATTGAATTCCTTAGCAAACTTCTCCCACTCGGCTTCGTTGACGACAGCTAAAGCTGTGATGAAAGGACGAGCTTCGCCCACCACCATGACCTGCTCAAAAAGCGGATCTGTCTGAATCGCAAGTTCCATGTCGGTCGGAGGAATCTTCTCTCCGGTGGAAGTTACGATGATTTCTTTGATTCGACCTTTGATGCGGATGCGGCCGGCATCCGACAAGTCAGCTTGGTCGCCCGTTCTGAACCAGCCGTCTTCGGTAAAGACTTCGGCTGTTGCGTCAGGACGCTTCCAGTAGCCTTTCATGACAGTCGGGCCTTTAACCTGCAGCTCTTCTATGTCGCCGAGACGAATTTGAAGTCCGGGAATCGGCTGTCCGACCGTGACGGGATTGTTGCAGTTCTCGCGATTCACGGAAATAACCGGAGAGGTCTCGGTCAGACCGTAACCCTGGCGCAGTTCAACGCCCATGGCGTTGTAGAAACGGCCGATAGCGTTGTTTAACGCGGCACCGCCGGCAATCGCGATTCTCAATCGGCCTCCGAACACATCGCGGATCGGGAGCACGATGCGGCTTTCCAGCATCGGCCAAATGAAAGAATCAAGCCAGGAAGCGGAAGAAGAGGGAACGGCCAGGCCGTTACGGCGGCAGAATCTTCTCCAGCCGATCATTTCGGCTTGATCGGCAAGCGTGGCGGCAATGCTTCCCTTGGACTGAAGACTCGCTTTGATGCGGCTATGAAACTGCTCAAAGACGCGAGGTACGGCCACAAAAATCGTCGGACGGATGATCTTCAGGTCTTCGGCAAGTTTTAAGACGGAGCGGGCAAAACCGACTTCGGCGCCTAAGAACAAAGTGAAGTAGAAAGTGACGGTTCTTTCGAACGTATGAGAAAACGGCAGGAAAGACAGGAAGACGTCATCGGAACCGACGTCAATCACCTGAGAAAACGATTTCACGTTGCTTAAAACGTTATCGTGCGTGAGCATGACGCCTTTCGGTTTACCGGTGGTGCCTGAGGTGTAGACGATGGCAGCGAGGTCATCGGGATCAATCGAGACTTCTTTAAGGTCGGTGTTTTCTCCCTGTTTGAGCCAATCGGAAAGATTGACCACAGGGACAGGAGAGTCTTCTGAAGCACCCTCGGCATCGTTTCCGGTCGTGACGACGAGTTTGAGGTACGGATATTCTTTTTGCGCGTTCAGCATGGCGTTCCAGCGCAGAGTACGCGGAACAAAAAGAATCTTAGCTTCCGAATTGTTCAGAATGAAAGCGCTGGAAGACGGCGTATCAACCGCGTGCAAGGGAACCGGAACCATGCCTTGCGAAAGGATGCTCAAGTCGCAGGCGGTTGCCGTGATGGAATTGGGCAACAGGACAGCTGCGTGGTCGCCTTTTGATAAGCCGGAGGCCGTAAAGGCTTTGCGCCAGCTGCGAACCATATCAGCGAATTCTTTCCAAGTTACGCTGATCCAAGTCTTAGATTTGTCGTCAAACTGGCGATAAGCAACCTTGTTCGGGCGAACTTTTTCGTTGATCGCGAGCAAGTCCGGAATGACGCGCATGTTGTTGAGGTTGTCTGCTGTCATTTACTTTCCAAAATTTTCATAAAGTTTCTCGATTTCGTCACCGTGTTCGGCCACGATAACGCGGCGCTTCAATTTCAGCGTAGGCGTTAAAGAATCGTTTTCAATTGTCCAAGGTTCTTTGAGAAGAAGCACGGAACGAGGTACACCATACTGCGGAAATGATTTGCAGGCGGTCTTGATGCGTTTAAGGATTTCCCTGATAACTGCCTTGTTGGTAAGGATTTCAGGATCTTTGGGATCCAGGTTCAGAGAAACGACAAATCGTTCGAAGTTATCTTTGTTCAGCACGAGGAGGCCGACGATAAAGGGACGATTGTCGCCGTAGACCATGGCCTGATCAAAAAGCGGATCCGTTTCGATGGCTTGCTCGATGTCGACAGGGGGCACCTTCTCGCCGGTAGACGTCACGATGATCTCTTTAATGCGGCCTTTGATCTTCAGGTAGTTGCCGGGAAGGATGTCGGCTTGGTCACCGGTAGAGAGCCAGCCTTCGGGATCCAGAGTCTTGAACGTGTCTTCCGGACGCTTCCAGTAGCCTCTCATGACCTGCGGTCCGCGCACTAAGAGCTCGTCTTTTTCTCCCAGTTTGGCTTCAATACCTTCGAGGATCGGCCCGACAGTATCGGGATGATTGGCTCCGATTTTATTGACGGAAATGATCGGGGAAGTTTCGGTCATGCCGTAGCCTTGGAAGATTTCAATTCCTAAGCCGATGATCGTTTTGGCAACTTCTGGGCTCAGGGCTGCACCGCCGGAAACCGCGACGCGCATGCGGCCTCCGAAGGAGTTCTTAATCTGATTGCGAACGAGTTTGTCGTAAAGAGGATCCATCAGACGATCGAAGGCTGCCGGGACAGCGGAGTCGACGGGCAGGCCGTTGCAGCGGCAGAAATTACGGTAACCGGCGTCAACAGCCGCGTTGAAGACTAGGCGGCTCACGGCGCCTTTTTGTTTCAGACGTTCGTTGATCTTAGCTGCGACTTTTTCAAAAACTCTCGGAACGGACATCATGATGGACGGACGTACAAGTTTTAAATCGTCCAGAATGCGTGCAACTCCTCGGCTGAAGGTGACTTTATTGCCCATTCCCAGGCCGATGTAATAGGAAGTGGTGCGCTCGAAGGTGTGAGACAGCGGGAGGAAGGATAACCAGGTGTCGGAAGGATTCGGCGCGATGTTGTAAAGCAAGGCCGAAATATCGCTCATGATATTTTTATGTGTGAGCATGACACCTTTAGGTTTACCGGTTGTACCGGAGGTGTATACCAAAGCGGCCAAGTCTTCCTCTTCGGGTCCGGGCGGAAGGGTTAAGACGGATTCGCCTTCTTTCAGCCATTCAGCAACGTTAACGCTGCGAACCTCTTTGCTTTCAGGTTCGGATTCATCATCGATGTAGACGACTGTGCGGAGCTGAGACAAATCGGCGCCGGTTGCTTGAATGGCATGCCAGCGTGCGCGGTTAACAGTGACGAGGAGCTTCGTGTCCGAGTCTTCCAGAA
>ERZ791917.813-NODE-813-length-23346-cov-2.920656_pt1 | contig 23346 bp, 16 predicted proteins | sample MGYA00510138_ERZ791917 | MGnify/ENA primary metagenome ERZ791917 (study PRJEB30046, sample SAMN00792102) | human gut metagenome | study: EMG produced TPA metagenomics assembly of the A metagenome-wide association study of gut microbiota in type 2...
TCCCAATACATTTGTCGTATTGTTGCCCGGCTGATTGCCATATTGTCCGGTGAATCCTTGTATGTCTTTCGGGCTCAGTTCCAGTCCGCGCTTCATGTCTTCCACAGAGCCTTCCTTGTCACCGTTCAGCAGCTTGGCACGCCCGCGTTCGTGGTAGGCCTGGGCGAAGTTAGGGTTCAGCTCAATGGCTTCATCAAACAGGGCGATAGCTTCGGTCAGCTTCTTCTGGACGATGTACAGTTGTCCCAAGTAGAGGAACGCCTGCTCGTTGAACGGATTCAACTCGGTTATATGAAGATAGTCGGCTTCCGCTTCGGCCTCGGCGCCGGTTGCTTCTTTTATCTTTCCGCGAAGCAATATGGCGCTTTCGTCGTCCGGGTCTTGGGCGAGTACGGCATCGATGTCTTCCATGGCTTCTTTATATTGCCGCATCTTCGTCAGAGCTTCGGCGCGCAGCAGGCGGGCTTCGGTGAAGTCGTCTTTCAACACGATGGCTTTTGTGAGATGGGCGATGCACATAATGCCGTCGTTCTGTCCGTTGTCGGCTTTGCCCAACAGATAATGCGCCATGGCACTGCCTTCTTCAATGGCGATGGCTTTTTGGGCGGCTTCCGCCATGGCGGCGTAGTCCTCTTGCATGTAGCAGACGTTGGCAAGGGTGAGGAAGGTGGAGGTATGCTCCGGTTCTATTTGGGTCATCTTCTCCAAAAGTTTGCGGGCTTCGTCCGGTTCGTTGGACTGGATATATACTTGCGCCAAATAGCCCATTGTTTCGAAATCCTCTTGCAGCGCAAGGGCTTCGGTAAAGCATTTAATGGCATAGTCGGCGCGTCCCATGCGTTGGGCACGCATACCGTCGTACTTGAATATCTCGAAGTTCTTCTGCTTATTTTTTTGTTTTTCCTCTTCCGGATTGTTCGCTTTGCCGGAGAAAAAAGATTTAAAGAATCCCATGGTTATGATATTGTTTTAGTTATGTTTTAATAGGTTGATAGGAGCAGTGCGTGTATGCACCGTGCAAAAGTAATGATTTATTTTTTGATTTGCAGTATTCCGTTGACGGCAATAATTTTTCCTTCGTCCAATAATCGGTGTAATGCCTCGGTCAAAAGCTCTTTGTCCGTCGGAAGTTGTTCGAGCAGACCGGCGGGAGTTTGCGGGGCGGAAGAGAGTATCTCTTGTATTTTTCCGGCAAGCTCTTTGGAGGTCGGCCTGTCGGTTGCAGGCTTGTTGCGCAGACTGATGCAAGTGTCGCACTGCCCGCAATTATGTTCGTTTTGCTCTCCGAAGTAATCCAGCAGCATACGGCTGCGGCATACGGTGTCGTTGGTTACGTAGTCCAGTATGGAATTGATGCGTGCTTCATAACGGGCTTTCCGTTCTTCATAGATTTCCGGAGAAAGGTGGATGCGTTGCGCTTCCACACGTTCGCGCGTGTATATTATATAAGGTGTCTTTTTGTGGGGGATGTAATTTACGATATGCAGTTTGGCAAGGTGAACCAGCAACTCGTAGATTTGCCGGCGGGTAAGTCCCGTGCGCACGGCGAGCGAATCTTCGTTGATATAGGTGTAGTCTGTAAATACCCCTGTATAAGAACGGAGTATGGCTTGAATGAGTTTGTCCATATCTTCACCCATTTCGCGCAGCCTGTAAAGTTCGTCCCTGCGTATGGTAAAGAGGATGCGTGAGGTGTTATCCTGTTCTCCGGTATATTCCAGATAGCCTGCCTGGGTCAGGATTTTCAGTGCGCTGTCCACCGGGACGGGGAAGTGCTTGAACTTACGGCAGAAATCCTCGATGTTGAATTCCCGTACGCATTCCAGTCCGTCTCCCATTGCCATCTGGTAGTAGTATTGAAGATGCTCGTACACATCTTTGATATAGTCTTTCTCCGGAAAAGTGTCGGGTATGCGCTTGTGCAGCGTGGTTTTGTCCGATTTGGCGTACAGGATGACGGCATAGGCTTTTTGCCCGTCGCGACCGGCTCTCCCGGCTTCCTGAAAATAGGCCTCTATGGAGTCGGGCAAATCCATGTGGATAACGATGCGCACATCCGGCTTGTCTATGCCCATTCCAAAGGCGTTGGTGGCTACCATGACGCGATTTTCACCGGATTGCCAGCGGTGCTGTCGGATGTCTTTCGAGGCATCGTCCAGTCCGGCATGGTAGAAATCGGCTGTGATGTCTTCATTATTCAGCAGTTCGGTGATTTCTTTGGTACGGCGGCGGTTGCGTACATACACAATGGCGCTGCCGGGCATACTGCGCAATATATGCAGCAGTTCTGCCGTTTTGTTCTCCGTTTTACGGACGATATAGGCAAGGTTGTTCCGCTCGAAACTCATGCGGAATACATTTTCCCGGCGGAAATGCAAGCGGGTTTGGATGTCCTTCACGACTTCCGGAGTTGCGGTAGCTGTCAAGGCCAGAACCGGAGCGTCCGGCAGCAGCTCACGTATTTCCGCAATTTTCAGGTAGGCGGGACGGAAGTCGTACCCCCATTGCGAAATGCAATGGCTTTCGTCCACCGTAATCATGCTGACCTTCATTTTCCGCAGTTTGATACGGAAGATTTCCGTATCCAGCCGCTCGGGGGAGATGTAGAGGAACTTATAGTTGCCGAAGATGCAGTTCTCGAGGGTTGTGATAATGTCCTGCCGGTTCATGCCGGAGTAGATGGCAAGCGCTTTGATGCCCCGCTTCCTTAAATTCTGCACTTGGTCTTTCATCAGGGCTATCAGGGGGGTAATAACCAGACATAATCCGTCTTTGGCAAGTGCCGGAACTTGGAAAGTGATGGACTTGCCGCCACCCGTAGGCATCAGTCCCAATGTGTCTTTGTTCTCACTGATACTGTTGATAATATCTTCCTGGATTCCCCGGAAGCGGTCGTATCCCCAATACTGTTTTAAAAGTCGGGAGTTGAGAGTTGAAAATTGAGGGTTATCGGGCTGGGCGGACATGGCGTTGGGAGTTGAAAGTGAAAAGTTGAAAGTTGAGAGTCAGGAGTTGAAAACCAAACTGCACAGCCCAACTTTCAACTCTCAACCCTTGACTTTCAACTAAACTAATTCGGTTTTATGTCTTCGATTTGCAATTGCACTTCTCCCCGTTTGTGGGTGTTTTCTTCAATGGTGTAGCAAATGTCAAACGAACGTTTGGTCTTGATGTAGCGAACGTGGGAACTTTGTCCGAAAGCGATGCCGTTCATTACATTGTTCGATTTGTTATCCACTAATTCCAGTTTGATATGTTCCTGGTCGCGTCCTACGACTTTACTGGTTCCGTAGTCGTACACGTTATGGGTACAGAAGACAGGTTTGGTGTTGTCGGGACCAAACGGGTTGAACTTTTTTAAATCGTTGCAGAATTTGGGCGTAATATCCCGGAAGTCGATTTCTGCGTTGATGTCGATTACGGCGCTGGTTTGTTCCGGCAGGATATGCTGTGAAACGAATTCTTCAAAACGTTCGGTGAAGGCGGGAACGTTTTCCACCTTCATGGACAGTCCGGCGGCATAGGTGTGACCGCCGAAATTCTCCAGCAAATCCCTGCAATATTCGATGGCTTTGTATACATCAAAGCCGGAAACGGAGCGTGCCGAACCGGTCGCCATATCGTCCGTACGTGTCAGTACTACGGCCGGACGATAATATACTTCCGTCAGGCGGGAAGCCACAATGCCGATTACCCCTTTGTGCCAGTCTTCGTTGTACAACACGATAGAACGGCGGTCGGCCAGTCCTTCCAGTTCGGCAACGATTTGATTGGCCTCTTCGGTCATTGTCTTGTCGAGGTCCTTACGGGTTTCGTTATATTGGTTGATTTGCCCGGCCTTTTCCAAAGCGAGCGAGAAATCCTTTTCCGTCAGCAGGTCTACCGCTTCCTTACCGTTCTGAATACGTCCCGATGCGTTGATGCGCGGGCCTATCTTGAATACTATATCGCTGACGGTAATTTCTTTTTCCGACAGTCCGCACACGTCGATGATGGCTTTCAGTCCTACGCTCGGATTGCTGTTGAGCTGTTTCAGACCGTGATAGGCAAGTATGCGGTTCTCTCCCATAATCGGTACGATGTCCGAAGCGATGCTGACTGCAACCAAGTCCAACAGGGGAATCAAGTGATGAAACTCGATGCCGTTGCTGATGGCAAACGCCTGCATGAATTTAAAGCCTACCCCGCAACCCGAAAGGTGTTCGTAGGGATAAGTATTGTCTTCGCGCTTGGCGTTCAATATGGCTACGGCAGGGGGCAATACCTCATCGGGCACGTGGTGGTCGCAGATGATGAAGTCGATGCCTTTTTCTTTGGCGTATGCGATTTCGTCTACGGCCTTGATGCCGCAATCCAATACGATAATCAGTCCCACACCGGTTTCGGCGGAGTAGTCCACACCTTTGGTTGAAACTCCATACCCTTCGTTGTAGCGGTCGGGTATGTAATAGTCTATGTTCGAGTAAAACTGTTGAATAAACTTGTAGACCAAAGCCACGGCGGTGGTTCCGTCCACATCATAATCTCCATAAATCAGAATGCGCTCTTTCTTTCCCATTGCCTTGTTCAGGCGCTCTACGGCCACGTCCATATCTTTCATGAGGAACGGGTCGTACAAATCCGGTAGTTGCGGGCGGAAAAACTTTTTGGCGGCAGCTGCCGTTGTTATTCCCCGCTCCACCAGCAATTCCCCAAGTACAGGGCTAATCCCTAATTCTTGGGCCAGTCGTTGGCTTGCTTCTGCCTGATCGGATGTAATGGGTAAATAATTCCATTTGTGAGTCATTTTATATATTATTTTTTCTTTTTCTATCGCAAAGTGCCGGAGAACAAAAAGGACTTTTCACCGTCCGCTTGATATATGCTATTTCTCCAACAAGCTGTAAAGGTATGAAAAACTCTTGAAACCGATGTGAATTCTATAGAAAATATTCTTAACGATGCGTATTCTCTCCTAAAATCCTCTTATTTTTGTAAGGTCTAAATAAGTAGAAGACTTTTGTTCATTAAAAACAGGCTGAAATTATGCTTACTTTCATTTCTTGCGCCAAGACTATGGCGTCGCGTTGCTCTTTAAAGGTACCCGAAGTAACCGTTCCGCATTTTGAAACGGAAGCTGTTGCGAATGCGTTGGAAATGTCGCAGATACCTGCCGCAGAGTTGGAAAAACTCTTGAGGGTGAATGCCAGGATCGCTGCGGAAAACAGGGTTCGTTTTCACGATTTCTGCTCGGAAGACAATCACCCTATGCCGGCAATCGGCGCATATACAGGGGCTGTTTTTAAACGTATTCTGCCAAAGGAATTGACGGCTGATGATTTCCGTTATGCGCAAAATCATCTCCGTATCACTTCTTTTCTCTATGGGTTGCTCCGCCCGCTGGATGGAATCAAGCCTTATCGTCTGGAGGGTGATGTACGACTGCCCGAAAAAGGCGGGCTTTCCATGTTCAATTATTGGAAACCGCTGCTGACAGATTATTTTATGGAAGAAATCAAAAGCCGGGGCGGTGTACTGATTAATCTGGCAAGCGGTGAGATGAAAGATTTGTTCGATTGGAAGCGGGTGGAAGAAGAAGTACGGGTTGTTACCCCTGATTTTCAGGTTTGGAAGGGCGGGCAGCTGAAAACGGTTGTTATTTATGCGAAGATGTGCCGGGGCGAGATGGTGCGTTACATCATTAAGAACCGTATTGAACGTCCTGAAGATTTGAGAGGCTTTTCGTGGGAAGGCTTCGCCTTCGATGAGAAACGCAGTACGGATAGTCACTTGCTGTTTACGTTGGGATAAGCCCGGACAATTACCGATACTATAAACAGATGCGATGAAGTAGGTGGGTTTTGCCGTTATACAGTAATAAATGAGAGTATATCGGTATACGGCTTAGCTATCCCTGACTGTATGCAGAGATACTCTAAGGCGTATACCGGAACAGGTTCTTTATTTTTTACGTAAATCCCGTCCTTCGTATTTACAGATTGCTTCAATCCATTCTTCTGTCAGCGGTTTGGACTCGTGTTTGCTGAGGTCGTACGTTACCATGACAGAGGTACAGATGCATTTCACTTCCTGCGTTTCAGTATCTATGACGCGTTGGGCGAGATGAAAACTTTTTGTTCCGATTTTTGTTACGGCGGTTTGTACGGCAATGTGGTCGGAACCATAAATCTGCGCAAGAAAATCTGCTTCTATATGGACGACGACGATGCCGTCTTTTTGCCAGTCGACATGCGGACATACGGAAGCAAAATATTCTGTCTTACCCAAATCATAAAAAGAGAAGTAGACGGTGTTGTTGACGTGACCGAATTTGTCGACGTCGTTGAAGCGCAGTTGTATAGGTAGGGTGTGGTTAAATTTAATCTCTTCCATTGTTTTCTCTTAAACTTTGTTTGTAATCGGGGCGAATTTACTACTTTTGCGTGTTAATCACAGTATTTATATATCAAGAAATGATAGAAGACATTAAAAAAGCCTGCCAGGTAATGCGGGAAGGCGGGGTAATTCTGTATCCCACCGATACCGTTTGGGGTATTGGTTGTGACGCTACCAACGAAGATGCGGTGCGCCGTGTATATGAAATAAAGCAGCGTCAGGACAGCAAGGCGATGCTGGTATTGGTAGATTCTTCCGTAAAGGTGGATTTCTATGTTCGGGATGTCCCGGAAGTGGCATGGGACTTGATAGATTTGGCAGACAAACCGTTGACTATTATTTATTCGGGCGCACGTAATCTGGCGGCAAATTTGCTGGCGGAGGACGGCAGCGTAGGTATCAGGGTGACGAATGAAGAGTTCTCCAAACGTCTTTGCCAGCAGTTCCGCAAGGCGATTGTTTCTACCTCCGCCAATATCAGCGGGCAACCCTCACCGAAGAATTTCAGTGAAATAAGTGAGGAGGTTAAGTCGGCCGTAGATTATATTGTAGGTTATCGGCAAGAAGAGATGAGTAATCCGAAGCCGTCCAGCATTATTAAACTGGGTAAAGGCGGGGTGATTAAAATAATCCGTGAATAAGGAAGATGGCTGGAGAAGAAAGAGGTTGGTTACAACGCTTTATCATTTGGCGTGAGAAGAATGTTAAGGAGAAACGGTTTATTCTGGTTCTTAGCTTTCTGGTCGGTATCTTTACGGCATTTGCCGCATTGATATTGAAAATGCTGATACACTGGATACAGAACTTTCTTACGGAGAACTTCGATACGACAGAGGCTAATTACCAGTATTTGATATATCCGGTGGTGGGAATCTTTTTGGCAGGGCTGTTTGTACGCTATGTCGTAAAGGATGATATCAGTCATGGAGTTACGAAAATTCTATATGCCATATCCCGCAGGCAGGGACGTATCAAACGGCATAATACGTGGTCGTCCATTATCGCCAGTTCCATAACAATCGGGTTCGGTGGTTCGGTCGGAGCGGAGGCGCCGATTGTGCTTACAGGCTCGGCCATCGGCTCTAATCTGGGAAGTCTGTTCAAGATGGAGCACCGTACGCTTATGTTACTGGTGGGATGTGGCGCCGCCGGTGCTGTGGCGGGTATTTTCAAAGCTCCGATTGCGGGGCTTGTGTTTACGTTGGAGGTGCTGATGATAGACTTGACCATGTCCTCGCTGCTTCCATTGCTGATTTCGGCAGTGACGGCGGCGACCGTTTCTTATATCGTGACGGGTACGGAAGCCATGTTTAAGTTTCATCTTGACCAAGCCTTTGAACTGGAGCGTATTCCCTATGTGATTATGCTGGGTATTTTCTGCGGACTGGTTTCTCTTTATTTTACCCGTGCCATGAATTCGGTGGAGGGTATGTTCGGTAAACTGAAAATTCCTTATAAGAAACTGCTGGTGGGCGGTTCCATGTTGAGTATTCTGATATTCCTTTTCCCGCCGCTTTACGGTGAGGGTTATGATACGATAGAATTGCTGCTTAACGGTACAAGCAAAATAGAGTGGGATACGGTAATGAATAACTCTTTCTTCTACGGTCATAGCCAGTTGCTGCTGTTGTACCTGATGCTGATAATCCTGTTTAAGGTTTTCGCTTCGAGTGCAACGAATGGCGGTGGCGGGTGCGGTGGTATTTTTGCGCCTTCTCTTTATTTGGGATGTATTGCCGGATTCGTATTCTCCCACTTCAGCAATGAGTTTGAGACCACCGCTTTTCTGCCCGAAAAGAATTTTGCCCTGATGGGGATGGCGGGAGTGATGAGCGGTGTCATGCACGCGCCGCTGACGGGTGTATTCCTGATTGCCGAGTTGACGGGAGGGTACGACTTGTTCCTGCCGCTGATGATAGTTTCGGTCAGCTCTTATTTGACGATTATCGTTTTTGAGCCGCATAGCATTTACTCCATGCGTTTGGCAAAGAAGGGAGAACTGCTGACGCATCATAAGGATAAGGCGGTGCTGACGTTGATGAAAGTGGAAAATGTGGTAGAGAAAGATTTTATCGCAGTGCATCCGGAGATGGAACTTGCCGAATTGGTGAAGGCTATCTCCGCTTCTCACCGCAATATATTTCCGGTAACGGATAATGAGGGTAAACTAATCGGTATTGTCTTGCTGGACGATATACGCAATATCATGTTCCGCCAGGAACTGTATCATCGTTTTACGGTGGGTAAATTGATGACTTCCGCTCCGGCGCGTCTTTATAATACGGACAGCATGGAGCAGGTGATGCGTACTTTCGACGATACGAAAGCATGGAATCTGCCGGTAGTGGATGAAGAGGGCAAGTACCTCGGTTTCGTTTCCAAATCGAAGATATTCAACTCGTACCGTCAGGTATTGGTACATTTCTCGGAAGATTAAAAGAGATGATTATGAAGAAAGAAGATTTACGGATTGTATATATGGGGACTCCCGAATTTGCGGTGGAACCCTTGCGCTGCCTCGTGGAAGGCGGATATAATGTAGTAGGAGTGATTACTATGCCCGACAAGCCGGCAGGGCGAGGGCATAAGGTGCAATTCTCTCCGGTGAAACAATATGCGCTGGAGCATGACTTACCGCTTCTCCAGCCTGAAAAATTGAAAGACGAAACGTTTGTCGGGGCTTTGCGCGCTTGGAACGCCGATTTACAGATTGTAGTCGCTTTCAGGATGTTGCCGGAAGTGGTGTGGAATATGCCGCGTTTGGGAACTTTCAATCTTCATGCTTCGTTGCTGCCGCAATACCGCGGCGCCGCTCCTATCAACTGGGCGGTTATCAACGGTGACACGGAAACGGGTATCACTACTTTCTTCTTGAAACATGAAATAGATACGGGAGAGGTTATCCAACAAGTCCGTGTCCCGATTGCAGACACGGATAATGTCGGTATTGTTCATGACAAGCTGATGATGCTTGGCGGCCGTTTGGTAACGGAGACGGTGGACGCTATTCTTGCCGATGCGGTAAGATCCGTTCCACAGGAAGAAATGATTGTAGCGGGCGAACTGCGTCCGGCTCCCAAGATATTCAAAGATACTTGCCGTATCGATTGGAGCCAGCCGGTAAAGCGCATTTATGATTTTATCCGCGGTCTGTCTCCCTATCCCGCCGCATGGACGGAGCTGGTACAGCCGGACGGAACGGTAGTGGTTCTGAAAATATTTGAAACGGAGAAAATTTATCAGGAACATCAGCTACAATCCGGCACAGTTTTGACAGATAATAAAAATTATCTTCATATCGCGGTTCCCGAAGGCTTTATCAAGGTGCTCGCCTTGCAACTTCCCGGTAAGAAGCGGTTGAAGACAGATGAACTGTTGCGTGGCTTCCGGTTGGCTGACGGGGTAAAAGTACAGTAAACTTTTTCACTTCTGTTTACAGCTCCTTTACTATCTAAAAATTCCACTTCACGTACTTTTTTCCGCGGGTAATTGCTCGCAGACTTACTTTTGCATTATCATTTAAAACCCGAATAAAATGTTTAATGCAATTGTAAGATTTTCTATCAGGAAGAAGCTGTTTGTCGGATTGACAACACTGTTTCTCTTAATCGGCGGTATCTATGCGATGCTTACTCTGCCCATCGATGCCGTACCGGATATTACAAATAATCAAGTGCAGATTGTTACCATATCGCCTACTTTAGCTCCGCAAGAGGTAGAGCAGTTAATAACTTTTCCCATCGAAATTGCGATGAGCAATATTATGAATGTGGAGGAGATACGTTCTGTCAGCCGCTTCGGTTTGTCATTGGTGACGGTTGTCTTTAAAGAGAGTGTACCGACTTTGCAGGCACGGCAACTTATTAATGAGCAGATACAGGCGGTGGCAGGGGAGATACCCCCTGAACTGGGTACACCCGAACTAATGCCTGTTACTACCGGCCTGGGCGAGATTTATCAGTATACATTGAATGTGGCTCCGGGATATGAGAAGAAGTATGATGCGATGGAACTTCGCACCATACAAGACTGGATTGTAAAACGGCAATTGTCCGGTATTCCGGGAATCGTGGAGATTAACAGCTTCGGTGGGAATTTAAAGCAGTATGAGGTTGCAGTCGATCCGGATGCTCTTTATTCTCTCAATATTACTATCGGTGAGGTCTTTGAGGCTATGAGCAGTAACAATCAGAATACGGGCGGCAGCTATATAGAAAAGGTAAATCGGGCTTATTATATCCGTTCTGAAGGTATGATTAGCAGCCTGAAGGACATAGAGAAGATTGTGGTTGCCAATCGTAATGGTATTCCCATACATATTGATGATGTGGCTACCGTACGCTTTGGCAGTGCCAAACGTTTCGGTGCAATGACTATGGACGGCAAGGGCGAATGTGTAGGTGGCATTGCCATGATGCTGAAGGGAGCGAATGCGAATGTGGTGACTACGGAACTTGAGAAACGGGTGGAAAAGGTACAGAAAATGCTGCCTGAAGGTATTACCATCGAACCTTATCTGAATCGTTCCCATTTAGTAAACCGTAATATCTCCACTGTTATTCGTAATTTGATAGAAGGCGCGGTAATTGTATTTGTGGTGCTTATTATTTTCTTAGGCAATGTACGTGCAGGGCTTATTGTAGCTTCGGTAATTCCTTTGGCCATGCTTTTTGCATTTATCATGATGCGTGTTTTCGGTGTTTCTGCCAATCTGATGAGCTTGGGGGCCATAGACTTCGGTATTGTTGTAGACGGTTCTATTGTTATATTGGAAGGAATATTGGCACACATATACGGCAGCCGTTTTCGCGGGCGTATATTGACACGCCATGAAATGGAAACGGAAGTGGAGAAAGGCGCGATTGGTGTGGTACGTTCCGCCACTTTTGCCGTTCTTATCATTCTGATTGTGTTTTTCCCTATATTGACGCTGACCGGTATTGAAGGAAAGTATTTTACCCCGATGGCAAAAACGTTGGTATTCTGTATTATAGGCGCTCTGTTGTTGTCGCTGACATATGTGCCGATGATGGCTTCTCTGTTTTTAAAGCGGGAGATAAAAGCCAAGAAAGTTTTTGCCGATTATTTCTTTGAGAAACTCAATCGTGCGTACCGCAGTGCGCTTTCCTGGTGTTTGCATCATGTACGTATTACTGTTTCTGCGGCTTTTCTTGCGCTGGGAGCCAGTTTGTTCCTATTTACGAAACTGGGCGCCGAATTTATTCCTACGCTGGATGAGGGGGATTTTGCCATGCAGATGACGTTGCCGGCAGGAAGCTCTCTGACCGAGAGCATTGAAGTGTCTTGCTTGGCGGAGAAAACTTTAAAGGAAAAGTTTCCGGAAATAGAGCATGTTGTCGCAAAAATCGGTACGGCGGAAGTTCCGACAGATCCAATGGCGGTGGAAGACGCAGACGTAATGATTGTGATGAAACCTTTTAAGGAATGGGTCAGTGCTTCAAGTCGTGCCGAGATGGTGGAAAAAATGAAAGATGCTCTTGAACCGCTTTCCGAACGTGCGGAGTTCAACTTCTCTCAACCCATTCAACTCCGTTTTAATGAGTTGATGACGGGAGCGAAGGCTGACATTGCCGTCAAGCTTTATGGTGAAGATATGGCTGAGCTTTATGCAAAGGCCAAAGAAGTGGCAACGTATGTGGAAAAAATTCCCGGAGCTTCGGATGTGATTGTAGAACAGGCAATGGGGTTGCCGCAATTGGTGGTTCAGTACAATCGCAGTAAAATAGCCAGATATGGTATCAATATCGAGGAACTCAACACGATTGTCCGCACGGCTTATGCCGGTGAGGCGGCAGGTGTGATTTTTGAGAATGAACGTCGTTTTGATATGGTATTGCGTCTGGATTATGACAAGGTCAAGGATTTGAATCTGGATAAGTTGTTTGTCCGTACTACGGAAGGTATACAGATTCCTGTCAGCGAAGTTGCTACGATTGATTTGGTGAACGGGCCGTTACAGATAAATAGAGATGCCACCAAACGGCGCATCGTGATTGGAGTGAATGTGCGCGACGCAGATATTCAGCAGGTGGTTAATGACATTCGGGAAACTGTGGAGAAGAATATCAAGCTGAAGCCCGGCTATTATTTTGAGTACGGCGGACAGTTCGAAAATTTGCAGAATGCCATCAATACTTTATTGATTGTGGTTCCGGTGGCTTTGATGTTGATATTGTTGTTGCTTTTCTTTGCCTTTAAATCGGTGACCTATACATTACTTGTCTTTAGTACGGTTCCTCTTTCCCTGATTGGCGGTATCTTGGCTTTGTGGTTACGCGGACTGCCGTTCAGCATATCAGCCGGAGTGGGATTCATCGCACTGTTTGGTGTGGCGGTTCTTAATGGTATCCTGATGATTAATCATTTTACGGAGTTGAGGAAAAGCGTTCGCCATCGGATGTCTACCTCGCGTGTTATTCGTGAGAGTTGTCCGCATTTGCTACGCCCGGTTTTCCTCACGGGATTGGTTGCTTCGTTGGGCTTTGTTCCGATGGCAATTGCTACTTCGGCAGGAGCGGAGGTACAGCGTCCGCTGGCCACGGTGGTTATTGGCGGGCTTGTGATCTCTACCATTTTAACGCTTTTGATCATTCCGGTATTTTATTACATAGTAAATTCAACGGTTATGTTGCGTTATACCAAAATAAGGAAGTGGTTCGGTTTCGGCTTGTTCGCTTTGTTGCTTGTTTGCGCTCCGGCAAATACATTTGCCCGGGATACATCAAGAGCCGTCACTTTGGACGAGGCTATCGAAATGGCTGTCCGTAATAATCCCCGTTTGCAGGTGGCTGCCATCGATGTAAAACGTATTCGTGCCACTCGTGGAGAAGCGATTGAGCTGGCTCCGACAGAGCTTAGCTATTCTTGGGGGCAATTGAACGGAACGATACGAAAAGATAAGGAACTCTCTGCCACCCAATCGATGGGCTCTCTGCTGACACCGTTCTACAAAAATGCGCTTGTTACCAAGCAGATTGTCGCCGGCGATTATTATAGGCAGATAGTGGAGAAAGAAGTGCGGGCCGAAGTAAAGCGTGCCTGGGCTTATTATCTGTATGCCTGGAATTTGTGTGAGATGTACAAAGAACAAAGTCGGTGGGCGGATGAGGTACAGAAAGCCGGTAATTTGCGTTATGAGCAGGGAGACATTACTTTGTTGGAGAAAAGTATGATGTCTACTATTGCGGCCGATATGCGCAATAAACTGTTTCAGGCGGAAGAAGAACTGAAGGTTGCGTCTTTGCGTTTGCAATGGGTGTGTTATACGGATGAGCGGATTGTTCCGGAAGAGGTTTCCATTCAACTTTATCCGGTGGCCGATGCGGATACCTTGCAACTTTCTGCCGCTCATGTGAACTATTTCCAAAGTTTGGTAAAAGAGAAGCAGGCGATGCTGAATGTAGAGCGCAGCCGCTTTTTTCCGGAACTTTCATTTGGCTATGTCCGTCAGAATATTCTTCCCGATAAAGGATTGGATTCTTGGATGATAGGAGTTTCTTTTCCGGTGTGGTTTTTGCCGCAGCGAAGTAAAATCCGCCAGGCCAAGTTCGAGCGTACAATGGCGCGGACACAGTCTGAAGCCAATATACGTGAACTGGATAACCGGGTTCGGGAGTTAAGCGGGAATATTCGCCGTTATGGCGAAAGCATACGGTTCTATACTGCGGGTGCTTTAGTGGAAGCCGATAACTTAATGAAGACAGCAGATTTGCAGTTTCGTGAAAACGAGACGGATATTACCGAATATGTACAAAGTATGAACGCCGCCAGAGAAATAAAAAAGGGATATATTGAGACTGTATATCAATATAACATATCTGTTTTGGAATATGAATTATATCATCAATAATAGTTACTTGAGTATGAAAAAGATAATCTTTTGGAGCGTTGCCCTGTTGCTGGCGGCATGCAGTCCTTCTGAAAATAAGCAAACTGTATCTGTACCGGATGAACAACCGGTCGAACTATCGGATGTTGCAACCGGGAGTCAGGATACTTTATCGGTCGATGCTGTGACTTCCGCCACGGCTATCGCTAACCCGTCATCTTTTAACGGTACGCTGATTGTTCCGCCACAGCATTTTGCCACCGTAACTTTGAGCATGGGCGGACTTGTAAAGGAATTATCCGTATTGCCGGGCAGTTATGTACATAAGGGAACACTGTTGGGTACTCTGGAGAATCCGGATTTTATAGATTTGCAGCAAACCTATTTGGATAGCCGTGCACAATTGGAGTATTTGGAAGCCGAATATCAGCGGCAACAGAATTTGTCCCGCGAAGCTGTGGCGTCACAGAAGAAGTTCCAGCAGGCAAAGGCAGATTATCTTTCCATGAAGAGTCGTTTGCAGGCATCGGCGGTACAACTCCGTTTGTTGGGTGTTGATGCGGAAACTTTGTCGGGTAGCGGTATCCGGCCTTATATTGAGGTAAAATCACCGGTCAGCGGATATATAAGTAACGTACAGGCGAACTTAGGAAAATACCTGAATGTGGGTGAGCCTCTTTGTGATGTGATAGATAAGAGCCGGACGATGTTGCGTCTTGTAGCCTATGAGAAGGACATGGAAGGAATGAAGGTGGGAAGCCGCATTCAATTTCGTGTCAATGGTTTGGGAAAAGCTACTTTTCATGCTACATTAGTGTCTATCGGCCAGCAGGTTGATGATACCAACCGCTCCATTGAGCTTTATGCGACAGTGCTGGATACGAGTCCGCTGTTTCGTCCCGGTATGTATGTATCGGCAAGAATGGAAAAGGAATAAACAAGAATGATTATCTTTGCGGGAGAATAAAATGAAAGCTCGAATGATAGCGATGAATAAGAAGTATATCCAGTTGATAGTGCTTGTTTCTTTGGCGGTAGGATTCCTGATACATTTTCCGGAGTTGGTATCACTGACAGACGTGCTGGAGCAACGGGCGTTATTTCCCGGCATGACTCCTGCTGACGTATTATTTGAGGTTGGTTATACTTTCTTGTCTCTGTTGCTTCTGTTTGCAATGAATACGGTATTATTCGGGTTTAACAATCCTGCGGTACATATGTCATGGTGGAAAGTACTGCTTTCATTTATGTTGATGTGGTTGTCGAGCAAAATGTTGGGTGAATTATTCGTTTATTTACACCATAATTTTGAAATTCCGGCGATTGACGCGATGGTGCATCACTATTTGCATCCGGTTCGTGACTTCATTATCAGTCTGATTGTGACGGGGACGTGTTATATCAGTTACCTGATACGCGAGCGGCAGGAAGTAATGCTGCAAAACGGTAAACTGGTTACCGAGAACATACAAAACCAATATCAGACCTTGAAAAACCAGTTGAATCCTCATATGCTGTTTAATTCACTCAATACTTTGCAATCGTTAGTACGTGAAAATCCGGACAAGGCGCAAGATTATATACGTGAACTATCCCGCGTCCTGCGCTATACACTTCAAGACAATGATAAACATATTGTCGCATTGAGAGAAGAAGTGGCTTTTGTGGATGCTTATATTTTCCTGATGAAAATGCGTTATGAGGATAACTTGGTTTTTGAGATGTATATCGATAATTGCTTGTCGGAATACTGTTTGCCTCCTCTTTCTATTCAGACTTTGGTCGAAAACGCTATAAAACATAATGAAATCAGTAATCGGAAACCGCTCACGGTTACCATTCGGACAGTGGTTGCGGCAGGAGAGAAAAATGCATATCTGTGCGTTGAAAATAACCTGCAACCGCGCCGTACAGCTTCGTCCGGTACGGGCATCGGACTGACGAATCTGTCCAAACGCTATGATTTATTGTTCGGCAAGGAAATTCAGATAAGGGAAACGGGCAATCGGTTCAGTGTTTGTATTCCAATCATAAAACCTTAGAAGATAACATGAAAACATTGATTATTGAAGATGAAAAGGCTGCGGTGCGTAATCTTACGGCTGTGTTGCGGCAAGTAGCTCCCGAACAGGAGATTATAGATGTGCTTGACAGTGTGGCGGATGTGTTGGAGTGGGTTGCTACGCATCCGATGCCGGAGCTTATTTTTATGGATATTCATTTGGCGGACGGTTCGGCTTTTGAGGTTTTTGAACGTGTGGATATTACTTGTCCCGTAATTTTTACTACCGCTTATGATGAATATGCGCTGAAAGCTTTCAAAGTAAACAGCATTGATTATCTGCTGAAACCTATTGCGGAAGAAGATGTACGTGCTGCGCTGCAGAAATTGAGGATACTTCATGGAACTCCTGCCGATGAACCGGATTTTCTGAGACTTATCAAGACGCTGAATAAGGCGGAGAGTTATAAGACGCATTTTCTTGTTCCGGTGAAAGGGGATAAGCTGCTTCCTTTAGCGGTAGATGATGTTTCTTTCTTTTATATTGCGGACGGTATCGTGAAGGCCGTTATACGTGAAGGAAAGGAATATGTTCTTTCTCAAACGTTGGATGAGCTGACTGAATGTTTGAACCCGGATACCTTTTTTCGGGCGAACAGGCAATATTTGATATCAAGAAATGCGATAAAGGATATTGATTTGTGGTTTAATAACCGTCTTGCCGTAAATCTCCATGTGTCTACACCGGAACGAATTCTAGTCAGTAAAGTGCGTGCCGGTGATTTTAAGGAATGGTTTGCGGGGGGACGTTAATTTTAAGTTGTGGTATAATATTTAGGCAGGATGAAATCTTTTGTCTACATTTGTACGTTATAATTCGTGTAACCTAATAAATGTGACTGATATGAAACCTATAATATCCCCTTCCATACTGTCTGCCGATTTTGCGTATTTGGCAAATGATATTGAAATGATTAACGGCAGTGAAGCCGACTGGGTGCACATCGATATAATGGACGGCGTTTTTGTTCCCAACATCTCTTTCGGTTTTCCTGTACTGAAATATGTGGCGAAGCTTACGGAAAAGCCTTTGGACGTGCATTTGATGATAGTGCAACCGGAAAAGTTTATTCCTGAAGTAAAGGCTTTGGGGGCGCGTATAATGAACGTGCACTATGAGGCGTGTCCGCATCTGCATCGGGTAGTGCAGCAAATCCGTGAAGCGGGAATGCTGCCTGCGGTTACTATCAACCCGGCTACTCCTGTGGCTATGTTGAGGGACATCATAGATGATGTTTATATGGTATTGATAATGGGGGTAAATCCGGGATTCGGCGGTCAGAAATTTATCGAGCATACCGTTGATAAGGTGCGCGAGTTGCGTGAATTGATAACGGTGACCGGTTCGGAGGCTCTGATAGAGGTTGACGGTGGTGTGAATTTAGAGACAGGCGCCCGTTTGGTAGAGGCAGGCGCTAATGCTTTGGTAGCCGGTAACGCCGTCTTTTCGGCTCCTGATCCGGCGGAAGCCATCCGCGCTTTGAAGAATCTGTAATATTTATTGATAACAGACAACTTACAACGGCATCCTTTCCTGCGACTGTTGATGCCGTTGGTCGGTGGAATTGTATATGGGGATAAATATCCTTATATACTGCCTGCCAGTCTGTGGATAGCTGTAATCCTGCTGTTGATAGGCGCGTATCTTCTCAGCCGTAAGTATTATGCCCTTTGTAAGCTATATGGAGTTGTCGTGTTTTTGGCTTGTTTCATATTGGGCGGGGCTTTGGTAAGTTTACAGTTAAAGCAGGCTGACCATGCATTTCCGAATACGGAAAAATCTTCCGCTTATCAGGTTGTTCTTACGGCAAAGCCGGAAATCAAGAAAAACAGTATTCTGTTTCATGCCGTTTTGAGAGGAGAAGTGTTGAAGGACACGCTCTTATATGACTTTTCAGAAAAGACCTTCCTATTTTATTTCCCTAAAGATTCTGCGGCATATTCTCTGAAAAGAGGAGACAGGCTGTTGGTTTATGCCCGTTTGTCTCCACCGGTGAATAATGGAAATCCGGATGAATTCGATTATGCCCGTTATCTTCTCAGAAAGGGAATCTGCGGAACCGCTTATGTACATGCCGGACATTGGCGCAGAATTGGTTGTGACGGTTCCTCTACTTTTCGTCAGCAGGCTTCGGACTGCCGTGATAAGATGGTTGCAGGGTATCGGAATATGGGTTTCCAAGGGGATGAGCTGGCGATACTTTCTGCGCTTACGGTAGGCTGCAAGGAAGAGCTGAGCGAGCATGTAATCGAGACATATTCGGTAGCCGGAGCCAGCCATGTACTGGCGCTTTCCGGATTGCATATCGGTTTCATTTCGGCTTTATTATTGTTTGTTTTGTCGCCTTTGTGGAACAGGTGGCGGTTTTTGAAACCCTTTTTGCTGCTGTCGGTAATCTTGTCTTTATGGGGATTTGCTTTTCTTACCGGATTGTCCTCTTCTGTGGTACGCGCTGTTATCATGTGCTCGTTTTGGCTGCTTTCCGCTCTATTCCCCACTTGCCAAAGGCTGACGCTGAATACGTTGGGAGCTACGGCTTTCTTGATGTTATTGTTCAATCCCGTATGGTTGTTTGATGTTGGTTTTCAACTGTCTTTTGCGGCTGTTACGGCGATTTTGCTCCTGCAACCCGGGCTATACGGCTTGTTGCCGGTTAAAAATACGGCGCTGCGAAAAGTTTGGGCCTTAATAACCGTTTCCATAGCCGCCCAAATAGGGACGGCGCCTCTGGTCATGCTTTATTTCTCACGTTTTTCCACGCATTTTCTCCTGACAAACTTATGGGTGATTCCGCTGGTGTCGTTGATTGTGTATGCGGCTGTTGTATTGCTTGCCTTAACTCCTTTTCCCGGCTTGCAACATTTCTTTGCAGAGATGACAGAGATGTTGATTCGACTGCAAAATACGGTGCTCCGTTGGATTGAGCAACTGCCTTTGGCCTCTATCGACCATATCCGGATGGATATCCGGGAGGTCTTTCTGTTCTATTTCTCTTTGTTGTTATTGTGCCGTGCCGTAACAAGGCGTACGGCAACGAATGTTTATATCGCTTTGTCCGCTCTGCTGCTTTGCGTTTCCTATCATTCGTATTCGTTTATGGCGGATGCTTCCCGTCGCAGCCTTGTCTTCTATAATGTCCGGGGGTGTCCTGCGGTACATTGTTTGACCGATAACTCTTATTCATGGCTGGTTTGTACCGACAGCTTGTCCGATATTACCCGTTTGGAACGTGCGCTTACTCCCCATTGGAACCGTTTGCGTCTGAAATCTCCTGCCGTAATAACGGGAGATTATTCTGCGCCGGATATTTCTGTCCGGAATCAAATCGTGTTTTATGCAGGAAAACGTATTTGCCTGCTGTGCGATAACCGTTGGCGGAATAGAGTTGCCGATATTCCCATCTCTATTGACTATTTATATGTTTCTCAGGGATATAAAGGCGGTATAAAAGAGCTGGTTTCTTTATTTGAAGTGGGTACGGTAGTGATAGACTCATCCGTTTCCGATTATTATCAGGAGAGGATTATCAATGATTGTATTCGACTGGGAATTTCTTATCTTTCCCTTTCTGAAAAAGGTTCTGTGCGCATATCATTATAAATCATAAACTTTTTCGTACTTTTGCCCTTTCATTTGTTGGGGATAAACGGAATTCCCTGTTTATTCAGAACGTAAATCGTAAAAACTATATGTTGACTAAAGTAATAGAGCAATCTAAGATAGACCACTTTGCCAAGTGGATGGAACGTGCGGATAAAATTGTTATTGTTGCTCATGTGGCTCCCGATGGGGATGCAATAGGTTCTTCCTTAGGATTATGGCATTTTCTCAATACGCAAGACAAGGACGCGACTGTTATCGTTCCGAATGCTTTTCCGGATTTTTTGCGGTGGATGCCCGGCAGTAAGGACATACTTTTGTATGACCGCTATAAAGAGTTCGCCGATAAATTGATAGCGGAGGCAGATGTGATATGTTGCCTTGATTTCAACGCCATCAGCCGTATCGATGCAATGGCGGATGCCGTATCTGCTTCTCCTGCACGGAAAATACTGGTAGACCATCATCTGAACCCGGAAGATTTTTGCAGAATCATAATCTCCCACCCCGAGATATCTTCTACTTCGGAGCTTGTTTTTCGTCTGATCTGCCGTATGGGATATTTCAGTGACATCACAAAGGAAGGAGCGGAATGTATCTATACAGGTATGATGACCGATACGGGCGGCTTTACGTATAATTCCAATAATCGTGAAATATACTTTATCATCAGCGAGTTGCTCTCAAAAGGCATTGACAAGGACGATATTTACCGGAAAGTGTATAACACCTATTCCGAGAGCCGTTTGCGTCTTATGGGGCATGTGCTGTCGCAGATGAAAGTCTATCCGGAACATCATGCCGCTTTGATTACGCTGACCAAGAAAGAACAAAGCAATTTCAACTATATCCGCGGCGATAGCGAGGGTTTTGTAAACATACCGTTGAGTATCAAAAATGTAGTGTTCTCCTGTTTCCTGCGTGAGGATACGGAAAAGCCGATGATAAAGGTCTCCTTGCGTTCGGTAGGAAGTTTTCCTTGCAACCGGCTCGCTGCTGAGTTTTTTAACGGCGGCGGACACTTAAATGCTTCCGGCGGAGAATTTTACGGAACGTTGGAAGAAGCTGAAAAAGTGCTGGAGCTGGCGTTGGAAAAGTTTAAGCCGCTGCTTAATGCCAAAGGATAAAAAAAGTTTGGCTGTAAAGGTTAAAAGATACGAACTTTCCACTTGCAGCTTTTAACTTTCAAGGAAATCAGATATTTTTGTACGAAATTACTAAATAACAGAAATGAAGAAACTTACTTTATTCTTTTTGTCTTTATTGGCACTCAGTTTGGGCTTTCAAGCCTGCGATGATAGCAAGACCTATGCAGAGATGCTGGAAGAGGAAAAAGACGGTATAAATGACTTTATCAAAAAGAATGACTTTAAGATAATCTCACAATCGGAGTTTTATGCACAGGACTCTACGACAAAGTCTAAGGAAAAAGGAGACGGCGTGGATGAGTTTGTGCAGCTTGCCAGTGGAGTATATATGCAGATTGTAGATAAAGGCTCCGAGAACGAGGCTGATACGGTGAAGAATAATGATGAGATACTGGTACGTTTTATGGAGTACAGTATCCTTGATAAAGATACCGCGTTATCTAATTTGAGCGCTGTGGAAACTGTGGACGCATTCCGTTATACGGTGACCTCGTCTTCCATAGCGGGAACTTTCTTGCAGGGATACATGATGACCTACTATTCTTCGCCGGCTGTTCCGGCAGGATGGCTTGTCCCGTTGACTTATGTGCGTGATATGGCTCACGTAAGACTGATTATTCCTTCCAAGATGGGACACCAGACGGCTATGCAATACGTATATCCTTATTATTACGATATCCGGAAATATCAAATCTGGAAATAACTAACCAATATTTAAATTATTAACCTATGACTCTAATCAAATCTATCTCTGGAATCCGCGGAACGATCGGCGGTGGTGTAGGCGAGGGGTTGAATCCGCTCGACATCGTGAAGTTTACTTCGGCATACGCTACCCTTATCCGCAAAACGTGTACTGTAAAAAGTAACAAGATTGTAGTAGGCCGTGATGCGCGCATCTCGGGCGAAATGGTAAAGAATGTGGTAGTAGGTACCCTTATGGGTATGGGCTGGGACGTAGTGGACATTGATTTGGCTTCTACCCCGACCACTGAGTTGGCTGTAACCATGGAAGGCGCCAGCGGCGGTATTATCCTGACCGCCTCTCACAATCCCAAACAGTGGAATGCTTTGAAGCTTCTGAATGAAAAAGGAGAATTCCTGAATAAAGAAGAAGGAAACGAGGTACTTCGTATCGCTGAGGCCGAAGCTTTCGATTTTGCGGAGGTGGATAAGCTTGGCTCTTACCGTAAAGACCTGACTTATAATCAAAAACATATTGATAGCGTACTTGCGCTTGATTTAGTGGATGTGGAAGCCATTAAGAAAGCCGGTTTCCGTGTAGCCATTGATTGTGTAAACTCTGTGGGCGGTATCATCCTTCCGCAACTGTTGGAGCAACTTGGAGTACAGCATGTGGAAAAACTCTATTGCGAACCTACCGGTAACTTCCAGCATAACCCTGAACCTTTGGAAAAGAATCTGGGTGACATCATGAACCTGATGAAAGGCGGTAAGGCCGATGTCGCTTTTGTGGTGGACCCGGATGTAGACCGTTTGGCTATGATTTGTGAAGACGGCAAAATGTATGGTGAAGAATACACGCTGGTTACCGTAGCCGATTATGTATTGAAGCATACTCCGGGCAATACGGTTTCTAACTTGAGTTCTACCCGTGCATTGCGTGATGTAACCCGTAAATACGACCAACAATATTACGCTTCCGCCGTAGGTGAAGTGAACGTAACTACCAAGATGAAAGAGGTAGGCGCTGTTATCGGCGGCGAAGGCAATGGTGGAGTCATTTATCCCGCCAGCCACTACGGACGCGATGCCTTGGTGGGTATTGCCCTGTTCCTTAGCCATCTGGCACACGAGGGTAAGAAAGTAAGCGAACTGCGTGCCACTTATCCGGCTTATTTTATGGCTAAGAACCGTGTAGACTTAACTCCGGATACGGATGTCGATGCCATCCTTGCCAAAGTAAAGGAAATCTATAAAAACGAAGAAATCAATGACATCGACGGTGTAAAGATTGACTTCCCCGACAAATGGGTACATTTACGCAAGAGTAACACAGAACCGATTATTCGTGTTTATAGCGAAGCGGCTACGCCGGAAGCAGCCGAAGAAATCGGTCGGCAGATTATGAAAGTAATCGAGGACTTGGCGAAATAAGATAAGGAAGCTAATAAGAAAGAGGGTGTGTCGAAACCCTCATAAATAGAAAATCACCCTCGCTACGACTATCTGTGGCGAGGGTGATTTTCTATTTATGAGGGGAGTTTTGACACACCCTTTTAAATAAGTGTTGAAATTTAATTTATATCAGTAACGATGATATAGCGTAACCTAAGGCTGAAAGCCTTTT